>Ga0187893_10000945_pt1 | contig 73047 bp, 75 predicted proteins | sample MA1701074metaG_FD_139574 | JGI IMG/M metagenome (GOLD analysis project Ga0187893, IMG submission 139574) | White microbial mat communities from a basaltic lava cave in the Kipuka Kanohina Cave System on the Island of Hawaii, USA - MA170107-4 metaG ...
CTTTGTTTGTCCATGCGCTGGTGGCCGCCGCGGGATACGTCCAGATCGAGTGGGAATGGCGGTCGGCCCGGGAGACTCCTCGCTGATTGTCACCATCAGGCGGGCCGCTTCCGGCGCGCAGCCGCGCGCCGGCGGCCCGCGACCAAGTGCAGGTGAGCGAACCGGGTGACCAGACGGCGAGTCCGCCGACGAAGCCGCACCGGACGAGCCGACGGATCGAGGGTGAGCGGGTGGCGCTCCCATGCACGCGCGAGATGGAGCCAGTAGGCGCGCTTGATCATGTGCGGGAGACGCCGCTTGTAGCGGGTCTTCTGCACCAGGCGGAAGGCGCGGTTCTTTCTCTCGACGTGGTTGCTCGTGCGAGGGACATGGTGCCAGGACAGCGAGACGATCAACTTTTCGAAGACCTCGTCGTCGGAGAGGCGGCGAAGCACCTTCGCCAGCAACGGCTCCCTGGAGAAGCGACGGTTCTTGAGCACGCGATGGCGACGGCGCTTGGCGCCACGGCCGGAAGGCGCCTCGAAGATCTGGTGAAGCCGAGTGGTGAAGTCCCGGAGCGTCTTGAGGCGAGGGTCGAGTTTGAACAAGTCCTCCAGCGTGGCGAGTTCCTCTGGCGTGAGCCGGGACGGATGCTTCACGATCAGATGGGAGCGATCGTAGAGGAAGTCGCGGCGCCACTGGGCGTTCTTCCGTGGGCGACCGCGCTTGGAAGGTCGCCCCCTGCGATGACGGCGATTGACCTTGAGCTTCTTGCGGATGGAGCGGATCGCCGTGAGGAGGTCCATCATCTGGTCGTGGAGGAAGTGGAAGAGGCAGAGCTGGTGCTCCAGGCCCTCCCAGCGCTCGAAGAGGGCCTGTTTGTAGAGGCGGGACCCATCGGTGACGGCGACGCGAACGGCGAGTCCTCGCCTCTTGAGCAGATCGAGGAATCGGTTCATGTTGCGCTGGTTGTTCTTGGGGACGACGAGGAAGGCTACGGTGAAGTCGTTGACGGGGTCGGTCGCCACCAGGATGGCTCGCCCGCAGTCGTGGACTTCGTCGATGCAGAGGGCGCCGGAGAAGTTCGCCAGGGCCCACTGCCAGTAGGCGGCCCGGTCGATCTTCTCGTAGGCCCACTGGAAGCAGTCGTAGATGAAGCCGATCGAGACCGAAAGCAGGAAGTCCTCCTTGAGGTGGGCTTGGACCTTGTAAACCGAGAGGTGATCGCGGACGAGGAGATCCACGACCTTCTGCCGCACACCGTCCGTGTAGCCGCACTTGAAGCCGACGCCTTCGATGACGGCGGTGAAGAACTTGGCGCAGGCGCAGCTCGCGGCGTAGACGCCGTAGATGAGGGTCCAAAAGGCGAGCCGCTGGTGGGCGAGATGCTGGACTTGGCGTCGTCGCGTCCGTTTGCGACGTCCCCACTTCCCGCAGTCCGGACACCGATGCCGGATCGGCGCGCACTTCTTCGTCTGGTTGATAGGGTTCGGTTCGCCGGGCGCAGCTCGAGACGGACTGTTTCCCCGCATCCCCCTCTCTCCTTTTCCCTGACAAGAACTGGACGAGGGGGATGCTCTTGATCCACTCGAGCCGGGCTGAAACTGGGAGGGGGTGTAGAAGAGGGGCTTTCGAAGCTACGAAAACGGCCCACAGGGCCGCGCAGCGGCCCCTACGGGCCGAAAATCGCTATCCAGGCTGGTGACAATCAGCGATTAGTGTCCGGCCCGGGCGCGCATTCTGGCGCTCCGGGCGGAGGCCGCCCATAGGCCGTCGGAACGCCCCGTCCTGGAAGGGAGGCCGGTCCCGGCAAACGCCTGGGACGGGGGAGAAACGCCGAGGGCCGGGGGTTCGCCCCGGCCCTCCGCGGGAATCTTGCGGCCCCTACGGGGTCGCCTTCTTCGCGCCGCCGCTTCAGGACTTCACGGCGTCGTTGAGGATCTTTCAGCCCACCGGGGCGGTCTGGCGGATCGCCACGGGTTCGCCCGCGGCGAGCGACTTCACCGCGTCCGCCGCGTAGTTCGCTCTCGCCTTCGGATCGTCGAAGCGGCCCCGGTACCGGAGCACGCCCTCCCGGTCGAACACGAGCGTGGTCGTCGTGGCCCCCACGCCGAAGAGGTTTGCCACGGCGCCCCGGGCGTCGAGCACGACCGGGAAGGTGAGGTTGTTCTTCCTGTTGAACGCCACGATCTGCGCCGGGGTCTCGCCGCCCGCGTTCGCGTCGAGCGCGTAGATCCCGGCCTCCTCGCCGCGCTCCCGGTGCAGGCTCTCCAGGCGCGCCTCCATGCCCCGGCAGCTGGAGCAGATCGTGCACCAGAAGGTGAGGCTCACGACCCCCGTCTTCGACTTCTTCCGGAGCTCGCTCAGCCGCAGCGTCTTCCCGTTCAGGTCCACGACCGTGAAGTCGGGCGCCTTGTCGCCGACCTTGACGGCCCCGGCCGCCGCCCTGCCCTCCTGCGCCAGCCCGGGGCCCGCCAGGGCCGCAGCCAGCGCGAGGGCCGTTCCCGCGAGTCTCATCGTCGTCCTCCCCTCGAATTCCGTCCCCTACCCATGACCCGGGAGGCGCCTTCGTTAGCAGGCTAATTGTATCCCCGGATGAACGAGAGCAGGTCCGCCATCTGCTGCGCGTCCAGCCCCTGCTCGAGGCCTTCCGGCATGAGGGAGAGGCCGGTCGATTCATGCTTCCGGATCTTCGATCGCGGGATCGTGTCGGTCTCGCCCTGGGCGCGCCGGAGGATCACCCCGGAGGCGTCCGAGCGCACCAGGAGCCCGTCGAAGAGGTCGCCGTCCTCCGTCAGGACCCGGTGGCCGACGTACTGGGGCTTCACCTCCCGGTTCGGGTCCACGATGTCCACGAGGAGCTGCTCGGGCGGCCGGGAGCGGAAAGCGGACACGTCGGGCCCCGCGTCGTGCCCCTCCGCGCCCGCGCGGTGGCACTGGAGGCAGCTCTTCTCGAAGAGGAGCCGCCCGCGCGCCGGGTCGCCCTTGAGCGCGAGGGCGGGCCGGAGGCGCTCGAGGATCGCGGCCGACTCGGGGGACGCCGTGCCGGCCCCGGCGCAGGACGCCAGGAACGGCAGGAGCGCCAGGACCGGCCGCCCCATCCCTAGTCGGTCCCCACCTTGAAGTTGCGCGCCACCTCGGGGTCCTTCAGGGCGCGGCCGTAGACGGCCGCGAGGCGAATCTCCCCCAGCCACTCGACGCCGACGACGAGGCGGAAGGAGTCGCTCCAGGTCGAGAAATCGCCGCCCCGGACCGAGGCCGCCCGCGGGACCCCGTTCACGACGAGGCGCTCCACGCCGTTGGCCGCCCGGGAGTAGACCACGTGCGCGAGCCTCGGCTCGACCGTGCCCTTCGGCGCGACGAGGACCGGCCGGGCCGCGGCGTCCGTGGCGCTCGTCCGGAGGGTCGCGGCGTACGCCCCCGGCGTCCCCGCCGCCTGGGAGAGGGAGAAATTCCGCGCCGGGTGGTCCCACATGGCGATCAGGACGCTCTCGTGGGGGAGCGAAGGCTTGGCGGGCACGACCCAGGCCTCGAGCGTGATCTCCCGGCTCTTCCGGCAGGCCTCGGCGACCTTCCGGGCGCCGTGCGCGGTCCCGATCTGGCCCCAGCTCTTCAGGACCAGCCCGTCGGGACTCCAGGCGATGTTCCGGGCGCCGTGGATCTCGAGGTCGAGCGGCGCGCCCGCGCCCGAGAGGTCGCGGACGAGGTCCCCCGGCCCGCCGTCGAAGCGCCAGAGGGCCACGAGGCCGTCGTGGATCCGGGAGGGCTTCGCCGCGAGCGGCGCCCCCCGGGCCACCACGACGTGCGAATCGGCCGCCACGTCGACCGGTCCCTTCTCGGACTTCCGGGAGAGGCGCACCCGGCCGTCCCGGACCTCGACGCGCTCCCGGTCCGGCGTCACGCAGAGCATCAGCCGGGCTCCGGGGGTCCGGGTCTCGGCCTGCGGGGTCTCGATCAGGAGCGGCGAGGCGGCCGGCTGCCGGGCGACCTCGGCGACCAGGAGGCCGCGGTCGAGGACGATCCGCCGTCCGGTCTCCTCGTGCTCCTCGCGGACGCTCGTCTGAGGACCCAACTCGAGGCGGGTCCCGTCCGCGCAGCGCACCCAGATCAGGCTCTCCGGTCCTGGCGTCTCGAGGCGGTCGCCGGCCGAGATTTCCTGCCGCTCGGCGGCGCGGGTCCGTCCGGAAGCGGTCGCGACGAACGCCTCGCCCGCGACCTTTTCCAGGCGGCCCACGATCGCGACCGTCCGGCGCGGCGGCTCCGGCCTGGGCGGAACCGGATCCTCACGCGGAGGAGGAGGGGGCGGAGCGGGCGGAACCTCGGGCGGCCTGGCCGGGGGAAGCGGCGGCGGCGCGGGGACCGGCGGAGAGGGCGGCGTCTCCTCGGGGGAAGGAGGCGGCGGCGCCACGGGCGGGACGGGATCCGGCGCGGGAGGCGGAGGCGGCGGGGGCGGCTCGGGAGACGGGGCGACGGGCCCGGCGGCGAGGCCGGGTTCCGGATCCGGGGACGGCCGCGGGATCCAGAGGAAGGCCGCAAGCGCGCCGGCCGCGCAGGCCGCCGCGATCCAGGCCGCGGGCCGCCGCCACGAGGCGCGCCGTTCCCGGCGGACCATCCGCCGGGCCCCGGCCTGGACCACGAGCTTCCGGAGGAGGGCGTGCTGCGCGAGATACTCGGTGAAGACCTGCCGCGCCCGGGGCGACGACGCCAGGAGCGTCTCGAGATCCTTCCGCCCGGGCTCGTCGAGGGTCGCCTCGACGTATCCCTCCAGGAGCTCGAACAGGCGGTCCTCGTCCATGCTAGGCCTCGTGCCCCGCCAGGCGCCGGCGGACGCAGTCGTGGAGGAAGCGGCGGGTGCGCGCGAGGGCGACGCGGACGGCCCCCCCGCTCCAGGCCAGGCGCTCCGCGATCTGCCGCGGCGTGAGGAGGGCGTCCGAGTAGCGGAGCTCGAGGATCTCCCGCGCGCGGGGGGCCACGTCTTCCAGGCAGCGGGCCAGGGCCTCGCGGCGCCCCGCCCAGGACTCCTCCGTCTCCGCGATCGAGCCGGCCACCGCCTGGAGCGCCGCGGGATCCACGAGGCGAGGAACGGTCCTCTTCTTCCGGACCTGCTCCATCACCTTGAGCCGCGCGATGGCCCGGGCCCAGGCGAGGAAATCGGTGCCCGGCCGGAACTCCGCGGCCTTCGCGGTCGCCGTCAGGAAGACTTCGTGGAGGAGGTCCTTCGAGACGGAGAAGTCCGGCAGGAGGGCGAGGATGAATCCCTCGAGCAGGTCGGCGTGCCGGAGGAAGAGGCGCTGAATCTCCCTGACCCGATCCGGGGCGTCCGCCATAGAGACAGCCTATGACGCGGCGGCCCGGAATGTTAGCAGGAATTCCGGGAAGGCGGGGAGAGCCTCCGCCAGACCCAGTAGACCGGGAAGCCCGCGACGGCGATCAGGAGCCCCCAGAGCGGCGAGTAGCTCGCCCGCGAGACCTCGCCCCAGACGATCGCGAAGAGGCCGAGCGAGGCGCCCGCGATGAAGAGGAGGGGGATCCACGGGTAGCCGGGCGTCCGGAACGGGCGCGGGGCGTCGGGCATCTTGCGGCGGAGGACGAAGACCGCCCCCACCGTAAAGAGGAGGGCGAACCACTCGACGACGACGAAGTAGGTCGTCAGCTTGTCGAAGTCGCGGAGGAGGGCGACGAGGAGGATCGAGACGGCGCCCTGGATGAGGATCGCGGCGTACGGGGTCGCCCAGCGCGGGTGGGCGCGGCCGAGGAAGCCGAACGTCAGGCCGTCCTGGGCGAGCGCGTACGAGACCCGGGGCTTCGCGAGGAGGTTGCCGTTCAGGGCCCCGAAGACGCTGCACATGATCCCCGCCCCGATCAGGACGGCGCCGTTGCGCCCGAGGAGGTCGCCCATGATCCGCTGCGGGACCCCGTTCTCCTCCTTCGCCATGGCGTCCACCGGGATCACGTAGAAGTAGCCGACGTTCGCCGCGAGGTAGAGGACCACGATCGCGAGGATGCCGACCACGATGATCCGCTTCATGAGCTTCTCGGCCGCGACCACCTCGCCCGCGACCATGCTCACCGTCATCCAGCCGTCGTAGGCCCAGATCACGGACGCCGCGCCCGCTCCGAGCGTCGCGAACGTCACCGTCGCGCCGGCCCGGTCCGCGAGGTGCCCGAACGAGCCCGTCGAGAAAAGGAACGAGGCGCCGATCAGGAGCACGAGCGCCCCGACCTTGAGGACCGTGAAGAGCGACATCACCGCCGTGCCGAGGCGCGCGCCGAGGAGGTTGACCACCGTGAGGACCGCGATCGTCGCGCTCCCGATGACCGGGATCGCCCAGGGCGGGACGGTCCTCAGGTTCACGTCGAAGACGCCGAGGAGGAGCTCGGCGAAGAACGTCGCCAGCGCCCCGATCCCGGCGGGCGAGGTGACGAGCAGGTAGAGCCACCCGAAGACGAAGGCCGACGAATCGCCGTAGGCCGCGCGGAGGTAGACGTAGGGGCCGCCCGTCCGGGGGAGCATCGAGCTCAGCTCGGCGAGCGCGAGCGCCCCGAAGAGGCTGATCACCCCGAAGCCTCCCCAGAGGCCGAGGATGACGAGCGGGTCGTGGAGGTCCTTGGCGAGGGTGTATGGCTTCCGGAAGATGCCGCTCCCGATGACGAGGCCGATGATGAGCGCCGTCCCGCCCCAGAAGCCGATCACGCGCCGGAGGCCGGGCACGCCGGGGCTCGTCTCGGGAGCCGGCCCGGGGCGCGCGTCCTCGGACATGGGCCCCAGCCTAGCACCCGGGACCGGGGCCGGGAACGTATAGTTGTCAGATCGGAGACGAACCCATGAGCCGACTCCTCCCCGCCCTCCTCGTCCTGGCCGCCGGCTGCGCCTCGCCCGGAGAGCAGGCCATGACCGCCCCGCCCGGGACCTTCGTCCTCAAGGCCCGGCGCCTGGCCGAGGAGAAGACGCTCACCTGGAGCGCGAAGGAGACCGCGGTCATCGTCTGCGACATGTGGGACACGCACACCTGCCAGGGGGCGGCGAAGCGCGTGGCCGACTTCGCGCCGAAGCTCGACGCCTTCCTCAAGCGCTGCCGCGCCCAGGGGGCGCTCATCGTCCACGCCCCGAGCGACGTCGTGAAGTTCTACGACGGGACGCCCCAGCGGAAGCGCGCGCTCGAGGCCCCGCCCGCCCCCGCGCCCGTCGAGATCAAGCGCCGCCCCCTCATGCCCGAGAAGGAGGGCAAGCTCCCCGTCGACGACACCGACTGGTGCGACTGCCGCCCCAAGTGCCCCGTCCAGGAGATCGTGAAGAAGGGCTGGCCCTGGACCCGCCAGATCGCCGCGATCGAGATCGCCCCGGAGGACGCGGTGAGCGCCGAGGGGAAGGAGATCTGGAACCTCTTCCGGCAGCGCGGGATCAAGAACCTGATCATGACCGGCGTCCATACGAACATGTGCGTCGTGAGCCGCTCGTTCGGGATCCGCCAGATGACGATGCTCGGCGTGAACGTCGTCCTCGCCCGCGACCTGACCGACTGCCTCTACGACCCCGCCAAGCCCCCCTACGTGAGCCACGACCGCGGCACCGAGCTCATCGTCGAGCACATCGAGCGCCACTGGTCCCCCTCCTTCCTCTCCTCGGACGTCCGTTAGCGGCCCGAAGTGTTAACCCTCAAACGACGTTGGATTGTTAACACTTGATCGGCTATCCTCGGGGAGACCGATGGGAAGCGCCCCGCGCCCCGGGCCCGGCGGGAAGCCCCTCCCGCGGCGCCCGGGCACGACCCGGCTGCCGCGCGAGGCCGCCTCGCCGCCGAAGAAGAACAACCTCCCGCTCGTCCTGGGCGGGGCGGGCGGCGGCCTCCTCCTGCTGATCATCCTCGTCGTCGTCCTCTCGAGCGGGGGGTCCAGACCCGCTCCCGAGGAGACGGCCCGCCCGGTCGCCGCGAAGAGGCCGGACGCGCCCAAGCCTCCTCCCGTCGACGTCTCGGCCCTCGAGGCCCTGGGCAAGCAGAAGTGCCAGGCGGGTCTGGACAAGATCCGGCCGCGCCTGAACCCCTCGCCCGACGCGCCCCAGGACCGCGTCCGGGCGGACCTTGAGGAGGGGCTTCACCTCCTCAAGGCGGGCCTTGCCGCCTACGACGAAGCGGCTCGGAAGGCGGGGAAGTCCTACGACCTCGCCGAGATCCGCAAGACCCAGCAGCGCGCCTTCAAGATCTTCTGCGACGGGATCGAGGCGGAGGGCCAGGCCGCCTGCGACCAGGGCCTCAAGCTCATCCAGTCCACCGAGGCCATGATGGTCGACGGCGCCCGGCTGAGCGACGCCGACAAGGCCCGGCTCAAGGCCGACCTCCAGAAGGGCGTGGACCTCATCCGCGACGGCATGAACCTCTTCGACCGCTCGCAGCAGGTCTCGGGCAACACCTTCGACACGACGCGCTACACCAAGGCCCGCAAGGCCGCCGCGATGAAGATCGGCGAACTGAAGTGACATGCCGACCGAAGTCATCCCCCAGGTCGACCGCCAGGTCGACACGAAGCTCCAGCCACCCTACCACGTCGTGCTCCTCGACGACGACGACCACACCTACGACTACGTGATCGAGATGCTGGGGAAGATCTTCGGCTACGGCGTGCCGAAGGCCTTCGAGATGGCGCGCGAGGTGGACGCCTCGGGGCGCTGCGTGGTCTACACGGGCTCCCTCGAGCAGGCCGAGTTCAAGCGCGACAAAATCCACGGCTACGGCGCCGACCCCCGCATCCCCCGCTGCGCGGGCTCGATGACGGCCGTCCTCGAGAAGGCGGAGGGATGAGCGCCTGGGTCCGCGCGGCGAAGCTCTCCGAGGTCCCGCCCGGGAAGATGCTCGCCGTCCGCGCCGAGGGCGAGGACCTCGTCCTCTACAACGTGAACGGGAGCCTCTACGCCTCGAGGGACTCCTGCACGCACCAGAGCTTCCCGCTCTCGAAGGGCGCGCTCCGCGGGAAGTACGTCCGCTGCGCGCTCCACGGCTGGGAGTACGACGTGACGACCGGCGCCTACCAGGGGGGACCGACCGTCCACGTGCGCTGCTTCCCGGTGAAGGTCGAAGGCGACGAGGTGTGGGTCTCGCTCGAGCCGCTCGCGCCTCCCGCGCCGCGCGTCGTGCCCCGCGACGAGGCCTGAGCGCTTCCATGCGGTACGTTTGGCGCGGAGCCGCGGGACGCGATCCGGCCCCCGGGGGGGCGATGACTCTCACCCGATGGCTCGTCCGGGAGGGCGACTTGGTCCGGCGCGACCAGCCGGTGGCGGAGGTGTCCTGCGACAAGGCCAGCCTCGAGCTTCCGAGCCCCGTCGCGGGCCGGATCGCCAAGCTGCACCTCGGACCCGGGGACCTCCTGCCTTCGGGGGCCCCCTTCGCGAGCTTCGAGGAGGTGGATCGGACGTCGCTTGAGGGAGCCGGGGAGGCGGGGCGCTGAGGATCCGGCCCCTAGGGGGCCTACTTCACCTTCGTCATCCGGCCGAAGATCTTCAGCTTCTTGAACTGGTTGAGGATGTCCTCGGCCTTGGCCTTGGGGACGTTCTTGGCGAGGGGGATCACGAGGCGCGTCGTGAGCTCCTTGGCCTCGCCGGCGGAGCAGCCCTTGACCTTCGCGATCAGGTCGGCGGCCTTGTCGCGCTTCGAGGTGTCGGTGATCTTCGAGAGGAAGACGTTGTACTGGTCGCCCGGATCCGCGGCGGGCGCGGGCGCGGGGGCCTCCTCCTCGACGGGCGCCTCGGGCAGGGGCTCGGGCTCCGGCTCCGGCGCGAGCTCGGGCTCGGGCGGGGCCTCCTCGAGCGCCTGGCTGAACTCGCCCCCTCCCGACTCGACCGGCGCCGGCTCGTCGAGGAGCGGCTCGGCGGCGGGCGCATCGTCCTGGAGCTGGATCTCCTCCGGCTCGGCCTCCGGAAGGTCGAGCGACTCGCCCTGCCCCGCCACCGGCGCCAGCCCCTCCACGCCCTCGATCGTGGGCGCGGGCGTGGGCTCGTGCGTGATGCCCACGTGGGCTCCGACGGCGGCCCTCGCCGGGCGGGCGGCCTTCTCCCCGGCGGCTTCGGCCGCTCCGTTGGAGGAGGGCTCGGCCAGCTGCAGCTTCCCCAGGCGGCGGAAGATGTAGGTCTCCCCGCAGCCCGGACACACGAACGCGTTGTTGTCCCATCCGAACGCCAGGCCGGTCACGCCCGCCGATCCGCCCGCGGTAAACTGGGGTCGCACCGGCCAGTTGACCTTGGGGAGCTTGCCGGCCACGCGCGCGCTGACCCGGAACTCGATCCCGAGGGCGGAAAGCCCGCTCAGCACGGGGGAGATGGCCTTGACCTCGACCTTGGTGAGCTTCTGGGCGAAGATGATCGGCGCGCTCTTGCAGATCTGCTGCGCGATCGTGTCGTCCAGGGAGAACGCCTTCGCGAAGCCCTTCGACGCCTCCGCCAGCGCGCCCGACTCGACGGAGCTGACGATCAGGTTGAACTCACCGGCTTCGGCCATAGCCCATGCTCCTCACTGGCGTGCTCCCCCCGCCCGGCCCCGTCGAGGGATCAGGTCCGGAGTCTAGCACCGTGAAAATTTCAAGTCAACACCGTCATGCCCGTCAGAGCAGGCCCTCGGCCCGGTACCACGCGAGGGTCTCCTTCATGCCCCGATCGACGGGGATCCGCGCCTCCCAGCCGAGGACCCTCCCCGCCTTGGCCGGCCTGCAGCTCCACGCCCGCTGCGTCATCTCGAGGGCCTTGTCGCGCCCGAACATCGGCCGCTTCCCCGCGAGCCGCGCCCCGTCCTCGACCACCGCCCCCAGGAAGCGCAGCACCCGGTCGGGCACGCGGATACGCACGGCGCGCTTCCCGATCGACTTCTGGATCAGCCCGACCAGGTCCGCCATCGGCCACGACTCCCGGTTCGAGAGCAGGAAGACCTCGTTCGCCCCCTCCCGCGCCTCCGCCGCCCGCAGGAGGCCCTCGACCAGGTCGCGGACGTGGACCAGGCTCACCAGCTTCCGGCCCCCGATCTCGGGCCGGAGCCCCCCGGCCACCGTGCGGTAGAGGTCGTAGAGGCCGGTGTCCCGCGGCCCGTAGACCACCGGAGGGCGGACGACGGTCACCGGAATCCGGTCCCGCCGCTTCCAGACCTCCCGCTCCCCCTCCCACTTCGACTTCCCGTAGAGCGAGATCGGCCGGCAGGGCGTCTCCTCGTCCACGTCCTCCCCCGGCCCCGTCACCGCGAGCGTGCTCACGTGGACGAAGCGCCCCGCCCGCGCGCCCTCGACCGCCCGGACCGCGGCGTCCCGGTTCCCCTCCAGGTAGTCCTCCCAGCGGCCGGCGCGGATCACCCCGGCCGCGTGAAAGACCACGTCCGCCTCCGGCAGGCGGAACGGCCGGGCGAAGTCCAGCTCCGCCCGTCCCACCTCCTTGCCGTCCAGCCAGCGGGGGCGGCTCGAGGGCCGGAGCGCGGCGGTGACCCGGTACCCGCGCTCGAGGAGGAGGTCCACGAGGTGGGAGCCCACGAAGCCCGTCGCCCCCGTCACGACCGCGTGCGGCATGGGCGTCAAGGCTACCCGTCCGACCGTGATGAATCAAACAGGTTAGTTCATCACGCCGAGCGTGATGAACCAACCCGGATGGTTCATCACGGGCGGAAAAGGCTTGACCGGCCGGAAGGCTTGGCCGACATTGAAGGGGATCGAGGAGGCCCCGGATGAAGACCATGCTGCTGCTCGGCGCGCTGGCCCTCCCGTCCCACGACCCCCGCGGCGTGGCCATGGTCGGAGCGGCCCTGGGGACGGTCGAGTCCCGGCTCAACAGCCAGGCCGACTACAAGCCCCTCGCGGCGGGCGGCGTCGTCGAGGCGGACTCCTGGATCCGGACCGGCCCCCGCTCGAAGTGCACCCTCGACTTCCCCGACGGGAGCGAGCTCCGGCTCAACGAGAACACCGAGCTCCACGTCCGCGCCGCGCGGGCCCTGACGCTCAAGCTCGGCCGGATCTACGCGGTCGTCGCCGCCGGCGGCCCCTTCGCCGCCGCGAGCGAGTTCTCGAACATGGAGACCGAGGGCGCCCGCTTCGACCTCGAGTTCCGGATCCGGGCGGACAACGACCCCGACCGGAAGCTGGTCAGCCGGACGGTGACCACGCTCGCCGTCCTGGAGGGGAAGGTCAAGATGCCCTCCAAGCGCTACTCGCAGGTCGTGACCGCCGGCTACACCGCCCAGCTCGTCGACGCCCAGCTCAACACCCCCGACCCGATCGCCAACGAGGCGGCCCTGAGCTCCTGGGTCCACGAGCTCCTGACGCGCCCCAAGGACGCCGCCGAGGTCCAGATGCGGACCCAGATGGTCCTGAACGACCTCGGCCAGGCCAAGGAGAACGACCCCTGCGAGGCCGCGCTCCGCGCCCTGGGCGGGCGGGCCGCCCCTCCCGTCCTCGACTACCTGAAGCTGCCGGCCAGCCCCATCGACGCCCCCCGCCGACGCGCCGCCGCGCGCGTGGTGGCCGAGACGGCGCCTCCTTCCTCCGCGAACGACCTGGCCGCCCTCCTCAAGGACGCGGAGCCCGAGGTCCGCGTCCACGCCGCCCGCGGCCTCAAGCGCCTCTCCGCCCAGGACCTGGGCTTCGACGACGCCTTCTGGCGCGGCGCGACGTTCGCCGACGGCCACAAGGCCTGGACCGAGTGGCTCGCGAAGAACGGGGCCTCGCTCAGGTAGCCGGGCGGCTTGACCCCCGTCCGGGGACGGACTATAGTGTGCCCCGCACCGATCGATAGGAGGAAGAGTCCATGGCCCTCAGCCTGATCCTCGCCGCCCTCGCTCAGGACGCGCTCGTCTCGACGGACTGGGTGTTCCAGAACCTCCAGAACCCCAAGGTCCGCGTGGTCGAGGTCAGCGTCGACCCCGGGGTGTACGAGAAAGGCCACGTCCAGGGCGCGGTCGGCTGGAAGTGGCACAGCGAGCTCTGCAACCCCGTCAACCGCGACATCGTCTCCCCCGAGGCCTTCGAGAAACTCTGCCAGTCCGCCGGCATCTCGAACGACAGCACCGTGGTCCTCTACGGCGACCTCAACAACTGGTTCGCCTGCTGGGCCTACTGGATGTTCACGATGTACGGCCACAAGGACGTCAAGCTCATGAACGGCGGCCGGAAGAAGTGGGAGCTCGAGAAGCGCCCGATGGACCTGAACGTCCCCTCGCACCCGGCCGGGAAGTTCAAGGTGACGTCGACGAACCTCGCCCTCCGCGCGCGGCTCTGGGACGTGCTCAAGGTCGTCGAGAAGAAGGAGCCGGGCGTCCTGGTCGACGTCCGCTCGCCCGACGAGCACACCGGCAAGGTCTTCGCCCCCCCCGGCATCCAGGAGCTCTCGATCCGCGCGGGCTGCGTCCCGGGCGCGAGGAACATCCCCTGGAGCAAGACGGTGAACGAGGACGGGACCTTCAAGTCCGTCGAGGAGCTCAAGAAGCTCTACGCGGAGGCCGGGGTGGACGGCACGGCGCCGGTCATCGCCTACTGCCGGATCGGGGAGCGGTCGAGCCACACCTGGTTCGTGCTCAAGATGCTCCTCGGCTTCGACGTCCGGAATTACGACGGCTCCTGGACCGAGTACGGGAACGCGGTGGGCGTCCCGATCGAGAACAAGACGGGCACCATCTGGACCGGGAAGTAGGCGGCCCCTCCCCGGGGGCCTCCTTACGGGGCCGCCTATCCCGAGCGAGCCGCAGGCGAGTCGAAGGATGATGATCCGGTACGCGGCCGCCGCGGTGCTGGCGGCCGCGCTCGTCTTAGCGGCCGCGCGACTGCACGGGCACGAGAGCTACGGCCGCGCGGCGTCCTTCACGCTCCTGGCCGGCGCCGCCTTCGGCTTCGCGATCCAGCGCTCGCGCTTCTGCTTCACGGCGGCGTTCCGGGACCTCTACCTCCTGCGCGACCGCCGGATGGCGCTCGGCACGCTGGCCGCGCTCGCCTCCGGCAGCGTGGGGTACCTCGTCGTCCTGGGCGCGCAGCTCCCCGACCCGTCGAGGTACCTCCCGCCCACGGCCCACATCGCCCCCTCCGGCCTCCACCTCGTCCTTGGGGGCGCCGCCTTCGGGACCGGGATGGTGCTCGCGGGCGGCTGCATCAGCGGGAGCCTCTACCGGCTGGGCGAGGGCTCGCTCGTGGCGCCCGTGACGCTCGGGGCGGCGGCGGCGGGCTACGGCCTGGCCTTCTGGACCTGGGACTGGTTCTACCTGAAGATGATCGCGGAGGGCCCGGTCGTCTGGCTCCCCCGCTCGCTCGGGTACGCGGGGGCGGCGGCGGCGCAGCTGGCCGCGCTCGCCCTCCTGGCGGGGCTCGTCCTCTGGAAATGCCCGGGCCTGCCTCCCCGTCCGGGGGCGCCCGTGGGACCCCGCGCGGCGCTCCGCCGCGCCCTCGTCGACGGCTGGCCCTCCTGGATGGGGGGCCTCGCGGTGGGCGCGATCGCGACCTTCGTCTTCCTCCGCACGAGCCCCCTCGGCGTGACCTCCGAGCTCAGCCGGGTCTCCCACGAGATCGGGAAGGCGCTCGGGATCGTGCCCGTCGAGCTCCAGGGGCTCGGGAAGCTCCCCGGGTGCCGGCCCGCGGCGACCGGCGCGGCGTTCACCCCGAACGCGATCTTCGTCCTCGCGCTCGTGGGGGGCTCGGCCGTGGCGGCCCTCCTGGCGGGCGAGTTCAAGGTCCGCGTGGGACGGCCGCGGACCTTCGCGATGGCCGCTGCGGGCGGTCTGCTCCTGGGCTTCGGGGCGATGATCTCGCTCGGGTGCACGGTGGGGACGATGCTGTCCGGGATCATGGCGTTCTCGCTCTCGGGCTGGCTCTTCGCGGCCGGCCTGGCGGGCGGAGCCTGGGCCGGGACCAAGCTGATGAGGAAGCTCGCATGATCGAGGCGCCGGTCGTGGACATCCGGGGAGAGCCCTGCGGGATGCCGATCCTCCGGGTCGAGGACTTCCTCCTCAAGGAGTCGGGTGGCCGGCCCTTCGCGGTGCTGGGCGACCACGAGCAGACGATGGACCAGCTCCGCCTCCTTGCGGCGAGGCACGGCTGGAGCTGCGAGGTCGCCCGCGACGGCGCCGACTGGCGGGCGGAGTTCCGGCCGGCGTGAGCATCAACCTCTCCCAGGGATTCGTCCGGTATCCCGACCTCAAGGACGCGGCGGAGGTCCTCTCGGAGTTCCAGCGGAGGGTCCCCGAGGCCCCCAGGCTCCTGGCCGCGCGCACGTCCGGGCCCTGGATCGCCGTCCTTTCGGAGGACGACGACCTTCCGCCGGACGCCGTGCAGTCCCTCTCGCGGGCGCTCGAGGCGCGGGCCGTGTGGTTCGGGCTGGCCGGGTGCGCGCTCGCCTACCGCCTGAGGCGCTACGCGCTGGGGCGCCTGGCGGAGGAGGCGGCCGAGCCTCCCGAGCTCTTCGGCGGCGGGGAGCCCGGGAAGCTCCCCGCCTACCCGGACGCCGAGCAGGTCCTCCAGAGGCGCCTCCGGGAAGACGGGCTTCCCCCGGCCTATCTTTACCTCTTCGCCCGCGAGGTCGGGATGTCGGGCGGGGATCCCGACGCCGCGCGGATCCGGGGCGGGCAGATCGAGCTCTTCCCGCACCGGGTGCCGAAGCGCGCGGCCGGCGCGGTCCGGACGCTCTTCGACCTCTTCACGGACGGGGAGGAAGCCGTGACGGACCGCCTCGAGCTCCGGGGCGCCTACGACGAGGAGCGCGCCCGGGCGCTCCTCCGGACGCTCGAGGCGATCACGCGGCGCCGCGCGGTGCCGGAGGGCTGGCGGGTGCGCTACCGCGTGACGGCCGCAGACCCGGAGCTCGCCGGCCGGCTGGCCGCCCTCCTCGGCCGCGCCCCCCGCCGCTTCGACATCGAGGAAGGCCCTCCCCCGTGACTCCGCACGTCTTCTTCGACGCGGGGAACACGCTGGTCTACGTCAACATGGAGCTCGTGGCCGCGGCGCTCGCGCGGCGGGGCGCGCGCGCGGCGCCGGAGGAGCTCTGGCGCAGCGAGCACCGGGTCCGCTTCGAGATCGACGACCCGGAGCTCGTGCGGCGGACGACGGACGGGAGCCGCTGGGCGCTCTACTTCGAGCGGATCTTCGCGGGCTGCGGGATCACGCGGCGGGCGCTGGTGGACGGCGCGATCGCCGAGCTCCGCGAGCGGCACGAGGCCGACAACATCTGGGAGACGGTGCCGCCCGAGGTCCCGATGGTCCTCGACCAGCTCCGGCGGCGGCACCGCCTCGCCGTGATCTCGAACTCGAACGGGACGGTGCGGGAGAAGCTGCGCCGGGTGGGCCTCCTCCCCTACTTCGAGCTCGTGGTCGATTCGCACGAGGAGGGGATCGAGAAGCCGGACCCGCGGATCTTCCGGCGCGCGATGGAGCGGACCGGGGCGCGGCCCGAGCGGTCGCTCTACGTGGGGGACTTCTACCACATCGACGTGGCGGGCGCGCGGGCGGCGGGGATGCGGGCGCTGCTCCTCGACCCGGCCGGGCTGCATGGGGACAAGCCCGTCCGGAGGATCGCCTCCCTCGGCGGACTCCTCTCCGGCCCGTGAGGAGCACGGTTGACGCCCGTCGAGGGGCTCTCCTATAATCCCGCCGGATGCCCTACCTGGTCGTTCGGGAACTGGGGGCCGAGCGGACCGTCCCGATCACCGAGCCCGAGGTGACGGTGGGCCGCTCCCGCCAGAACACCGTCAAGCTCGCCACCGAGCAGGCCTCCCGGCAGCACTGCCGCCTGGTCCGCAGCGGCAGGGGCTGGAAGGTCCTGGACGGGAACTCTTCCAATGGCACGTACGTGAACGGCCAGAAGATCGCCGAGAAGGACCTGGCGGACGGCGACCAGATCGGGATCGGGAACGCGGCGATCGTCTACCGGGAGGGCGAGCCCGCGCCCCCTCCCGTCCGGAAGCTGCCCGACCCCGCGAGCTTCACGAGCCCCCTCCAGGACCGGAACGTCCGGATCCTGCTCCAGACGATCGTGAGCGCCGCGAGCTTCGAGAACCTCCCCTCCTTCCTCGAGGCCGCGGTGGACAACGTGATCGAGATCGCCCAGGCCGAGCGCGGCGTCCTCTTCGTCCCCGACGAGAACCGCCAGCTCAAGCCCCTCGTGGCCCGGGACAGCGCGAGGAAGCCCATCCCGGAGCTCGTCGGCATCAGCCGGACCATCCCCACCCAGGTCTTCCACCACGGGAAGTCGATCTTCCTCCTGGACACCGAGACGGAGAAGGAGGGAGTCTCCTCGGCCTCCGTGTCGCTCTACCACCTCCGGACGGTCATGTGCGCGCCGCTCAAGGTGGGCGAGCGGCAGCTCGGGGTCCTCTACGTGGACAGCCACGCCAAGACGCGCGAGTACAGCGAGACGGACCTGGCGATCTTCGAGGCGGTGACGAACTACCTCGCCCTCACGATGGAGAACGTGCGGGCGGGGGAGGAGTCGAAGCGGCGGGTCGAGGCGCGGCGCCAGGCCCTCGAGAAGGAGAACGTGCTCCTCCGGGGCGCCCTCGAGAAGCGCAAGCACCTGATCGGCGAGTGCGCCGCGATGAAGGGGGTCTACGACACCGTGCGCAAGGTCGCGCCGACGGACGCGACGGTGCTCGTGCTCGGGGAGAGCGGGACCGGCAAGGAGGCGATCGCCCACGTCCTCCACGACCTCTCACCGCGCTCCGTGCAGCCCTTCGTCGTGATCGACTCCGCGGCGATCCCCGAGACGCTCCTCGAGAGCGAGCTCTTCGGCTACGAGAAGGGGGCCTTCACGGGCGCCGTCGGGCAGAAGCAGGGCAAGTTCGAGGGGGCCCACGGGGGCACCGTGTTCCTCGACGAGATCGGGGAGCTCTCGCTCAACCTCCAGGTCAAGCTCCTCCGCGCCCTCGAGCAGCGGACGATCACGCGGGTCGGGGGCGTCGATCCGATCGCGATCGACGTACGGCTGGTCGCGGCGACGAACCGGAACCTGGAGGAGATGGTCAAGCAGGGGAAGTTCCGGCAGGACCTCTACTTCCGGCTGAAGGTGGTGACGCTCACCTGCCCGCCGCTCCGGGAGCGGGGGGAGGACGTCCTCCTCCTGGCGGACTTCTTCCTGTCGGAGTCGAACGCGTCGAACGCGCGGGCCGTGCGGGGCTTCAGCGAGGAGGCGCGCTCGGCGATGCGGTCGCACCCGTGGGAGGGCAACATCCGGGAACTCAAGCACCGGGTCGAGCAGGCGGTGATCCTGAGCAACAACCAGTTCATCTCGACGGAGGACCTCAACCTCTCGAGCCAGCCCGGGGTGTTCCGGTCGCTCGAAGGCGCGCGCGATCTCTTCGAGAAGACCTACGTCGTCCAGGCCCTCGCCCGGCACGGATACAACGTCACTCACGCGGCCAAGGACCTCGACATCTCCCGGCAACACCTCCAGAACCTGATCAAGAAGCACAACATTTCAAAGGTGGCCGAGGCGGCCGACGAAGAGCCATAAAGTGGTCCCACTGCTCCTCCTCCGCCAAGCCGAGTTAGCACCCTAAACCGCTGATCTCCAGTTGATTAAGCCATGGGCCCACATCCGCCAAGGATCCTTGGCGGTAGTGATATCCGCACCCGCAGATTCTTGCGAATTTCGATGGTTTTTCCATGGCATGGCCCTTGCTATGTCAAGGCTGTCGTAACGAAGTAAAAATTAGATCCCGCTCCAACTGCCCCGACCTGTAGTCGGGGCGCTTTATTTTAAAGCCGATTTGTCCCCCCTCGCCCGGAAATCCCCCGTCTCCTCGATCCTGACCGGGTATCCTTCGATCTCTTTGGGGAGCTTCCCGGTCAATTCGGAGCTCGCCACCGCCGCCAGGACGAGGATGCAGGGGCGGCCCCGATGGATGCCCTGGGCGATGCCCACCACCCCCGCCAGCTTCATCAGGGAATCTCCGCGTAGGCGGAGGACCTCTTCGACCGGCCTCTTGGGAATGGCGAACCCTCCGGAAACACGAAGGGCGGACCGTTTCCGGCCCGCCCCGGATGGACGCGCGGCGTTCCGCCCCCTCCCTAGTTCCCGTCGACCGTCACGCCGAAGCGGCTCAGGACCGGACCGATCGGATTGGCGATGGTCGAGTTCGCGCTCCCCGCGAAGAGGAGCCCGACCGGCCTGCGGTCGTTCTTCCCGCCGTTCACGACGATGAGCGATCCCGAGTCGCCGCCGGCGCTGAAGGTCCTCGACGAGATGTAGATCTGCCCCACGAACCGCGCGACCCCCGAGTCATATCCGACGTTGACGGTCACGTTGAGACCGGTAACCCTCGAGCTTGTCGATCCGGTCGTCCGGCCCACCTTCTTGACCTTCAGGGAGAAGGAGGCGCTCTGGGTGGCCGACTTCGGGATCCCGTAGCCGACTCCGGACGGCGTGGCGTTGCCCAGGCTGGACGTGCTGCTGACGGCGATCGCCGCGTCGATCGTGTTGTTCGAGCCGTCGAAGAGGATCGGCTGGAAATCGTGGAGGGTTCCGATCGCGTCGTCCGGATTCACGCCGCCGTCGAAGGGGCCCGGCTGGAGGCAGTTGTCGCCGATCGCCCCCAGGTTCTCGTTGGCGTAGACGTGGTTGTTGCTCAGCGCGAAGACGTCGCCCGCCGCGTTCTTGACGCGGCACCCGATGGTCCCGGCGGTGATGTTGAAATGCCCGGAGGAAACGCCGATCGGCACGGGACGCGCGTACTCCGCCGTGCCGCCGATCCCGCCCGTGTGGGTGCGGACGGTCGCGTCCTGGCGATTGCGCGCGTGGATCTCGCCCGTCTTCTCGACGACGACCGGGAGCCCCTCCACGACCTTGGGAAGCTCGGGCGCATCGACCCTCGTGAGGACCAGGAGGGCGACTTCCCCCTTCCCGTTCAGGCCCACGCCGGTGCCGACGACGGCCGGATGGGCCATGAGCCAATCGGTGTTCCGCTCCTGGATCTCGATGGCCGACTTCACCTGCGGGTGGTCCGTCGTGAGCGGCGTCTCGCCGTAGAGCCGGACGAGCGCGGCCTCGTCGACCTCGCCCTCCTCGGCGTCCTCCGGATCCTTCTCCTCCGCCGGCCGAGCCGCCTCCGAAGCAGCGCGCCCTGGAGCCGACGGGCCGGGCCGGGAGGCCTCTTCTTCGAGCTCCCGCGCGGCGTCTTCCGACCGGGCCGGATCCGCCGTCCGGAGGGCCACGGGGGTCCTCGTCCGCTCGACGGGGCTCCGGTCGCCCGTATCCCGAACGAGGAACGCTCCCAGGAACGCCGCGGCGGCGACGAACAGGATGGACCAAGACTTCGTCCGGCTCATGGAAGACCCCTCACTCATTCAAGGACCTGGAATCCCCCGACCTCAGCTTCCTACTTGGGGAACGCGCCCCGGTCAACAGATATATGCCGCATTTATGCATCGCCCTCGCGGACGGATCCTTTCGCGGATTCGGAGCGTCCGCCCTCAGATGAGACCTATCGCGGCACATTCACAAGCGATCTTCCTCCCGTGCGAGGTTACGAAACGTAACGCGGCGGGCGCGCGGACGCGGTTTCCCGAGGAGGGCGCGCGTGGCACGCGGCTTGCATAACGCTTGACGACATTTTTGGAGGACCGTCTAATGAGCCCTGTCTTGGAAAAGGAGAGAGTGATGGCCGCACCCCCACCCGCCCCCCTTCAGCGCGACGAGCGACGCACCGAGGCCCTGAAGACCGCCCTCGCCCAGATCGAGAAACAGTTCGGCAAGGGCTCGATCATGCGCCTGGGCGCCGACACCAAGCTCGACATCGAGGGCATCACCACCGGCTCCCTCAACGTCGACCTGGCCCTGGGCGGAAAGGGCTTCCCCCGCGGCCGCGTCGTCGAGGTCTTCGGCCCGGAGGGCTCCGGCAAGACCACCCTCTGCCTCACCATCATCGCCAACGCCCAGAAGGCCGGCGGCTCGGCGCTCTTCATCGACGCGGAGCACGCCCTCGACCCCTCCTACGCCCGGAAGCTCGGCGTCAACCTGGACGAGCTCCTCCTCAACCAGCCCGACAGCGGCGAGCAGGCCCTCGAGATCGCCGACATGATGGTCCGCTCGGCGAGCCTCGACGTCATCGTGATCGACTCCGTCGCCGCCCTCGTCCCCAAGGCCGAACTCGAGGGCGAGATGGGCGACACGCACGTCGGGCTCCAGGCCCGGCTCATGAGCCAGGCCCTCCGGAAGCTCACCGCCAGCGTCTCGAAGTCCCGCACCTGCCTCATCTTCATCAACCAGATCCGCGAGAAGATCGGCGTCATGTTCGGGAACCCCGAGACCACCCCCGGCGGCCGCGCCCTCAAGTTCTACTCCAGCGTCCGGGTCGACGTCCGCCGCATCGGCCACCTGAAGGATGGCGAGACCGAGGTCGGCACCCGCGTCCGCGCCAACATCGTCAAGAACAAGATCGCCCCGCCCTTCAAGAAGGCGGAGTTCGACATGCTCTTCGCCTCGGGCATCTCCTACGAGGGCGACCTCCTCGACCTGGGCGAGGAGCACGGGGTCCTCGACCGCTCCGGCGGCTGGTACGGCTACAAGGGCGAGAAGCTCGACAACGGCCGCGAGAAGTGCCGCGCCGCCCTCAAGGGCCGGCCGGACCTCGCGCTCAAGATCGAGAACGACATCCGCGCCAAGCTCGGCGTCGAGCCCCGGAAGACCGCGGCCTCCCCGGCCAAGCCCCTCGCCGCCGTCCCGGTCGCCACCCCCAAGGCCCCCGAGAAGCACGACGACGACAGGAAGCCCGCGAGAAAGTAGCGGAAGCCTTCGGGGAGGCGGGATCCACGCCCGCCTCCCCGCTCCCCCCCGGAACCGCGGGGCCGCCCTTGAACCCCCGCACAGCCGCGGTTAGGATTCCCCCGATGCGCGCGGACGAGTTCAAGGCCCTGCTGACGGATCGTCCCTTCAGGCCCTTTCGCGTCCTGATCTCGAGCGGACAGTACGTGGACATCACTCACCCCGAGGCGGCCGTCGTGGGCCGCTCCTACTTCGCCGCGACTCGACGCCCCAACCGGAAGGGCATCGGCCACGAACTGGCGGTGTACAGCTTCATCCACATCGTCAGGATCACGTATCTCAGGACGACCCGCGGCCGGAAAGGCGCGAACCGCCGGACCGCTTGATCGCCCGGCCTACCTCCGCTTGACGAACCAGACGGCGTCGGCGCCCTCGCGCTCGGGGTCGTAGCCGTACATCTCGTCGATCACGCCCCCGTCGTCCTTCCCGTCCTTCCCGACCGACCAGACCTTGCCGGGCGCGTACCGGAAGGGGGTCCCAGACAGGGGGCACTCGGGGAGCGCGGCCAGGTGCCGCGGAACGAGTTCTTCGAGCGACGCGGGCGCCCTCCCCCGCTCCGCCTCGAACCACGCGAGGGCGACGGCCAGACGGCACAGACGGTAGTTCAGGATCGAGACCGCTTCGCGGGCGGGCGCCCTTGAGGCCGCCGGGATGAAGTTCCGGCTCAGGGGATTCGCGGAAGTTTGCGCCTTCCCATCCGCCTCCTCGAGGCGGGATCGACGGTCCGCCGGGGAAGCACTCTTGCCCCGCCGAACGGCCGCGAGCCAGTCCGAGTAGTCGTTCAGAGCCTGGGCGCGCATCACGCGGTCGGACCAGAGCTGGCGCCAGCCGGACCGGGGCGGATCCTTGCTCAGCGGAAACGCCTTCTCCCAGGACGGATAGTCCAGAAGGTTCTTCCTCGTGTAGACGTCCTCCCAATCCAGCGCCTCGAGCATCGAGGGACGCGCCGCCGCCAATCGGTCCAGCCGCGAGGCGAGTTCCGCCAGCGATGCCGGCCCAAGCGCATGCTCGGCGAGAAGGTCGCCGGGACCGTCGAAGGCGATGTCCTCGATGACGAGCTGGACCAGGGACCCGATCAGGTAGCTCCGCCGACCGCAGTCCTGGCCGAGCGCCAGGCCCAGGAGCCCGAGGTCCGCCGCCTCCCTACGGTCCCCCCCCCCCGGTGGCGAAGCCCCGAAGCCCCGCGGAGGAAGCGCCCGGCCTGGATGGCCTGGGAAATCTCGGGGAAGACAAACTCGACGGTCGGCTCGACGCCGGGGTCGACCCCGGTCCGTCGCGCCCCCCGCCGGAGGAGATCCATCTCGGGCTCGTACTTCGCGTAGATCGCGGCGATGGCCGCGTCGTCGGGCTTGCGGTCGTGGTCCCAGGTCCCGTCGATCTCGGGGATCGCCTCCTTCTCGGGATCGGTCATCTTTTGGAGCCCGGAGAAGGCCTGTCGGTAGTCGTCCCAGGCGTTCCCCTCCAGGGGCTCGCCCAGGGCGACCGGGCGCTCGGCCGGCCGGGCGCGCAGCTCGGCCCAGCGCTCCTGAACCTCCGCCCGGTGGCGGTCGAGGGTCGCGCCGGCCCGGCGGTGGACGTCGAAGACGATCAAGGCCGGCACCAGGAGAATCCCCGCCAGGACCCCCGCGATCCAGCGCCCCCGCCGCCTCATGGAGAGGATCGTATCTCCGGAATGCGAAATGCCTCATATGAAATGACGCGTCTCCCCCTCGGGGGGCTGGGGGGGATCCCATCCGGGATTCCGGATTCCGGATTCCGGATTCTGGTTCCTCCCCTTGACTCCCCCCCAAGCCCCCCCGATAATCCACGACCCCGATGGGCCCCTCGATCGACGAGATCCGCGAGCGCTACCTCGACTTCTTCAAGAAGCGCGGCCACACGGTCTACCCGAGCGACTCGCTCGTGCCGTCCAACGACCCCTCGCTCCTCTTCACGGGCGCGGGGATGAACCAGTTCAAGGACATGTTCCTCGGCCGCGGCGCCCTCCCCTTCAAGCGCGCGGCCACGGCGCAGAAGTGCCTCCGGACGGGGGACCTCGAGAGCGTCGGCCGCACCGCCCGGCACCACACCTTCTTCGAGATGCTGGGCAACTTCTCCTTCGGCGACTACTTCAAGCGCGAGGCCATCGGCTGGGCCTGGCAGTTCGTGAACCAGGAGATGAACATCCCGGCCGACCGGCTCACGATCTCGGTCTACCAGGAAGACGACGAGGCCTACGACATCTGGAACGACGAGATCGGCCTCCCCCCGGCCAAGATCCGCCGCCTGGGCGAGGCCGACAACTTCTGGCCCGCGAGCGCCCCCTCCCAGGGCCCCAACGGCCCCTGCGGGCCCTGCAGCGAGATCTACTACGACTTCGGCGCCAGGCACGGCTGCGGCTCGCCCGACTGCGACATCACCTGCGGCTGCAACCGCTACGTCGAGATCTGGAACCTCGTCTTCACCCAGTTCGACCGGCAGGAGGGCGGGGTCCTCGCGCCCCTCCCCCAGAAGAACATCGACACCGGGGCCGGCCTCGAGCGCTTCGGCGCCGTCCTCCAGGGCGTCCACTCCAACTTCGAGACCGACGTCTTCAAGGCCGTCATCGGCGCGGGCTGCATGGTCCTCAACCTCACCTACACGCCCGGCACGGAGCAGTCCTCCCGGCTCCGCCGGATCGCCGACCACGTCCGCGCCCTCACCTTCTGCATCGCCGACAACGCCCTCCCCTCGAACGAGGGCCGCGGCTACGTCGTCCGCCGCATCCTCCGGACCGCGCTCCGCGACGGGGTCCAGCTCGGCCACAAGCAGGCCTTCCTCCACCGCCTCGTCCCCGCCGTGGTCGAGGCCATGAAGAAGGGCTATCCGTACCTCACGGAGCGGCGTCCCGTGGTCGAGAAGGTGATCAAGACGGAGGAGGAAGGCTTCCTCCGCACGCTCGAGAAGGGGAACGAGCTGATCGCCGAGGCGGTGGCGCGCCTCCGGAAGGAGGGGAAGGACGTCCTCCCCGGCGAGGAGGCCTTCAAGCTCTACGACACCTTCGGCTTCCCGATCGAGATGACCGAGCAGATCCTCCGCGACCACAAGCTCCGGGCCGACCGTGTCCGCTTCGAGCAGCTCCTGGAGGAGGCCCGGAAGCGCTCGGGCGGGGCCACCACCGACCAGATCTTCGTGGGCGGCGCCCTCGGAAAGCTGAAGGAGGAGAAGCGCCCTCCCGCCGAGTTCCTGGGCTATGGCGTCCCCGTCGCCCAGATCGCCCGGCCCCACGACGCCACCGTCGTCCGCGTCGTCCGGATCGGCTCCCGGAAGGACTTCGACGCCTCGAAGAGGGACCTCACGGCCTTCACGAAGATGCTGGGCGCCGAGGGCTCGACGCTCGTCGAGAGCGCGGGCGAGGGGACCGACGTCGCCGTCCTCCTCGACCGCACACCCTTCTACGCCGAGTCGGGCGGCCAGGTGGGCGACGCGGGGACGATCTCGGCCGACGGCCTCGAGGTCGCCGTCGAGGACTGCAAGAAGCCGGACGGCATCCACCTGCACCTCGGCCGGGTCGCGAAGGGGACGATCCGGGCCGGCCAGAAGGTGAAGGCCGCGATCGACGCCGCACGGCGGCTCGACATCATGCGGAACCACACGGGGACCCACCTCCTCCACGCGGCGCTCCGCTCGGTCCTGGGGAGCCACGTCCAGCAGGCGGGCTCGGTGGTCGAGCCCGGCCGGCTCCGTTTCGACTTCCACCACTTCCAGGCGCTCGCGCCCGAGGAGATCCGGAAGGTCGAGGACTGGGTGAACCGCGCGGTCTTCGAGGACCACGCCGTCTCCAAGGTCGAGATGACGAAGGACGAGGCCGAGAAGAAGGGCGCGATCGCCTTCTTCGGCGAGAAGTACGGCGACCGCGTCCGCGTGGTGAGCGTGGGGTCGGGCCTCTCCGTCGAGCTCTGCGGCGGCACCCACCTCGAGCACGCGGGCACGATCGGCGCCTTCCGGATCACGAGCGAGTCGTCGATCGGGAGCGGGACGCGCCGGATCGAGGCGGTGACGGGCCCCAAGGTGGTGGAGGCCGGGCGCGCGGCCGAGGCGGCGCTCGGCGAGGCGGCGCGGCTCCTCAAGAGCCCGCCCGCGGACGTGCCCCGGAAGATCCAGAAGCTGCTCGAGGAGGTCGCCAAGCTCAAGTCCTCGGCCGGCGTCGCCCGGAAAGGCGCGGACGGGGGCTTCGCGGCCTCGTTCGAGGCGAAGCGCGCGGCCGACGGGAAGGCGGTCCTGGTGCGCCTGGCCGAGGAGGCCGGGATCGAGGAGCTGCGGAACGCGTCGGACCGAGAGATGGACCGCCCCGACGGGCCGGAGGTGGCGGCGTTCGCGAGCGTCTCGGGGGCCTACCTCCTCCGGGTGCGCGCGCCCGGGAAGGACGCCCCGGACGCGCGGGCCTACAACGAGCAGCTCAAGAAGCTGTTGCAGGCGCGCGGGGGCGGCCGGCCCGAGATGGTGCAGGGCTCCTTCCCGAAGGCGGCTTCGCTGGAGGAGCTCCGCTCGAAGCTCGAGGGCATGGCCTGGTAGGCTCTCCAGGGCCCGTTCCGCTGTTTTCGCTTGCAAACGCCGGCCCCATCGCCTAGACTGTCGCCCTTAATCTGGGGAGCAAGGGGCCGATCGGGAGCGTTTATGCCCAACCCGAAGCGCAAGCTGGCCAAGTCGTGGCGCGGATGCCGCCGCTCGCATGACCACGTCCACGTCCCCAACCTCTCCACCTGCCCGCGCTGCAACCAGCCCAAGTTCGCGCACCGCGTCTGCGGAACGTGCGGATACTACAAGGGGGCGATGGTTGTGGACATGAAGAAGCTGTAGCCTTGGGCCGCCGTTCGCCCTTCTAAGTCCGATGCGCATCGCGATTGACGGAATGGGCGGCGATCATGCGCCCGACGAGATCGTCGCGGGCGCGATCGAGGCCGCCACCCAGCTCCCGAACGCCCGGCTGCTCCTCGTGGGGCAGAAGGACCGTTTGGCCCGTCCCGGCATGCCCGCGAACCTCGAGGTCATCCACGCGACCGAGGTGGTGGGCATGGAGGAGGAGCCCGCCCGCGCCCTCCGGGGGAAGCCCGACTCCTCGCTCCGGGTCACGCTCCGCCTCGTCAAGCGCGGCGAGGCCGACGCGGCCATCTCGGCCGGGAACACCGGCGCCCTGGTCGGCGGGGCGATCGTCCCCGTCTTCGGCCTGGGGAACCTGGAGGGCGTGAAGCGCCCCGGGATCGCGATCCCCTTCCCGACCAAGACCGGGACCTGCGCCCTCCTCGACGCCGGCGCCAACCCGAACGCCAAGACCGTGCACCTCATCCAGTACGCGGTGATGGGGGCGGTCTACATCCGCTACCTCCGTCCCGAACTCCGCGGCGCCCCGCGGGTGGGCCTCCTCAACATCGGGGAGGAGGCGAAGAAGGGGACGGACCTCCAGCGCGAGACGTACGAGTACCTCGAGAAGGCGGACCTGAACTTCGAGTTCGTGGGGAACGTCGAGCCCCACAAGATGTTCTCCGGCAAGGCCGACGTCGTCGTCTGCGACGGCTTCACCGGGAACCTCGCGCTCAAGATGGCCGAGGGCGTGGCCGGCTTCATCTTCAACCAGTTCACGAACGGCCTGGCCGAGAACCCCTCGGTCCTGAAGGCCAAGGACAGCCTGGACCACGCGGAGTACGGCGGGGCGCTCGTCTTGGGCTGCCGGGGGACCGTGATCAAGGCGCACGGCCGTGCCCGGGCCCGCGCCGTCACGAACGCGATCAAGCTCGGCGCCAGCTTCATCGAGGGGAAGCTCAACGACCACGTCGTCGAGGAGCTCCGGAAGCTCTCCTGGAGCGCCTGGTTCTCGAAGTGGTTCACCTGGTCGAAGGAATCCGAGTGAGACCCGGCTCCATGGCCCGCCGTCCACGGTCCGCGGTCGGGCCCCTCCCCCTTCCCCCCCCGGGGCGGAGCGGGAGGGGGACGGGGACTCCGGACCCGGGACCGCGGACCCGGGACTGCTCATGAAGGTCAAGCTCCTCGGCACGGGCGCCTACGCCCCCGAGAAGTCCCTCAGCAACGCCGAGCTCGAAAAGCGGGTCGAAACCAGCGACGCGTGGATCGTCGAGCGGACGGGGATCCGCGCGCGCCGCATCGCCGCCGAAGGGCAGCCGACCTCCGACCTCGCCGCCCGGGCGGCGCGGATCGCGCTCGACGCGGCGCGCGTCCGGCCCGAGGACGTGGACACGCTCCTCGTGGCCACCTCCACCCCCGACCGCGTCATCCCGCCCACCGCGGTCTACGTGCAGAAGGCCCTGGGCTGCTGGAACGCGGGCTGCTCCGACCTGATCGCCGCCTGCAGCGGCTTCACGTACGCGCTCCACCACGCCCGCGGGCTCGTGGGCGGGGGCCAGTCGAAGCGCTGCCTGGTCGTGGGCGCGGAGGTGCTCAGCCGCGTCACCAACTACGCCGACCGCGGGACCTGCATCCTCTTCGGCGACGCGGCCGGCGCGGCGGTCGTGGGCCCCTCCGACGGGGAGAGCGACATCCTCTACTCCCGGATGGGCTCGGACGGCCGCCTGGAGCACCTGATCATCGCCCCCGTCGGAAGCTCGGCCCTGCCGCCCACCCCCGAGAACATCCGCGACGGCCTCCACCTGATCCAGATGAAGGGCCGCGAGGTCTACAAGTTCGCGGTGCCGAAGTTCGTGGAGATCATCCGCGAGGCGCTCCGGGAGACGGGCCTCGGGCTCGGGGACATCGCCCACTTCATCCCGCACCAGATGAACGCCCGGATGATCGAGGCCGTGGTCGAGCGCCTCTCGTTCCCGCCCGAGCGGGTGGTCCTGAACATCGACCGCTACGGGAACACCTCGGCCGCCTCGATCCCCCTCGCCCTCGACGAATCGGTGAGGTCGGGGCGGATCCGTCGGGGAGACCTCATCCTGATGTGCGCGATGGGGGCGGGCCTCACGTGGGGGACGGTGATCCTCCGATGGTAGCCGTGGCCTGCCTGTTCGCGGGCCAGGGCGCCCAGCAGGTCGGCATGGGCCGCGACCTCGCGGCCGCCTTCCCGAAGGCGCGCGAGCTCTACGAGCGGGCGGGGAAGATCCTCGGGATCGACCTGGCGAAGGTCTCCTTCGAGGGGCCGGCCTCGGAGCTCGAACGGACCGACCGCTGCCAGCCCGCGCTCCTCGTCCACGGGATCGCCTGCCTCGAGGCGGCCCGGGCGAAGGGCCTCCCGGAGGGCGAGGCCGCCGCGGGGCTTTCGCTCGGGGAGTACACGGCCCACGTCTTCGCGGGATCGCTCTCGTTCGAGGACGGGGTCCGGCTCCTCGAGCGCCGGGGGCGCTTCATGCAGGAGGCCTGCGAGGCCACGCCCTCCGGCATGGTCTCGCTCCTGGGCCTCGACCGGGCGAAGGCGGAGGAGGCCGTGCGGGGTCGGGGCGACGTGGGGATCGCCAACCTGAACTGTCCCGGCCAGATCGTGATCTCCGGCGAGAACGGGGCCCTCGAGCGGGCGGTCGCCCGCGCGAAGGAGCTCGGGTGCCGGCGCGCCGTCCCGCTCAAAGTGGCGGGGGCCTACCACTCGGTCGTGATGAGGCCCGCCCAGGAGAGGATGCGGTCGGAGCTCGCGTCGGTCCCGATCTCCCGGCCGCGGGTCCCGGTCTACGCGAACGTGAGCGCCAGGCCGCTCACGGAGCCCGAGGAGATCCGCGCCTCCCTCGCCGCCCAGATCTGCAGCCCCGTCCTCTGGGAGGACACGATCCGCGCCATCGGCGCCCCGAAGTACCTCGAGTTCGGCCCCGGCAAGGTCCTGGCGGGACTGGTCCGGAAGACCGACGAGAAGGCGGAAGTGGTTTCGATCGAGGGCCCCCTCCCGTGAAGATCGACCTGTCGGGCCGCGCGGCGCTCGTGACCGGCGCCAGCCGCGGGATCGGCCGCGAGACCGCCCTCGCCCTGGGCGCGGCGGGGGCGAAGGTCGCCTGCCTGGCCACGAACGAAGCCCTCCTCGCCGAGGTGGCCGGGAAGCTGGGACCGGACGGCCTGGCGATCCGCTGCGACGTCTCCAAGCCCGCCGAGATCGAGGCCGCCGTGGAGAAGGCCGCCTCCTCGTTCGGCGGGCTCGACATCCTGGTCAACAACGCCGGGATCACCCGCGACGGCCTGCTCCTCCGCATCAAGGAGGAGGACTGGGACGCGGTCCTGGACACGAACCTGAAGGCGCCCTACCTCTTCGTCAAGGCCGCCGGGCGCCATCTCCTGCGCTCGAAGGCCGGACGGGTCATCAACATCTCGAGCGTCGCCGGCCTGGTCGGGAACGCGGGCCAGGCCAACTACAGCGCCTCGAAGGCCGGGCTGGTCGCCCTCACGAAGACCGCGGCCCGAGAACTCGGGTCGCGCGGCGTCTGCGTGAACGCCGTGGCGCCCGGCTTCGTGAAGACCGACATGGCCGCGAAGGTCGACCCCAAGGTCGTCGAGGCGGTCGTGGCCCAGCTCCCCCTCCGGCGCATGGGCGAGGCGGCGGAGATCGCCGCCGCCGTCGTCTTCCTCGCGAGCGACCAGGCCTCCTACATCACCGGCCAGGTCCTCGTGGTGGACGGCGGCATGGCCATGTAGGGCCCGCCGCGACCCGGCCGACGCCCCGACGCGTCAACGTTGTGTTATACTCCGGTTCCGGAGACCCCGATGAGCCCCTCGACGCTCCCGGCCTTCCTCCTCGCCTTCCTCGCGGCCGCCCAGGCGGACCTCAAGTTCTACGAGGAAGGGAACGCGAAGTTCGACGCGGGAGACCTGAGCGCCGCGGTCTCGAACTACAACCGCGCCATCGCCATCAACCCCCGATTCGCCGCCGCCTACGCCCGCCGCGGCCGCTGCTTCGCCCGGGAGGGGGACCCGATCCGGGCCCTCATCGATCTCGACCGGGCCCTGGACATCGACCCCCGGAGCGCCTTCGCCTTCCAGGAGCGCGGCCTGATCCACGTGACCCGCGGCTCCTGGGAGGCCGCCGCGGCGGACTTCGACCGCGCCCTCAAGCTCGCCCCCCGCGACCCGCTCTCCCACTACAACCGAGGGCTGGCGCGGGAGGCCCTGGGAGACCTCGAGGGCTCGATCGCCGACTTCACGAGCACGCTCGAATCGCTCCCGCGGTACGCCCCCGCCCTCGCCCGCCGCGGCTCCGCCCGGCTGAAATCCAGACAGCTCGAGGGCGCCATCGCCGACTTCAACGAGGCCCTCCGCCTGGACCCGCGCCCGGGCTCGATCTACCGCGAGCGCGCCCGCGCCCACCTGGAGCGCGAGGACTGGGAGAGCGCCATCCAGGACTACTCCGAGCTCCTCGCCCGCGAGCCCGGCAACCGCCACGGCTACTTCGACCGGGGACGGGCGTACTCCGCGCTGGGGCGAACCGGGAACGCGCTGGCGGACCTCTCGAAGGCGGTCGAGCTGGACCCGTACTTCGTCGAGGCCTTCCGGGAGCGCGCCGACGCGCATCGCCGCGCCGGGGACGCCGCGCGGGCACTGGAGGACTACGCGCGCGCCGTCGAGCTTGAGCCCCGCAACCCCTCGATCCACCTGGCCCGCGAGTCGCTCCGCCTGGAGCGGGGCGACCTCGACGCCGCGATCGAGGACTACTCCGGCGTGGTCAAGAAGGACTGGTCGTTCGGCTGGGCCTGGGGACGCCGCGCCCTGCTCCGGCTGAGGAAGGGAGACGCCGAGGGCGCCCTCTCCGACGTCCGCAACGCGATCCTCCTCCTGCCGGCCGATCCCGGCCTCCTCCTCCTCCAGGGCGACGCGCGCCGCGCCCGAGGGGAGCTCGAGGCCGCCGAGCGCGACTACCGCCGGGTGCTGGCCTCCGACCGCCGCTCGCGGGAGGCCCACGCCCGCCTCGCCGAGCTCCGCCGAGGGAAGGACGGCATCCCCGGGGCCGCCGCCTACTACACCGCGCTCCTCGAAAGCGACCCGTCCTTCGCCTGGGCCCTGAGCGCCCGGGCCCGGCTCCGCCTGGAGTCGGGCGACCCGGAGGGCGCCCTGGCCGACTGCACGAAGGCCCTCGAGATCGACCCGGCCGCGACCGATCCCGTCCTGGTCCGCGCCGAGGTCCGGAAGTCCCGCGGCGACTGGGAGGGCGCGATCGAGGACTTCTCCCGGGGCATCGAGGCCAACCCTTCCCGCGCCGACCTCCATGCCCACCGGGGCGTGGCCCGCGCGCGGAGGGGCGACGCCGAGGGCGCGTCCGCCGACTTCAGCCGGGCGATCCAGCTCGACCCCTCCTCCGTCTGGGCCCTCTACGAGCGAGCCTCGGCGCGCCTGGCCCTGGGCAAGCTCGACGGCGCGGTCCGCGACGCCTCGGAGGCGATCCGCCTGGATCCCGGCTACGTCTGGGCGTACCGCGTCCGCGCGGAAGCCCACGCCCGGAAGGGCGACCCCGACCTCTCGATCGCCGACGCGACCCGCGCCATCAAGCTCGCCCCCGCGAATGCCGGGCCGTGGCGCGAGCGGGCCTTCCAGCGCCTGAAGAAAGGGGACGAGGAGGGGGCGATCGCCGATCTCGGCCGCGCCCTCGAGCTCGACCCCCGCTCCCCCGGCTGCGCGGCCGCCCGGGCCCGCCTCTTCCATGCCCGCGGGCTGCTGGACGAGGCGCACCGCGACCTCACGGCCGCCCTGGAGGCCGACCCCGCCTCCGCGGCGTCCTTCCTCCTCCGGTCGGAGATCCGGACCTCGAGGAACGACGTTTCGGGCGCGATCGGGGACCTGGACCGGGCGATCGCGCTCGACCCTTCCCCGCCCGGACCCTACGCCGCCCGCGGCCGTCTCCGGGCCTCGAGCGGCGACCGGAGGGGCGCCATCGACGACGTCACGAAGGCCCTCCGCCTCGGACCGCCTTCCGGAGAGCTCCTCCTCCTCCGCGGGAACGCCCGCGCGGACTCGGGCGATCCCCAGGGCGCGCTCCTCGATTTCGAGGCCGCCCTGCGTCTGGATCCCGCCGACCCCCGCGCCCTCGCGGCCGGCGAGGCCGCCCGGGCCGCCCGGGGCGACCCGGGCGCGGCGATCGCGGGCTTCGTGGAGGCCGTCGGCCGCGATCCCACCGACGCCGCCGCCTGGTCCCGCCTGGCCGCGCTCCGCCGCGAGAGGGGAGACGTGACGGGAGCCCTCTCGGACTGCGAGCGGGCCGTGGCGCTGGCGCCGGACGACCCCGATCTCCTCCGCCGCCGCGCCCGGCTCCACCGCGCCTTGGGCGGCCTCGAGGCCGCCCTCGCGGACTGCGGCAAGGCCCTCGCGCTCGCCCCCCGGGACGCGAGGATCCTCCTCGACCGCGCGGAGATCCGCCTCGATCAGCGCGACCGGGACGGCGCGCTCGACGACTGCGCGCGGGCGATCGAGGCGGACCCCTCGCTCGCCGAAGCCTACGCGAGGCGCGGACGGATCCTCCTCCTCCGGGGGGACGCGGAGGCCGCCCTGGCCGACCACGCGAAGGCCCTCGAGCTGGAGCCCGGCCGCGCGTCGCACCGGGTCGACCGGGGCCGCGCCCTGCGGGGGGCCGGCCGGACGGACGAGGCGCTCGCCGAGTTCCGGAAGGCGCTGGAGGGGAGCGACGCGTCCGCGCGAGGCGCCGCCGTGGACGCGCTGGGATCGCTCCCCGCCGCGGAGGCCGGAAACGCCCTGGCCGGCGCCCTGGAGGACCGCGACCCCGGCATCCGCGCCCGCGCGGCATGGCAGGCGGGGCGGCTGGGCCTGGCCTCGTCCGCCCCGGCGATCGCGGCCCGCCTGGCGGACCCGGCGCCGGACGTCCGGGCCCGGGCGGCCGCCGCGCTCGGGCTCCTCGGCGCGAAGGACCGCGCCGCCGAGCTCGCGGGACTCCTCCAGGACGCGGACCCGGGCGTGCGGGGGATGGCCGCCTGGGCGCTCGGTCGGATCGGGGCGTCGGACCGGGTCGGCGCGATCGCGCCGCTCCTCCGGGACGAGGCGCCCGCGGCCGGGCCCGCGATCGCCGCGCTCGCCCGGTTGAAGGCCGAGGAGGGGACGAAGGAGGCGGCCGCGCTCCTGCGTCACGAATCGGACGCCGTCCGGGGCCTGGCGGCCGAGGCGCTCCGGATGCTGGACGGCCGCGGGGCGGCGGAGGAGCTCGCGCCGCTCCTGGACGCGCCCCCGCTCCGCGCCGCCGCCGTCTTCGACGAGGAGGCGCGCGACTGGACGACCGTCCCGCTCCGGGACCTGGCGGCCCGGGCCCTCCTCGGGTGGGGCCTGAGCCCGGAGACCGTCCGCGCCCCGGCGGGCCGGGACCCGGAGGAGGCCGTCGCCGCGCAGACCCGCCTGATCGAGGCGAACCGTCGCGACGGCCGAGCGCTGCTCCGCCGCGGACTGGCGCGCCTCGACCTGGGCCTCCGGGCCGAGGCGCGCGCGGACCTGGCGGCGGCGCTCAAGCTCGGCAGCGCCCCGGAACGGACGGAGGCGGCGCGGGCGCTCTCGGCCCTCCGGATGGGGGAGTCCCCGCGGGACTTCACGGAGGCCCTCGCGGACCCGGAGCCGGCGGTCCGGGCGGAAGCGGCGCGGGCGCTCGGCTCGACGGGCGCGCCCGGGCACGCCGCGGCGGTGGCGCCCCTCCTCCGGGACCCCTCCCCGGCGGTCCGCGGAAGCGCGATCGTGGCGCTCGGCTGGATCGGGAGCCGCGACCACCTGAAGGACGTGGTCTCGGCGCTCCGGATGGACTCCGATCCGGCCGTGAGGTCGAAAGCCGCCTGGGCCCTGGGCCGGATGGACGCCCAGGAGTTCTCGCTCGAGATCGCGGCCCTGCTCCGGGATCCCTCCGCGACGGCGCGGTCCGACGCGGCGGAGGCGCTCGGCCTCCTCCGCAAACGCGCCTACGCCGAGGAGATCGCCGGCCTGCTCAAGGATCCCGAACCCGGCGTGCGGGGGAAGGCCGTCCAGGCGCTCGTCCTCCTGGACGCCCGGGAGCACGCCCCGTCGGTGAAGGCGCTCCGGGAGGACCGGGGACGGACCCTCCTCCTCGACGAAGAGCGCCGCGACTGGACGGAGGGGGAGGTCGGCCAGGCCGCCGAGCGGGCCCTCTCCCGCTGGGCCGTCCCCGCGGACCCGAAGTAGCGTCCCCTCTCCCGTCTCCGCGCCCTTCCCGATTCCCGATTCGGAATCCCGGATTCCCTACTATCATGCTCCGGATGCCCGACGACCGCCAGGAGCAGCTGGACCGCCTCAGGAAGAAGGCGCTCGAGGGCGGGGGCGCCGAGCGCACGGCGCGCCAGCACGCGGCCGGGAAGATGACCGCGCGCGAGAGGGTCGCCGTCCTGGTCGACGAGGGCTCCTTCGACGAGGTGGACCTCTTCGTCGAGCATTCCGCCTCCCACTTCGGCATGGCCCAGAAGAAGTTCCCGGGCGACGGCGTGGTGACGGGCTTCGGGAGGATCGACGGGCGCCCCGTCGGCCTCTTCTCCCAGGATTTCACGGTGCTCGGCGGCTCGCTCGGCCTGGCCCACGCCCGGAAGATCTGCAAGATCCAGGACCAGTGCCTCAAGCTCGGAATCCCGATGATCGGCCTGAACGACTCGGGCGGGGCGAGGATCCAGGAAGGCGTGGAGTCGCTCGGGGGCTACGCGGAGATCTTCCTCCGGAACACCCTGGCGAGCGGCGTGATCCCGCAGATCTCGGCGATCCTGGGACCCTGCGCGGGCGGCGCGGTCTACTCCCCCGCCATCACCGACTTCGTCTTCATGGTCGAGCGCACGAGCCACATGTTCGTGACCGGCCCCAACGTGGTGAAGGAGGTCACCCACGAGAAGGTGACCTTCGAGGACCTGGGGGGCGCGGCCGTCCACAACGAGAAGAGCGGCGTGGCCCACTTCGCCTCGAGGAACGAGACCGAATGCCTCCAGGGGATCCGCCAGCTCCTCGCCTACCTCCCCCAGAACAACCTCGAGGAGCCCCCGGCCGTCCCCACCGGCGACGACCCCGTCCGCCGCGACGCGACGCTCAACCGCATCGTCCCGGAGAGCCCCCAGAAGGCCTACGACATGAAGGAGGTGATCTCGACCGTCGTGGACAACGGCGTCTTCCTCGAGGTCCATCGCGACTTCGCCCGGAACCTGATCGTGGGCTTCGCGCGCCTGAACGGCCGCTCCGTCGGGATCGTGGCCAACCAGCCCGCCCACCTGGCGGGCTGCCTCGACATCGACGGCTCCGCGAAGGGCGCCCGGTTCATCCGGTTCTGCGACGCGTTCAACGTCCCGCTCGTGACCTTCGAGGACGTCCCGGGCTTCCTTCCCGGCGTGGCCCAGGAGCACGGGGGCATCATCCGGAACGGCGCCAAGCTCCTCTACGCCTACTGCGAGGCCACGGTCCCGCGGCTGACCGTCATCACCCGGAAGGCCTACGGAGGGGCCTACGACGTCATGAACTCGAAGCACATCCGGGGCGACGTGAACCTGGCCTGGCCCACCGCGGAGATCGCCGTCATGGGCCCGGAGGGGGCGGTGAACATCGTCTTCAAGGACGAGATCGAGTCCGCGAAGGATCCCCGGAAGACGCGGGAGCGCCTGATCGCCGACTACCGCGCGAAGTTCGCCAACCCCTACATCGCCGCCCAGAAGGGCTACGTGGACGACGTGATCGAGCCGGCCGAGACCCGCCGGCGGCTGATCAAGGCCCTCGAGCTCCTCCGCACGAAGCGGGACCGGAACCCGCCCCGGAAGCACGGGAACATCCCCCTCTAGCGCCTCCCCCGGGCTATAATCCCCCGGGCGACCGGGCATAGGGGAGGACTTCGTGGGAGAATACGTCGTCCAGTCCGGGCCGCTCCGCACGTTCGAGCACCTCTTCGACCCGCGCTTCGAGAAGCTGAAGGCGGCCGGGGACTACCCCGCCATCGTGCTCACGAACCGGCCCGTCACGGTCCGGCGCGTCATGGCGGAGATCAAGCGGGCCGTCGCGCGGGAGATCACGTTCGCCTCCGCGCTCTTCGCGCCCTTCGCCGAGAGCCGCCGGACGATCTTCGGGATCCGCGACGTCAGCGGGATGGGGAAGGCGGGCGCGCTCGTCAAGCGCCTCCAGAACCAGAAGGAGCTCCGCCCGGGACAGCCCGAGCTCGAGTGGGCCCACCTCCAGTACTCGCTCTCGGAGGACGACCTCGTCCTCGCGGAGCTCCGGAACTTCACGACCGACTTCCAGTTCCTCTCCGGCTGCGTCCCGCCCTCCGAGGGGGCGATGTTCTTCTACCTCACCGCGACGCCGTTCGACGTCTTCGAGATCTACTGGCAGCGCGCGGCCCGGGCCTCGCTGAAGTCCCAGGAGGAGGCGCGCTTCCGGAGGGACTTCCTCCAGCTCACCCACGAGGCGAAGTTCTCCCTCTTCCAGGACAACGAGGGGTCCTACGCCCTGGTCCTGCACTCCCAGCAGGTGAGCGACGTGGAGGCCGTGGAGAGGCAGATCGCGGCCGCCGGCGAGCAGGCGGGGCTCCAGATCACGTTCGCGCCGGGGCTCTTCGGATAGAACCCGGATTCCGGATTCCGGATTCTGGATTCAAGCCCGGCTTTCTGATTGAATCCGTCTCGACTTGTTCAAGAAGGTCCTCGTCGCCAACCGGGGGGAGATCGCCCTCCGGGTCATCCGGGCCTGCAAGGAGCTGGGCGTCCGGACCGCGGCCGTCTACAGCGAGGCGGACCGATGGTCGAACTACGTCTCCCAGGCCGACGAGTCCTACCTCCTGGGCCCCGCCCCGGCGAGGGAGAGCTACCTCCGGATCGACCGCATCCTCGAGATCGCGCGGAAGTCCGGCGCGGCGGCGATCCACCCCGGGTACGGGTTCCTCTCGGAGAGCGCGGACTTCTCCCTGGCTTGCCGGAAGGCGGGGATCAAGTTCATCGGCCCGCGGCCCGAATCGATGCGGGCCGTGGGGAACAAGATCGCGGCGCGGAAGACGGCCGAGAAGCTGGGCCTCCCGGTCGTCCCGGGCCTCTCGGTGCGCGTCGACGAGGCGGGCGCGCTCGCCTTCGGGAAGCGGCACGGCTATCCCCTCCTCCTCAAGGCGGCCGGAGGCGGCGGGGGGAAGGGGCTCCGGGTCGTCCGCGAGCCCGCCGAGGCCGCCCGAGCGCTCCGCGAGGCCTCGAGCGAGGCGCGGAGCGCCTTCGGAAACGCGGACGTCTTCGTCGAGATGTACGTCCCCCGCCCCCGCCACGTGGAGATCCAGGTCCTGGGCGGCGGCCGCGGGAAGGTCGTCCACCTGGGCGAGCGCGAGTGCTCGATCCAGCGGCGCCACCAGAAGCTGGTCGAGGAGAGCCCCTCCCCGGCCGTGGACGACGCCCTCCGGGAGCGCATGGGCCGGACCGCCTGCCGCCTTCTCGCGCACGTGGGCTACGAGAACGCCGGCACCTGCGAGTTCCTCCTCGACGCGAAGGGGAACTTCTACTTCCTCGAGGTCAACTCCCGCCTCCAGGTCGAGCATCCGGTGACGGAAATGGTCACCGGCCTGGACCTGGTCCGGCTCCAGCTCGAGATCGCCGCCACCGGCCGCCTCCCGCTCCGGCAGGACGACGTCCGGCGGCGCGGCCATGCGATCGAGGTCCGCGTCTGTGCCGAGGACCCCTTCTCGAACTTCGCGCCGGCCACGGGCGAGGTGGCGGGGGTCCGATTCCCGGCCGGACCCTTCGTGAGGGTCGACAGCGACCTCGTCCGCCGCTCCCCGGTGACCGTCTACTACGACTCCCTGGTCGCCAAGCTCGTCGCCTGGGCGGAGGACCGGCCGGCGGCGATCGACCGCGCGCTCCGGGCCCTCCGGGAGTTCAAGATCGTGGGGGTCCAGACGACGATCCCCTTCCACATCCAGCTCCTCGGCCACCCCCGGTTCCGCTCGGGCCGGATCCACACGAAGTTCGTGGACGAGGAGTTCGACTTCGAGGACGTGAAGGCCGGCCACCACGAGGAGGCGGCGGTGATCGCGGCGGCCCTGGAGTTCCTCCGGCGGGAGCAGTCCGTCCCCCAGTACGCCAGCCCGCGCCCCATCTCGCCCTGGAAGCTCGCCTGCCGGGACGGGGACCGATGAAGCTCTTCGCCCATTCGAACGGCCACGACTTCGAGATCGACGTCGAGGCCGACCGCGACCGGCTGACGGTCCGGCTCGGAGGCCGGGTCATCGCCGTGACGTTCGACGACCAGAAGTCGAGCATCCGCACGGCGTTCCTGGGAGACCGCCGACTCGACTTCGGATGGGACCGGCGGGACGGGACCTACACCCTCCAGATCGAGGGAATCGAGTACGGGGTCGTGGTGCGCGACCCCCGCGCCGAGCGCCTGGCCCGCGTGGTGGCGGACGCCCCGGGCGGGGCGCGGGAGACGGAGGTCCGGGCCCCCATCCCCGGCCTGATCACGAAGACCCTCCTCCGGGCGGGCGAGCCCGTGGCGAAGGGGCAGCCGGTGCTCTGCCTGGACGCGATGAAGCTCGAGAACGAGATCGCGTCGCCCCGGGAGGGCACGCTCCGGTCCCTCGCGGTGTCGCCGGGGCAGGCGGTCGAGAAGGGCCAGGTGCTCTTCGTGGTTTCCTGAGCCGAGGCGGGGTATACTCCTATCCATGAACTGCCCCCAATGCGGCCGGGCGCTCGCCACCGGAGCGCGGAAGTGCGTCTACTGCGCCCAGGGGACCTCCTTCAAGCGCCGCGAGGAGCTGGCGGTGCCCCGCGAGGCGATGGCGCCCCGGAAATCGGGGTTTCCGTGGGGGAAGCTCGTCCTGGTCCTGGCGATCGCGGCCGCCGTCGTCGTCTGCCTGAACCCGAAGGTGAAACCCCACCTCCAGCCGGCGATCGACTGGGTGAAGTCGCTCTTCTAGGCGCTCCCGGTCGCCCGTGCGGAAGCGACCCTTTGCGGTCGACTCAAGCGTGAACCCCCTTCCGAGTTCGGACTCCGCCCCCGCGATGCGGAGTTCCGGAAGGGGCCGCCGGGCCTTCGGATGCGGGTCGTCGAGCCGGGCGCCTCCGCCTGATATGATGTCCTCCATGGACTCCCTGAGGCCGGGAGAGTACCCCTTCACCCGCGGGATCCACCCCTCGATGTACGCCGAGCGGCCCTGGACGATGCGCCAGTACGCGGGCTACGCCACGGCCGCCGAGACCAACCGGCGCTACCGCTACCTGCTCGACCGCGGGCAGTCGGGCCTCTCGGTCGCCTTCGACCTCCCGACCCAGATGGGCTACGACCCCGACCACCCGATGGCCCGCGGCGAGGTCGGCAAATCCGGCGTCTCGATCGCCTCGCTCGAGGACATGGAGACGCTCTTCCGGGACATTCCCCTCGACCGGGTCACCGTTTCCATGACGATCAACGCCACGGCGATCGTCCTCCTCGCCCTCCACGTGGCGGCGGCGGAGCGCCAAGGGGTCCCGCCCGAGGCGCTCGGGGGGACGGTCCAGAACGACGTCCTCAAGGAGTTCGTGGCCCGCGGCTGCTACGTCTACCCGCCCGGGCCCTCCATGAAGATCGCGACCGACGTGATCGAGCACGCCTGCCTCCGCCTCCCGAAGTGGAACTTCATCAGCGTCTCGGGCTACCACATCCGCGAGGCGGGCTCGACGGCCGCGCAGGAGCTCGGATTCACCCTCGCCAACGGGATCGCCTACATGGAGGCGGCCCTCCGGCGCGGCCTGGACGCCGACCCGCTCGGCCGCCGAATCAGCTTCTTCTTCAACGCCCACAACGACTTCCTCGAGGAGATCGCCAAGTTCCGCGCCGCGCGCCGGCTCTGGGCCCGGACGATGAAGGAGCGCTTCAAGGCCTCCGACCCCCGCGCCCAGGCCTGCCGCTTCCACGTCCAGACCGCCGGCTCCGCGCTCACCGCCCAGCAGCCGCACAACAACGTGGTCCGGGTCACGCTCCAGGCGATGGCCGCCGTCCTGGGCGGCGCCCAGTCCCTCCACACGAACGCGATGGACGAGGCGCTCGCGCTTCCCACCGAGGAGGCCGCCCGGCTCGCGCTCCGGACCCAGCAGATCCTGGCCGAGGAGACGGGACTGCGCGACGTGGCCGACCCCCTGGGCGGAGCCCGGGCGATCGAGGAGGCCACCGACCGGATCGAGGCGGAGGCGGCGAGGCTGATCGGGGAGGTCGATGCGCGGGGCGGGGCGGTCGCCGCGCTCGACTTCGAGCGCCGCGAGATCGAGCGGAGCGCCCTCGCCTGGCAGCGGGACGTCGAGAGCGGGCGGCGGACGGTGGTGGGCGTCAACCGCCACGCCGAGCCCGAGGAGCCGGCGCCCCTCAGGCTCCTCAAGGTGGACGAGGGGGTGCAGGCGGATCGCCGGCGGGAGGTCGAGCGGCGGCGCGCCCGCCGGGACCGGGCGGGAGCGGAGCGGGCGCTGGATCGTCTCCGGCGGGCGAGGGACGGGGACGGCAACCTCTTTCCCGCCGTCCTCGAGGCGGTCCGCGGCGAGGTCACGCTCGGCGAGATCTGCGCCGCCCTCGAGGAGCGGTACGGCCGCCACCGGCCGGGCCCCGGGGAGTCGCGGCCGTGAAGCAGGCCCTCGCCGCCGCCGCCGCCGGCCTGCTGTCCGCGTTCGGGCTGTACGCGATCCTCTCCGCCTTCGGAAGGGACCCCGGCCTGGAGTCGGACCCCTGGCTGGACGCCTGGACGGCGGCGGGAATGAAGGTCGAGTGCGGCATCGTCTCCTCCGCCCCCTCGAAGGACCTCCTGTTCGTCGAGGGACGCTCCCTTTTCGGACGCCCGGAAGCCGCCGGGGCCGCGCTGCGGGAGTATCGGGTGGACGGCATCCGCGCGCAGGTGGTGACGCTCCCTTCCCCGGAGGCGCTCCCCGAGCTTCCCGAGGGCCGGCACGCGGACTTCCGGCTCCGGCCCAAGGGAGGCACGGCGCACCTCCTCCGGAGACGCCGGGCCGTGCTTTTCCTCTCGGTGAAGCAGGGGACGGCGATGTTCCGCCAGATCGCGGAGCGCGTCTCGGTGAAGAAGGCGTTCGACGCGTTCGAGGCGGCCGCGGGCGGGGAACCGGCGGAGGAGCCGTGAGGATCCGGAAGATCGAGCACCTGGGGATCGCCTGCAGGTCGGCCGACGAGGCCGCCCGCTTCTTCGGCGAAGCGCTGGGCCTTCCCGTCGTGGCCCGCGAGACCCTGCCGGAACTCGGACTCAAGGTGGTGAAGCTGCGGACGGGGGAGTCGGTGCTGGAGCTCCTCGAGCCGCTCGAAGGGGAGGAGGTGGTTTCCAGGTTCCTCGCGTCGAAGGGGGAGGGATTCCATCACGTCTGCTTCGAGGTGGACGACGTCCGCCGGGCGGCGGAGGAGCTCCGGGCGAAAGGCTACCCGCCCGTCTGGCCGGAGCCCCGGAGGGGCGCGGGCGCGCGGTGGGTGAACTTCCTCCATCCGCGGAACACCTTCGGCGTCCTGGTGGAGCTCAACGAGGACGCGGGCGCGCAGGCCGGCGATGCCCCGGAAGGCCCCGTCCAGCATTTCGCTTGAAATGCCGATAGGTCCCCCCTATACTGGCGCGCCATAACCCGGCCCCCCCGAAGCCGCATTGACGGAGGAACCATGGCACTGAGCTCGGCCGAGATCGAGGCGAAGGTCATCGAGATCGTCTCGAAACAGCTGGGGGTCGCCAAGGAGAAGATCACCCGGGCCTCTTCGTTCGTGAACGACCTGGGGGCGGACTCGCTGGACACGGTCGAGCTGGTCATGGAGATCGAGGACGCCTTCGACCTGTCCATCCCGGACGATGCGGCGGAGAAGATCCAGACGGTCGGCGACGCGATCAAGTACATCGAGACCAATGTCGGCGACAAGAAGTAGGGTCGTCATCACCGGCCTGGGCGTTCTGACCCCGGTCGGAAACGATGTCGACGCCTACTGGGCCGCTCTCCTGGCCGGGAGGAGCGGAGCCGCCAAGATCACCCGCTGGGACACGGCGGGCCACTCCGTCACCTTCGGCGCCGAGCTCAAGGACTTCAGCCCCGCGGACTTCATCGACCCGAAGGAAGTCAAGCGGATGGACCCCTTCGTGCACTACGCCGTGGCCGCGGCCAAGCAGGCGGTGAAGGACGCGGGGCTCGACTTCGCGAACTGCGACCGCTTCCGTTGCGGAGCGATCGTCGCGAGCGGGATCGGGGGGCTCCAGGAGCTCCAGGAGCAGCACCAGAAGTACCTCGAGAAGGGCCCGAGCCGCACCAGCCCCTTCTTCGTCCCCAAGATGATGCTGAACGCGGCGGCCGGCCACATCGCCATCTCCTTCGGCCTGGGCGGCCCCAACTGGGGCGTGGCCTCCGCCTGCGCCTCGGCGAACCACGCCATGGGCACCGCGCTGCGGACCATCCAGCACGGCGACGCCGACGTGATCATCACCGGGGGGGCCGAGGCGGCGCTGACCTACCTGGCGATCTCTGGATTCGCCAACATGGGGGCGCTCTCGACCCGGAACGACGCGCCCGAGAAGGCGTCCCGGCCGTTCGACAAGAACCGGGACGGCTTCGTCCTGGGCGAGGGGGCGGCCATCCTCGTCTTCGAGAAGCTCGAGCACGCGAAGGCGCGAGGGGCGAAGATCTACGCGGAGGTGCTCGGCATCGGGAACACCGACGACGCGTACCACATCACCGCCCCCGACCCCGACGGGGCCGGCGGCGCCTACGCGATGAACCAGGCGCTCAAGGACGCCGGCCTCCGGCCCGAGCAGATCTCCTACATCAACGCCCACGGCACCTCGACCCCCCTCAACGACAAGATCGAGACGGCCGCCATCAAGAAGACCTTCGGCGCCCACGCGAGGAAGGTCCCGATCAGCTCCACGAAGTCCATGGTCGGCCACCTCCTGGGCGCCGCGGCCGCCGTCGAACTCGTGGCGGCCATCCTCTCCATCCGGGACGGCGTGATCCACCCCACGATCAACTACGAGACGCCCGACCCGGACTGCGACCTCGACTACGTCCCCAACGAGAAGCGGAAGGCCTCCGTCGAATACGCCATGTCGAACTCCCTCGGCTTCGGCGGCCACAACTCGGCCATCGTCATCGGCCGCCTCCGGTAGCGGGGGAAGGCGACCGGGACGGATCTCCTCCGGACGCGGGGAAAACCTACCGGGAAGGATTTCCTCCGGGTATACTTTTCCCGAGGAGAGAGGGGCGCCGTCCGGGAGGAGGGGGAACGCTCCCGGCACGACGTCCCCCACGCGAACCGGGGGGCGCCTCATGTCCCGCGCGCTCGACCAGGCCTGGGATCGACTGAACGACCTGCTCTTCCGGAAGCTCGGCCCGCAGCGGTACGCCTCCTGGGTCCGCAACGTCCGCCCCGTCACCCTCGACGAGGAGCTCTTCCTCTTCCACTGCGAAAGCGCGTTCGCCCGCGAGAAGCTCGACCGCCTCTTCCGGGGCGCGGTGACCGGGGCCGCGCGTCGCGTCACGAACCGCCGCGTCCGGGTCCGGTTCACCGTGGAGGCGGCGTCCTTCCCCCTCCCCGCCCGGGGAAGCCTCCGCGACGAGACCCGGCGCGAGGGCCTGTTCCCCTCCCGGGAGCCCTCCTTCCGGAACTTCGTGATGGGGCCGGGAAACCGCGCGGCGCTCCACGCCGCCCGGGCCTTCCTCCGGCCCGGGCCCGGAGGCCCGCGGACCCTCCTCCTCCACGGCCCCTCGGGCCTCGGGAAGACCCACCTCCTCCGGGCCCTGGGGGGGGAACTGGCGCGGCAGCCGGGCCTGGCCCTCCTCCAGCTCACGGGCGAGCAGTTCCGCCGCCACTTCACCCTGGCCTTCCACCAGGGCCATCGCGAGGCCTTCCTCAAGAAATGCAGCGTCGCGCACGCCCTCCTCTTCGACGACATCCACCTCCTCGCCGGCTGCGCCGAGGCCCAGAGGGCCCTCTCGGACGTGCTCGACGCCCTCGCTCGCCGCGGGAGCCGGGTGGCCTGGACCTCCGGTTCTCCCCCGGCCGGGATCGAGGGCTTCTCCCCTCCGTTCCGCCGCCGGCTGCGGGCCGACCTCGAGGTCGGGATCGATCCGCCCGACGCGGCGACCGGGGCGGGCTTCCTCGCCCAGGTGGCCCCCCGCGGCCTCCCGCCGGGCCTGGTCGAATACCTGGCCGAGCACGTCCGCTCCAGCCACAAGGACCAGCTCCACTGCCTGGCCCTCGTCCTGGAAGGCCCCGGACGAAGCCTGCCCGCCGCCCGGGCCGCCGTCTCCGAGTTTCTGAACCGCTGGAGCGGCGGCCTCACCACCGAGGACATCGTCCGGGCCGTGGCCGCGAGCTTCGACCTCCCCGCGCGCCGGATCTATTCGCCCGACCGCTCCCGCGGCGCCTCCGAGGCCCGACAGGCCTGCTTCTACCTCGCGCGCCGGCTCCTGGGCCAGCCGTATGCCCGGATCGGCGAGCACTTCGGGGGGCGCGACCGCGCGACCGTGCTCCAGGCCTGCCGGAAGCTCGAGGCCCGGAACGGACGCCTCCGCGTCCGCCTCGACCGCCTGGAGCGGATCCTCCGGGAGAAGCGCCGGTAGCGGCAGCGGATCGGGAGCCTGGAGCTGACGGACGTGCAGGCCTGGGGCTCGTGGGCGCGGGCCGCCGAGGGCACCGAGTTCGACGCGCTCCGGAAGGGGGATTCCGTCGCGGTCCCGCCGCGCCCCTGAGGCCGGAGCCGGCTACTTCTGCCCCACCCGCCACTTGTTCTCAAAGACCCACTTGTAGTAGTCGCGGCGCTTGAGCCCCGCCGCGGCCGCCTCGTCGAGGACGACGACGGCGCTCCGGTGGAGCTGGAGCATCGAGGCGGGGACCTCGGCCGTGATCGGTCCCTCGACGAACTGCCGGACGATGTCCGCCTTCTCGGGCCCGCAGGCGAGCATCAGGAGCTTCCGGGCCTCCATGATCGTCCCCACGCCCATGGTCAGCGCGAAGGAGGTCATGCGGGAGAGAGGATCGATGTCCCTCACGTAATGCGCGAGAACCTCGGGGGTCAGGGTCTTCGGGCGCGTCCGCGAGCCCAGCGACGACCCCGGCTCGTTGAAGCCGATGTGGCCGTTCCGCCCGATCCCGAGGATCTGGAGGTCGATCCCCCCCGCCCCCCGGATCGCCTCCTCGTAATCCCGGGCCTCGGCCTCGAGGTCGGCGACGTCGCCGCGCAGGAGCCGGACGTTCCCGGGCGCCGCGCCGACCGGATCCAGGAAGCGCGTGCGGAGGAAATGCTGGAAGCTGTCCGGGTGGGAAGGCCCGAGGCCGTAGAACTCGTCCAGGTCGAAGAAGCGGACTTTGGCGAAGGAGTCGCCGGACTTCCGGAGCCGCTCGTAGAGACCGAGGGGGGTCCGTCCGGTCGCCAGGCCGAGCACCAGGTCCGGCTTCCGGGCGAGCTCGGCCCGCACGATCGAGCAGGCCGTGTCGCTGAGCCCGTCGTAGTCAGGCCGGATGACGATTTCCATGGAGGAGCTCGCCGCCCACGATGGTCATCGCCGCGTCCAGGCGCCGGTCGAGGAGGACGACGTCCGCGTCCGCCCCGGGCCGGAGCACGCCCTTCCGCCTCCCGAGCCCGAGGAGCCGCGCCGGCGCCCCGCTCGCCAGGGCGACCGCCTCCCGGAGGGAGAGCTTCAGGTCCTCCACCAGGCACTTCACCCCGCGGAGGATCGAGGCGGCGCTGCCGGCGATCGCGCCCGTCGACTTCACCGTGACGCCGCCGTCCCGCACCGCGTAGATCTCGCCGTCCGCCGCCAGGTCGCCATCCGGCTGGCCGAGCGCCGCGACGGCGTCGCTCACCAGGACCGCCTTCCCCGCGGGCTTGGACCGGAGGAGGAGGCGCGCGGCGTCGGCCGAGACGTGGATCCGGTCGTAAATGAAGCCGCACGAGACGTCGTCCGCCAGGAGCGCGGCGTTCAGGATCGACGAGTCGCGGTGGTGGATCGGGGCCATGGCGTTGAAGACGTGGGTCACGTGCCGGAGCCCCGCCTGGACCGCGCGCAGGAACTCCGGGCCCGTGGCGACCGTGTGGCCGGCGCTCGCGATCACGCCCTTCCTCCCGGCCTCGCGGACGACCTCGATCGCCCCCGGAAGCTCGGGCGCCAGGGTGATCTTCCGGAGCCGCCCCTCCGCCGCCTCGTGGAAGCTCCGGAACTCCTCCACGTCGGGAAGCCGCAGGTTCTTCTCCTGGTGGGCGCCCTTCTTGCGGGGCGAGAGGAACGGGCCCTCGAGGTGGATCCCGAGGACGCGCGCTCCGCCCTTCCGGTCCGCCATGGCGGCGAGCGAGCGGATCCCCCGGACCGTCTCTTCGTGGGGAAGCGAGACGAGCGTCGGGAGATAGGCCGTCACGCCGTGCTCGACGAGCCGGCGGCCCACCTCGAAGGCCCGGTCGGCGGAGCCGCCGCTGAACGAATAGCCGAAGCCGCCGTTGATCTGGGTGTCGATGAGCCCGGGAGCGGCGGTGAGCCCCCGGGCGGGGATGACCCGGGCGCCGCGGGCCGGGATGCGGGGGGCGATCCTCCGGATCTTCCCGCCCGAGAGGAGGAGGTCGCCTCTCGGCAGGTCCTCCCCCTCGGCCACGATGCGGCAGCCGGAGAGGAGGAGGTCCTGCGCCATGGCGGGCGAATATAGGGCGGGGAATCCCGGGAGTCAAAGACAATAGGTGAACCGGGGGCCTCCGCGCGCGTCTAAGGGATATGAGAACGACCGCCGTCGCGCTCCTCCTCGCGCTCGCGCCGCAGGCGGCCGGCGGCGGCTGGTGGGACGCGGCCTGGAAGCACCGGAGGCGGCTGGCCCTCCGGAACAACCACGAAGCCGAGCTCAAGGCCGGTTTCAACGTGGAGATCGAGATCGACGCGGCCTACCTCGGGATGGCGGGGAAGTCGAAGCCCGGCTTCGGCGACTTCGCCCTCGTCCACCGCGGCGCCCGGATCCCGTGCCTCGTCCAGGAGGGACGCGGGCCCGGCCGTCCCGTCCTCCTCTTCCGGACCGCCTCCGGGATCGGGCCCGGCGCGCTCGACGACGGCTACGCGCTCTACTACGGGAACCCCGAGGCGCCCGAGCCGCGGGTCCGTCGCGCGGACGTGGTCGACTTCTTCGAGGACTTCTCGGACCCTGCGGCCTTCGGCGAGCGCTTCTCGCCGGACCCCGAGGTCCGTAGCGCCGTCGAAGGCGGAGTCCTGCTTCTCCGGGACCTGGAGGGGATCCGTACCGCCGACGCTCCGGCCCGGATCGCGGTCCGGACGGGACCCGTCCCGGCCGGATTCGACCTCTCGTTCGACCTGGAGCCGTCGGGAATCCCCGCCCACGCCGCGGGGCTCTCGATCGCCGTGGACCTCAAGGACCCGGCGCCTCCGGCTCCCGAGGTCGGCAAGCGGGTGGACGACCTGATCGCCCTCCTCGGCGACGACGCCTGGGAGGCGCGCGAGAAGGCCACGCGCGAGCTGATCCGGATCGGGAAGCCCGCGACGGCGAAGCTCCTCGTGGCCTCGCGCGCGTCGGACGCCGAGGTGCGCTGGCGGGCCGAGCACGCGCTCCGGGAGATCCGGGAGAGGACGGCGCCCCCCACGATCGCCGCGGGCCTCGCCGCCGCGGGCCCGCAGGGGCTCGCCCTCACCGCCGCCATCGGCAAGTACCGCCCCGTCCAGGCCTGGCGCGGGGCGGGCTCCCGGTTCCGGATCCGCATCGCCCGCGACCCGGAGGGCGACGTGCGGGTCTCCTGGAACGGGGCGATGGCCCAGACGGGGCGCCTCGAGGGCGAGGTCGAGTCCGTCGCCTTCCTGGCCTGGAAGACCGGCGCCGGGGCGGCGTTCCGGATCGACAACGTGGAGCTCCGCCGCCACCTGGACGACGAGTCCCGGCCCACCCACACGCTCGACGTCGAGGAGAGCCGGCCTTAGCGCTCGCGGTCTCCAGTGCGTATCGGAATGGCTCGCACCGTTTCCAGTTACCCGTCCCCAGAAGTCGAACGCGCGCGCTCTGCTGGAAACTGGAAACCGGGAACCGGGAACGGTGCCGCGACGCGGAACGCGCGAGCGGGGTCGCCTAGACGGCCAGGCGGGAGACCCCGGCGCGGAGGTACCAGCGGACGAGGGCCTTCGCGTGCGCGTCCGGACCGAAGTGCTCCTCCGCGTGCTTGGACCCCTCGGCGCCCATCCGGCGCGCCTCCTCGGGATGATCCCAGAGGTACTCCATCTGGGACCGGAGGCTGGCGACGTCGCCCGGAGCGGACAGGAAGCCCGTGACGCCCTCCAGGACGAACTCGGTGGCGGCGCCTCCCCAGGTCGCGATCACCGGCCGGCCCGCGACCATGGCCTCGGCGACCCCCGCCGGCCAGGGACCCGGCCGGGAGGAGACGCAGACGACGAAGCGCGCCTCGGCGGGTTCTCCCTCGTTCCGGAGCGGGACGAACGGGAGGAGCCACGCGGCCTCCTCCACCCAGCGCTCGGCCGCGAGGTCCCCCTCCGGGATGCGTGCCAGGCCGTACGCGCCGTAGCCCGCCGGAAGGGGCGCCCGCTCCATCGCGTACGGCAGGCGACCCACGCGGAGGTCGAGGCCCTCGCCCGAGCCCGCGACGCGGTTGAGCGCCTGGCGGGTGGGGACGACTACCCAGTCGGCCCGCGAGGCGCGGTCCTCCGCCGAGTGGACGCAGGGGACGCCGCGCCCGCTGAAGGCGGCCGCGAACCAGGGCTCGCCGGAGAACACGTGGACGATGTCGGGCTGGTGGACCTCGAGCGCCTTCCTCGCCCGCCGGCCCAGCGCGTGGCGGGACGTCCAGCTGTCGCGGGCGTCCTTGACGGGATGGACGATCACGAGGTGGCCCATCCGGTGGAGCGCCCCGGCCAGCGAAGCCGGGGAAGAGACGGGGTGCCGGCCCGGCCCGTCGACGATCAGGATCCTCATCGTTCCCCTCCTCCCGGTCAGGCGGCCGCGACGCCCGGCGACGGGGGCGCCGGGACGTAAGACGCCAGCTCCTGGCGGACGCGCGCGCACAAGGCCTCGAGCTCAAGCGAGACCCCCTCGGCCAGCTCGTCTCGCCGGCGGGCGCCCTCGGCGGTCAGGAGGTAGCGGTAGCTGCGGTTCGTTTCGCCGGTGACCTCGACGAATCCCATGCCGACGAGCCCGTCGATGTAGGCGTTGACCATCGTGGCGCTGACCCCGGCGACGCGGGCGAGGCCCCGCTGGCTGACGGCCGGGTGGCGGCCGATCTCGGCGAGGACGGCCATCTCGCGGACTTCGCGGGTCGGGCGGAAGAACCGGAAGGACTCCGATCGCATGGCGGGCTCCCCTCTCCGGACGGCGCGGCGTCCGTCCATAAGCTTATCGAGCGGCCCGCCGGGGGAACTTGAGGGGATCCGGTGATGGGGAAGGATCCGGCGAGGGGAATCCTCCCGGAACCGCGGGCATCGGAGCCCCACGATCCTACCGGCCCGGAACGTAGGATGAGCGGGCGAGGCGGGGGGCGAAGGCGAGAGGATCGGGGAACTCCACGGGCCCCATCTGGGGCCTCTCTCCCGCTCTCCCTCCCTCACCAGCTCCACCTACGTCCGAACCTGCCCACGAACGGTGAAAGCGATCTAGCGGACGGAGAGGAGGGCGTCGCAGATCTCGCGCACCGCTCCCCGCCCTCCGGGAAGGGAGGTGACCCAGTGCGCCGCCTTCCTCACGGCGGCGACGGCGTCGGCCGGGGCGATCGCCAGGCCCGCCTCCCCCATGGGCGGGAGGTCGTTCAGGTCGTCGCCCGCGTAGGCGGCCTCGGCCGGCGCGATCCCCCGGGAGGCGAGGAAGGCGCGGAGGGCCTCGAGCTTGTCCTCGACCCCCGAATAGACGTCGCGGACCTTGAGCTTCTCCGCCCGGCGCATCAGGATCTCGCCCCGCTCGGCGGTCACGAACGCGACGGCGATCCCCGCCTCCTGGACCAGGCGCAGCCCCATCCCGTCCTTCGCGTCGAAGCGCCGGAGATCCGCTCCTTCCGGGCCGTAGTACAGGCCCCCGTCGGTGAGGACCCCGTCTACGTCGAGCACCAGGGCGCGGACGCGGCGGAGGCGGCGGCGGAGCCGGTCGTTCATGAGCCCCGCGCGGTCCCGGAGAGGCGCGCGACGTGCTGCCCCAGGGCCTCGACGACCGCCTTCCACCCGGACAGCGCGGTGGCCAGCTCCCGCTGGAGGATCTCGGCGATCCGCATCACGTCCTTGAATTCGAGGGCGGCCGAGAAGCGGAGGAGGGAGTCCTGGAGCTCCCGGAGCCGGACGTCCACGGTCTCCCCCTGGGCCCGGAGGCTCCGGAAGTCGGCCGACGAGAGCGAGGCCACGTCGCGCACGACGCGGAGAAGGATGTCCCACGCGTTGAAGCACGCGTCGAACTTCTCGAGGGCCTTCGCGTACTCGCCCGAGGCGGCGGCCGCGCCGGCCTCCCCGTGGAGACGCTCCATGTTCCGGAGGTGGCCGTTGAGCCCGGCCAGGGTGTCGAACGCCGTCTGGAGGGGGTCGATCGTGCGGACCTCGAGGAGGCCGTAGTCGCCCGGGGGCTGGTCGTAGAGGACGCCCTCCCGCTCCGCCGTGATGGGCTCGCCGTCCAGGACGAACGAGACGACGACGCGCCGGCGCGTGGCGGCCGAGCGGCGAAGGGACTCGAAGACCTCGCGGAAGGTCGTCCCGGCCTCCGGCGCCACCAGGCCGAACTTCCCGTCGACGACCACTTCCATCCCAGGCGACTATATTCGTCCCCTCAAGGACCGTCAACCGAATTGCCGATAAAGGGCGTGGAGGAGAGGGACCATGGCCCGGACGTTTCGCTGGCTCGCCGCGGCGGCCCTGGCGGCCGGATGCAGTCCCGCCCCCCGGCCCTTCTCCGACGAGGACCGCGAGCCGCCCGTCACCCAGGTGACCGCGGGTCGGGCGGGCGCGGACCGGGACCCCGACGTCTCCGCCGACGGGAACCTCGTGGTCTACGCTTCCTCCTCCTTCGGGCCCGGCTTCGACCTCTTCGCCCGGAGGGCGGGCTCGAACGCCGCCGTGCGGCTCACCTCGCAGCCGGGCGACGAGCGCTTCCCGAAGCTCAGCCCCGCCGGTCCGGACCGGCTGGCCTACTGCTCCAACGAGACCGGCGAGTGGGCCGTCCACGTCCTGGCGGATCCCCTGGGCGGCGGCGGGACCCCCGAGCGCCTGAGCCGGCCGGGCCGGCACGCGGTCCATCCCTCCTGGTCCCCGGACGGACGGAAGCTGGCCTGGTGCTCCGCGGACGACTTCGAGGGGGGCGCCTGGACGCTCGAGGTCCGCGACCTGGAGACGGGGCTCACGGCGGTCCTGGAGGACGTGGACGGGATCCTCCCCGAGTGGTCCCCGCGGGCCGACGTGATCCTGTTCCAGCGTCCCGGGCGGCTCGGGCTCTCCTCGGTCTGGACGGTGGAGTTCGACGGGACGGCGGCCCGGCGGATGACCTCGATCTTCTCGAGCGACGACTTCGCCGCCATCAACCCCGCCTGGTCGCCCGACGGCCGCCGGATCGTGTTCGCCACCGTCGGGAAGAGCCGCGCGAGGGCCGGCATGATGCACGAGGCGGACGACCTCTGGACGGTGCGGGCGGACGGGAGCGAGCCGACGCGCCTCACTTCCGACCCGGCCTCGGACGGGATGCCCGCCTGGGCGGCGGACGGGCGGATCTACTTCGTGTCCGACCGGAGCGGCTCGCCCCGGATCTGGAGCGTGCTTCCCCCCGCCCTTCCCTGAGCCCCTACTTCGGGTACTCCTTCCGGCTCCCCTCGAACGAGAGGAGGACCTGCTTCTCCGGAAGCGCCTTCTTCACGAGCTCGATCTCGGGCTCGCCGGGCCCGAGCGGGAGCTTGACCTGCGTCCGCTCGACGACGGAGCGCAGGAGCGCGAGCGAAATCTCGATCCCCTTGTAGGCCTGCTCGCCGTCGCAGGGATGGACCTTCCGGTCGTCGTCGAGCCAGGCGGCCATGTCGGCTACGTAGGGGGCCATGTCCTGCTCGTAGTCCATCGTGCCGCCGCCCGACTTCGGGCCGTCCTTCGTCAACGCCCGCCAGCCGCCGCCCGTGAGCGCCTCGGCGAAGCCCTCGGTCCCCTGGGCGCCGACCCGGTTCTTCCGCCACCAGTACTCGACCTCGGGGACGTCGGGGGCGCCGGCCCCGCACTCCACCCAGCCGCGGACGCCGTTCTTGAAGTGGAGGACGCCGGCCAGGTAGTCGGGCGAGGGATGGTTGTCGGCGAGCTTGCCGCGGCCCGAGGCCTGGGCCATGACCCAGTCCACGTCGGCGTTCCCGTTGTACCAGCGCATGTAGTCGACGAGGTGGGTCATGAGGTGCATGAACCAGCCGACCGCCGTCCCGTAGACCGTGTGGACGCGGCCGATCGCGCCGCTGGAGACGACGTCGTGGACCGCCTTGTAGTGCGGCCCGTAGCGGTGCTGGTGGCTGACGACGGTCTTCACGCCCGCCGCCTGGACGAGCTTCCGGATCTCGATCGCCTCGCTCATGGACATCGCCATGGGCTTCTCGTACGCGATCAGCTTCGCGCCCGATTCGAGGCCGGTCTTGATGAGGGGGAGCCGCACGTGCGGCGGCGTGCAGAAGCAGAAAATGTCCGGCTTCGTCTCCTTGGCGAGCGCGGCGGCGTCGGCCCCGGCCCGGGCCTTGGGATAGAGCCCCTTGGCCTTCTCGAGCTGGGCGGGGACGGGGTCCGCGATCGCGGCCACTTCGAAGCGCGGGTTCTTGGAGAAGGCGCTCGCGTGGTGGAGCCCCCGCTTCCCCATCCCGGCGACCAGGACCCGGTAGACCTTGCTCACCGGTTGGCCTTGTCCCACTTGACGAGCTCGGCGACCGCGATGTCGACCTCCGCGTCGGTGAGCTCGGGGAAGATGGGGAGCGAGAGGCACTGGGCGGCGTTCTTCTCGCAGTTCGGGACGCCGCCGCGGATCTCCGCGTCCTTCCCCCAGGGATAGCCCTGCTGCTGGTGGATGGCGATGGGATAGTGCATCTTGACGTCGATCCCGGCGTTCAGCATGTCCTTCTCGAGCGTGTCGCGCTTGGGGTGCTCGATCACGTAGAGGTGGAAGGCGTGCCGGTAGCCCGCGGGCTCGACCGGAAGCGAGAAGCTCGTCCCCTGGAGGCCCTTCGTGTAGCGGGCGGCGATCGCGCGCCGGCGGTCGGTCCACTTCGTGATGTGGCGGAGCTTGACGCTCAGCACCGCGGCGTGGAGGTCGTCCAGGCGGCTGTTGAAGCCGAAGCTGTGGACGGAGCGGACGGTCGAGCCGTGGTTCCGCATCTTCCGGACGTAGGCGTCGAGCTCGGGGCGGTTCGTGACGAGGGCGCCGCCGTCGCCGTAGGTGCCCAGGTTCTTCTGGATGATGAAGCTGGTCGCGACCGCGTCGGAGAGCTCGCCCTGCTTCCAGCCGGGGCCGTGGCCGTCGATGCTCTGGGCGTTGTCCTCGACGACCCAGAGCTTGCGCTTCTTCGCGATCTCGCTGACCGCCTTCATGTCGGCCGAGAGGCCGTAGAGGTGGACGGGGACGATGCCCACGGTCTTCGAGGTGATGGCCGCCTCGATCTTCGCGGGGTCGATGTTCTTGGTCTTGGGGTCGCAGTCCACGAAGACCGCCTTCCCGCCCGCGATCCAGATCGCCTCGGCGGTCGCGAAGAAGGTGTTGGCGGTCGTGATGATCTCGTCTCCGGGCTTCACCCCCAGGCCCATGAAGGCGAGCCAGAGGGCGTCGGTGCCCGAGTTCACCCCGCAGGCGTGCTTCATCCCGAAGTACTGGGCGAGGTCGGTCTCGAACTGCTTGAGCGCCGGCCCCATGACGTAGGAGCCGCTCTCGAACACCCGCTGCATCGCCTCGTCCAGCTCCTTCTTGATGGCGTGGTACTGCCGCGGGTGGCCGTAGAAGGGAACCTTGATCTCGGGCATCGCTCAGTCCTCCGTCGCGGGAATCCTAAGGGACGGCCATCTTAGCGGCGGGGCCTGCCGGAGTCTACTCCTCTTGGACCCGGATGGCCGCCACGGGGCATGCGACGCAGGCCTCGCGGATCGCGTCCGCGCGGGTGTCGAAGAACGCCGCCGACCCTTCCCGGACGAACGCCGCGCGTCTTCCGTCCCACGGCCCGGTCCCCTTTCCGGGCCAGCCGAAGACCTCCGGGCATGCCTGGACGCAACACCCGTGAAGGAGGCAGCTGTCCCGGTCGATTGAGACGCCGACGATCCTTTCCATCCCCGTTACGGTCGGACCTTCCCGGGTTCCTTCCACATCCGCACGACCCGGATCACCGCCCACCGGACCGCCAGATAGAAGTGGATCCCGGCCGCGAGGATGACCAGCTCCACGGATCCATCCTCCCCGAACGACTTCCCGGATTCAAGTCGATCGACTCCCTCGCAGGCCGGAGAGCCAGGGAGGCCATGCGCGAACCCATGCCTTCTCCGCGTCGCTGCGCCTCCGCGGTGGAGCTCCTCGCCGCCGAATCACCGTACTTTCGGCGCGCCACGGCTCCACGGGAGGATCAGTTGGATCGGGAGGAGGCAGGAGCCATGGCGATCCGGATGACCCTCGCGCTCGCGCTCTTCGGGGCCCTCGCCGCTGGCGGCCCAGCAGCAGCAGTACCCGGGCTGGCTCACGGACACGAAGCAGGCGTTCGACCAGGCCCGCCGCACGGGCAAGCCCCTCTTCATCACCTTCCGCTGACAGCCTTGAAGGGACTGCAGGACCTTCGACGAGCAGGTTGCTCGCCAGGACCCTGAGATCCGCGCGATGTGCGCGGACTTCGTCTGCCTCCGCATCACCTCTATGCTGGACGTGGACCTCAACCTCTTCAAGTTCGACTGGGACCTCACCTGGGCCGGGTTCTTCATGAACGCCCAGGGCCACATCTACGCCCGCTACGGGACCCGAAAGGAGCAGAACGGGGAGACCTCCGTCTCGATCGCCGGGCTCAAGGAGACGATGAAGAAGGCCCTCGAGATCCACAAGAAGGAGTTCATGAAGTCGCCTCCGCCCTGGAAGCCCCTCATGATGACGCAGCTGAACTCCTACAAGAGGGACCCCCAGTCCCCCAAGGGCTGCGCCCACTGCCATCACGCCTGGACCTACACCCGGAAGAACGAGATGGAGCTCGGGCAGTGGAAGAAGGAGAAGCTCTACGCCTATCCCCTCGCGGAGAACCTGGGCATCACCCTCGACCTCGACCAGAACACCGTGGTCAAGTCCGCGGCCGGGATGGCCCAGAAGGCGGGCGTCCAGCCGGACGACAAGATCCTTGCGGTCAACGGCCAGCGGGTCGTGACCCCCGCGGACATCTCCTACTTCCTCCACAACCTGCAGTCAGGGACCGTCAAGCTCGACCTCGACCGCGGCGGCTCCCCCGCCACGGCCTCGATGTCCGTGAGCGGCTTCGATTGGCGGAAGCGCGACCTCTCCTGGCGCGAGTCGGTAAACGTGCTCTCCCCGCAGGCGGGCTTCTGGGCCCCCGACCTCCCGCCCGCCGAGCGCCCGAAGTACGGCCTCGACGCGGACGCCATCGCCCTCCGCGTGAAAATGGTGACTCCCAGCGGCAGCGCCAAGGCGGCGGGCCTCAGGGTGGACGACGTCATCGTCGCCGTGGACGGCCAGACGAAGAACATGAACTCGGGCGAGCTCACGCAGCACATCTGGATGGACCTGAACCCCGGCAGCTTCCTCCGGCTCGTCGTCCTGCGCGACAGGCGGCAGGTCCCGGTCAACGTGATGGTGAGGTAGTCCCGAGTCCACGGTCCAGCGTCCGGAGCCTCCTGCTTCCGAGCGCTTCGGCTGCCGCCGAGGAGGACACCCTCGTTCCAGCGGGAATCGGAGAACGAGGATATCCCCGCACGGAAGGCCGGCCCCTACCGGGATTCGTCTCGAGGAGCCCCAGATCAATCGCGATCCGGGACTCGGGACTTGGGACTGTGGACTGAGGACCGATTTGACCGGGAGCAACCCCGACCCGCCCTTTCGGGTCAGGTCGGGGTCTCCCGGGGGATCTCGATCGAATCCCTGAACGAAGCGCACGGCAACGCCTGCGCCCCTCCGCTGACCCACTTCATCCCCCCCGGGATCATGGGCTGCGCTCCGGGTCCCGATCGAACCGCAATCCGTATCGACGGCCGAGCGGGGATAACTTGAGGCGAAAGGGGCCTCAGCGCGCGAGCAGGTCGAGCCGGCGGGCGAGCGTAGCGGCGAGTCCCAGGCCCCCGCTGGCGGCCTTGGCCAGGCTCGGGTCAGGCCGGACAGGGGACCAGCGGAACGACGCTCGCGGCGACCCGGAACAGGGCTGCCGGGACGGAAGGCCGGAGCCACAGGACCCGTGCACGGCGCGCGGGGTTCGCCGTGGCTTCCATCAAGCCGTCGAGCGCGAGCCGGGAGCTGACTCGGATTCGACGTTCAGCGAGCCAGTCGGTCGACCTTCCCGCCGTAGCGGTTGGCAAGGAGCCCGGCCAGGCCGAGGCGACCGCCCGACGAGCGGGCGACCGACTGGTCGAAGAGGTCGCTGAAGAACGCGCCGCCCCGGCCGCCGCCCATCCAGCGGCTCCCGCGGACCGTCGCGCGCATCGACTTCATCAGGATATGGAGGAAGACCGACTCGAACTCTCTCGCCTCCGCATGCAACTCCCCCTGGGGGAGTCGGAGGGGCACACGACCCTGCAAGAGTGCGCTCCCCCGGGAGGCTTGGGGGGAGGACCGACCGTGGACTGCGGACTGCGGACTTGGGACCTCGTTCACCGCGACCGGACCTCCGCCTGGATGAGCCCGGCGTGGTGGAGCGCCTTGACCACGTCCACCATCTGCTGCTCCGCCAGGACCGGGGCGACCGCCTCGAGGAAGGAGGAGAGGCGCTGGCCCTCGCGGGCGTGGAAGACCGTCGGGCGCGCGCCGGGCGCAGGGGGGGCGACCATCACGCTCCCGGCCCGGAGGAGGACCTCCCCCGTCCAGGAGACCGTCTTGGTCGCGTCGTGGATCACCACGCCGGCCGTCTCCGGCGCGGCGAGGAAGACGGGCTGGTTCAGCACGACGTCCAGCCAGCGGACCGGCTCCCGCTCGTAGTCGACCTCGGGGAAAACCCCCGTCGCCTGCCGGTACTCGTCGAGAGTGGGGATCCGGACGACGACCGAGCCGCCGTCGAGCGCCGCGGCCACGTCGAGCTTCCGTCCCGACGAGCCCCGCACGGCGGAGGCGTTGATCTGCGATGCGATCTGGCTCGCGGTCGTGAGGTCGGGCTTCCGGAGGACGAGCTTGACGGTCTTCCGGCGAAGGGCCTCCGCTCCCACGGCGATCGCCCGCTCCTGGACGAAGGCGTGTTCCAGTTCGCGCTCCACGACCGCCCCGCCGGGCACGGCGGCCGCCGTGGGGTTTCCCCGGCGCGCGTCTCCCTGGGTGACGAGCCGGCCGGAGGCGAGCGCGTAGACCGCCGGGTCGCGGCGGCCGAGCGGCCCGCGGAGATCCGTGAGCTGGAGCTCGCCGCCCGCGAGCGAGCGCGCGTCGCCGAGCGCGGAGACCGAGACGTCGAGGCGCGTCCCCTTCTTCTGGAAGGGCGGAAGCTCCGCGGTCACCAGGACGAGCGCGGCGTTCCGCGCGTCGATCCGGTCCACCTCGGCCTCGGCCGAGACCAGGTTCTGGAGAAGGTTCCGGAGGAGGCGGGCGGACTCGCCCTTGGGGCTGTCGCCGTTGCCGTTGAGGCCCGTGACGATCCCGTAGCCGCGGAGCGCGTTCGCCCGGGCGCCCTCGACCTCGACGAAGTCTTTCACCGACTGCGCGCGGACGGCCGAGGCGGCGACGAGAAGGAGGGCCGCGGAGACCAAGAAAGCCTGGACCGGGCGGGCCGTGAGGCCCGCCCGGGTCCAGGGCTCCGGGGAGGGGTTACCAGAGAGCCCGTCCGCGCCCCCATGAGGGGACGGGAAGGACCCGCTTGGTGCGCGTGAAGACATCAGAACGGCCAGACCTTTCCGAAGAGGCCCGAGATCCAGCCCGGGAGACGCGCGGCGCCGCCGTCGTAGGCCACCGAGAGGTTCGCCACGCGGTCGAGCGCCACCTCGCCCGCGGCGACGTCGCGGGGGGAGACCTCGCCCGCGAGCCGGAGCGTCTCCTCGACGCCGTTCACCCGCCGGCGGCGGACGGCCTGGACGACGAGGACGCCGTTGGGCCGGACGTCGGCCACCTCGACCGCGATCGTGCGCGACCCTTCGGCCGCGGGGGCGGGGCGCCCGCCGGTCGCCGGCTCGGGGGCTCGGGCCGGGCGCTCGGCGGCCGCGCCCTCGATCCGGGACCACTCCTCGAGCCCGAGCCGGCCGGGGCTCCTCCGGCCCGCGAGGGCTTCGGAGACGGCATCCGCGCCGGCTCCGGGGAGCCGCACGAGGAGGCGGTCGTGCTTGCGGAACACCGGGGCCGGCGGCGGATCATAGGGCGACCCGCCGTCGCCGCCCAGGAGCGACTGCCCCCAGGCGGGCGCGGCCGCGGACAGGAACGCCACGATCGGCGCGAGCGCCTTCACGGAGACACCTCCACGCGGCCCTCGGCGGCCACGCGGGCGCGGGCCCTGGTCTTCGTGGCGAGAAACTCGATGGGGATCGTCGCGCCCGGGGCTCCCGCCTCGAGCGCGCGGGCGTCGGCCTCGTAGGCGTCGCCCAGGGCCCGGACCACGTCGCCGCGGGCCACGCCGGCCTTCGAGGGCCGGGGCGCGGGCCGGCCGGGGGCGCGGACCTCGACTTCCGCTCCGGAGACCGCGATCGACAGGCCTCGCCAGGCGAGCTCGCGGCGGATCTCCTCGGCCGTCACGACGCGCCGCTCCCCCGCGGCCGGGGCCCGTCCCAGGAAGACGTCGCGCAGGCGCGCGCGGCCCGGCTCGTCCAGCCGGGAGGCGTCCACGACCTCGAGCAGGCGGACGAAGCGGCTCTCGGCGGTCGCCCGCTCGCGAAGGACGAGCGCCTCGCCTTCGAGCAGGAAGGAGAGGAGGACGAGGATCACGAGCTCCTCCTCCGCAGGCCGTTGACCGCCTGGAGGATCTCGTCGGCCGCCTCGATCACCTTCGCGTTCATCTCGAAGGCGCGGTGGGCGGACACGAGGTCGGTGAGCTCGCGGACGGGATCGACGTTGGAGGCCTCGAGGAAGCCCTGGCGGACCCAGCCGAAGTCCTCCGACTCGCCGGGGAAGCCCTCGACGGGGTCGCCCGCGGCGGGGGCGGCCCGGAAGAGGTTCCGCCCCAGCGGCTCGAGGCCCGAGGGATTGACGAAGCGGGTGAGCCCGATCTGGCCGAGGATGACGCCCGCGGAGCTCCCGGCCGGAACGCCCACGACGCGTCCTTCCTGGTCGATGGCCAGGCGCGAGATGTCGGCGGGGACGCGGATCGCGGGATCGAGAACGTAGCCCTCCTCGGTGACGAGGAAGCCGGCGGCGTCGACGTTCAGGTGGCCGGCCCGGGTGTAGGCGAGTCCCCCCTCGCCCGGCCGCCGGACGCGGAAGAAGCCCTCGCCGTCGATCGCAAGGTCGAGGTCCCGGTCGGTCTTCTGAAGGGCCCCCTGCTCGACCTGGCGGGGCGTGCCGAGGACACGGACGCCGGTGCCGATGGAGAGGTCCCCGAGCTTCTGGTAGAGGAGGTCGGCGAACTGGGCGCGGGCGCGTTTGAAGCCGACGGTGCTGGCGTTGGCGAGGTTGTTGGCGCCGACGTCGATCCGGCGGAGGAGGGCGCGGCCGCCGGTGGCGGCGATCGAGAGCGCCTGGAGCATCGCGGTCCTCCTAGCGGGCGAGGCGCCCGTACTCGTTGACGGCGCGGCCGAGGATGGAGTCCTGGGCGCGAAGCATCTCGAGGTTGGCCTCGAGGGCGCGGAGGGCCCGGATCATCTCGACCATCTCGGCCACCGGGTTGACGGAGGAGCGCTCGAGGCTCCCCTGCTCCACGCGGACGCCTTCGGCGGCCGCGGAAGGAGCTCCCTGGGGGACGAAGAGGTTGTTTCCCCCCCGGCGGAGGCCGGCTCCATCTCCGGCTTCCGCGATGCCCAGCTGTCCCTTCTCTTCGTCCCCCTGGAGGAGCATCCCGTCCTCCCGCAGGCGCACGGCGCCGCCGTTCGAGCGATCGAGCTCGAGGGGGCGCCCGTCCCGCGAGAGCGCCTGGAACCGGCCGTCGGCCGTCACGAGGCGGCCGGACGCGTCCAGGCTGAAGTTCCCCGCACGGGTGTAGTACACGGCCAGAGTGTCCGGGTCCTGAACGGTGAAGAAGCCCCGGCCGGCGATCGCGAAGTCGAGCGCCCGGCCCGTGGCCTCGAAGCCGCCGCCGTCCCGGTCGGCCAGGACCCGGTCGAGGGCCGGCGCGCCCGGCATCGCGCCCGAGAGCGCGGCGCGAAACGAGACCTGGTCCCGCCGGTAGCCCGGGGTCGAGGCGTTCGCCACGTTCTGGGCGACGACGTCGACGCGGGCGGACTGGACCAGGGCGCCCGCCGCGGAAACCTCGAGGCCGGTCGACGACATCAGAGCACCGCCCAGAAGAAGAACGCGATCACCCGGGAGACCCAACCCGACGGGTGCGCCGCGGCGGGCGCGACCTCGTCCATCACGATCCGGACCTTCTCCATTTCGGCGCTCAGGCAGCGTTCCAGCTCCATGCGGGCCGGAGGCGGAGCAAGCGGCGTGCCACGGACCGTTCTCCTCTGGGGCGGACGCCGAGGGCCAGCGGAACACGGAAGATATTTCCCATTCCGCGGTCCGACACGCCGACCGTTCGGCCGCCGAACGATCGAGGGAAAGCGTGCGGACCCTACAGCACCGGGCAAGCTCGCAGGGTTCCTTGGGTCATGAAAACCGTAGGGAGATCCGAGGATGGGGCAGGATCCAGGGATGAGAACGGGGGGTCCGAAGGTCCGCCCCCCATTCCCTGCCCTTCCCATCGTCGGATCCTACGACATCGCGGAATCTCCCTATGTGCCGAGGTCTGGATAAACCCGTTTGGACCCGACCTAGCCGGGCCGGCCGAAAATGAGGCGGCCGGCGGAGGTCTGGAGGACGTTGGTGACGGTGAGCTCCACCTGCTGGCCGATCCGCCCGGCGCAGTCTTCGGCCACGACCATGGTGCCGTCGTCGAGGTAGCCCACGCCCTGGCCGGCGCTCTCGCCGGTGCGGATCACCTTGACCGTCAGCTTCTCGCCCTGGAGGACGACCGGGCGGAGGGCGTTGGCGAGGTCGTTCACGTTGACGACCTCCACCCCCTGGACCTGGGCGACCTTGTTCAGGTTGAAGTCGGTGGTCACGATCCGGGCGTCGAGGTTCTTGGCGAGGCGGACGAGCTTGGCGTCCACGCCCGACACGTCGGGGAGCTCGACGTCCTGGACGGCTACCCCCTTGGCTTTCCGCAGGCGGTTGAGGACGTCCAGGCCGCGCCGGCCGCGGTTGCGCTTGAGCTTGTCCTGGGAGTCGGCGACCTGCTGGAGCTCGTTCAGCACGAACTGGGGGACGATGACCTGGGCGTCGACGATCTTCGTGTCGAGGACGTCGGCGATGCGGACGTCGATGATGGCGCTCGTGTCGAGGATCATGGGCTTGGCGCCGCCCCCGCCCTCCCGGCGGAGCTCGACGAAGGGGATGGAGAACTTGAAGTCGTCCTTCATGTGCAGGAGGGTCAGGATGGAGAGGAAGGTCAGGACGATCGTGACGCCCAGGGTGCGGTAGGTATGGACCTGGGGGGATTCCCGAGGATCGATGGGGACGGCCAGGTCGAGGGCGAGGTTGACGAAGTAGGCGACCAGGCAGCCGACCAGGAGCCCGAACATCAGGGTGGAGAGGACCGAGGCGACGCGCCGCGTGAAGGCGAGCTCCAGGGCCACGAAACAGATGCCCGCCCCCACCCCGACGAGGAGGCCCATGTACGGGGCGGGCGGCTTGTAGAGCTCGACCCCGATCGCGACGCCGAGGGCGCCGCAGACGCCGACGAACAGGGCGCGGACGACGTGGAGCATCGTTTAGGCCTCAGGCCTGGGGCCTATCACAATACGTTTTCGAACGGATGGAAGAGTTTTCTGTACTCGTCCTGGCAGTAGCGGTCGGTCATCCCCGCGATGTAGTCCGCCACGGCGCGGGGCGCGCCCACTTCCCGGGCCCAGTCCTGGAAGCGAGGGGGAAGCTGGGCGGGGTGGGCCGTGTAGGCCCCGAAGAGCTCCGTGATGAAGCGCCGGGCCTTCTCCGCCATGACCAGGACCCGGTGGTGGCGGTAGACGTTGTGGCCGAGGAAGGCCTGGAGCTCCCTCTTGAGGCGGTCCATGGCGGGCGAAAAGCGGACGGCGGGCTCGGGCGCGGCGCGCACCGCCTCGATCGAGTCCAGCCGCAGGCGCTCGACGTTCGCGAGGGTGGTCTCGACGAGGTCGGTCACCTCGAGGTCGATCAATCGCCGGACGCCGGCCCTGACCCGCATCTCGCCCCGGAGGTCGGAGCCCTCGGTGGCGCGGCGCCAGACCTCGAGCGAGGCGAGCCGCTCCTCCTCGAGGAGGCCGGCCTTCACGCTGTCGTCGATGTCGTGGGCGTCGTAGGCGATCGAGTCGGCCACGTCGACGAGCTGGGCCTCGAGGAGAGGCGACCAGTCCGGCCGGTACTCGGCCTCGACGGGCCCCCGCGGGGGCCAGCCGTGCTTCCGGATCGACTCGCGGGTCTCGAGCGTGAGATTGAGGCCCGAGAAGCCGGGGTAGCGCCGCTCGAGGAGCTCGACGACCCGGAGGCTCTGGCGGTTGTGCTCGAAGCCGCCGTGGTCCCTCATGCAGTCGTGGAGGGCGTCCTGGCCCGAGTGCCCGAAGGGGGTGTGGCCGAGGTCGTGGCCGAGCGCGACGACCTCGCAGAGGTCCTCGTTCAGGCCGAGCGCGCGGGCGATGGTCCGGGAGACCTGGGCCGCTTCGGTCGAGTGGGTGAGCCGGGTGCGGTAGTAGTCGCCCTCGTGGTTCACGAAGACCTGGGTCTTGTAGGCCAGGCGGCGGAAGGCGGCGGAGTGGATGACGCGGTCCCGGTCCCGCTGGAAGGCCGTCCGGTAGGGGTGCTCGGATTCCGGGTGTCGCCGTCCGCCCGAGCGGCCGCTCCGGGCCGCGCAGGGCGCGAGCGTCGCCTCTTCCCGGCGTTCGAGCTCCTCCCGGGTGATCACTTCGCCCCGACGATCTCGTCGATCCAGCCGAGCAGCTGCCGGAGCTCCGCGACCTGGGTGTCGGCCATGTGGGCGATGCGGAACGTCCTCTCCTTGAGCTTTCCGTAGCCCTCGGAGATCACGGCGCCGCGCTCATGGAGCTTGTCGTGGAGCTGCTTCACGGTCACGTCCTTCCGCGTGTTCTCGATGCAGGACACGGTCGTGGACCAGCATCCCTTCTCGGGGAACATCCGGAAGCGGGCGCTGGCCCAGTCCTGGCAGACCTGGGCCATCTCGCGGTGCCGCTTCCAGCGGTTCTCGAGGCCCTCCGCCAGCATCCGGGCCATCTGGACGTCGAGGGCGTGGATCAGGCTGATCACGGGCGTCTCGGGGGTCTCGTTCCTCTCGTCCATCTTCTTGAACTGGTGGAGGTCGAAGTAGTGGCCGCGGTTCGGGACCTTCGCCGCCTTCTCGAGGGCCCGGTCGGAGGCCCAGACGACGGCCAGGCCGGGCGGGAGGCCGAAGGCCTTCTGGGTCCCGGCGAGCAGGTAGTCGATCCCGAGCGTGTCGGGATTGATCGGGATCCCCGCGAGCGAGCTCACGGCGTCGACGCAGTAGGAGACGTCGGAGTATTTCTTCATGACGTCGGAAATCTCCCGGAGCGGGTTGAAGAGCCCCGTGGAGGTCTCGTTCGAGACGAGGGTGAGGCAGTCGTAGTTCCCGGTCGAGAGGAGCCGGTCGATCTCCTCCGGGCGGTTGGGCTTCCCCCACTCGACGCCGTAGCGGTCGGCCTCCTTCCCGTTCTCGAGCGCGATGTCGTGCCAGCGCTCGCTGAAGTTCCCGCAGGTGCAGGAAAGAGCGCGCCTCGCGCAGAGGTTCCGGAGGGCGCCCTCCATGGCGCCCGTCGAGCTCGAGGTGAAGAGGTAGACGTGGCCCTTTTCGGTCCCGAGCAGCGTCCGGAGCTTCCCCTTCACGCTCGCGTGGATCTTCTGGTAGTCCTTCCCGCGGTGGGAGATCATCGGGACGGCGCAGGCCTGGAGGACGTCGGGGTGGACCTCGACGGGCCCGGGGATCCAGAGTCGCTTGTGCGGCATGGCTAGCTCACGTTCAATCGGCAGAGGAGAAGCCCCGTCAGGAGCTTCGGATAGAAATCGGTCGACTTCTGGGGGAACCGCTCCCCCTTCCGGACCAGGGTCCGGATCTGGTCCATGCGGACGGGGTTGACGAGGAAGGCGACCTGGTGCTCCCCCCCCGCGCGGACCTTCTCGACGGCCTCGTCGGCGCTCCGCAGAAACTCGACGTTCCTCTCGGCCGCGAGTTCCGCGGGCCCGATCCCGCAAAGCCCCTCGAGGACCAGGGAGTGGAGAAGGCAGACGTCCAGCGAGCGCCACTCCTCCGACCGCTCGGCCTTGACCCGGGCGGCGGCCGCCTTCAGGTCGCGGACGACGAAGAGGTAGTGGGCCTGCGACTCCCGGGCGGCGACGCCGAAGCAGGGGCGGATCCGTCCTTCCGCGGCGAGCGCCTCGAGCAGCTTCCTCCGCGCGGCCGGCTCCTCCGCCGGGCCTCCGAAGGGGAACTCGCGGACCTCGAAGGCCTCCTTGGCCCCCTCGAGGAGGCGGGCGAGGCCGAAATCGGCGATGCCGTAGCAGAGGCGGTGGGTGCCGAAGATCGTGAGGTCGTCGTCCATGTTGACGAGCGTGGCCAGGACGTTGGCGGGAGACTCGGGTCCGTCGAGCCTCGCGCCCTTCTTCAGGCACTCCTGCCTGTAGGTCCAGCTCGTCTCGTAGCGATGGTGGCCGTCGGCGATGATGCAGTCCCCGGGCTCGAGGATCCTTCGCACGGCCTGGATCTTCCCGGGGTCGTCGAGCCTCCAGACCCGGTGGGTCTCGCCCAGGTCGTCCGTCGCCTCGAGGAGGGGCCTCCCCGCCGCCGCCTCGTCGCCGATCCGATTGACCTCCTTCGCGGGATCGGAGTAGAGGAGGAAGATCTGCTCGGTGTGCGTCCGGGTGGCCGAGAGCAGGTTGAAGCGGTCGATCTTGGGGCCCGTGTGGGTCTGCTCGTGGGGAAGGATCCTCCCCTTGCCCGGCTCGTCGACCTGGACCAGGGCGGAGAGGCCCTTCCGGGTCCGCTCGCCCCGGGGCGTCCGCTGGACCTGGTGGTAGACGTAGAGGGCGGGCCGGGGATCCTGGACGAGGATGCCCTTCGCGAGCCAGTCCTCGAGCGCGGCGGCCGCGTCCTCGTACTTGTTCCGGCCGGGCTCGTCCTTGCGGAGGATGACGCGGATCAGGTTGTGCTCGTGCCGGCGGTAATACTCGTCCTGGAGCGCCGGCCCGATCTTGTCGTACGGCTGGGTGGTGACCTTCGAGAGGTCGCCGACCCGGGCCGGGTCGTACCGGACTCCCCTAAACGGATAGACGTTGGGCATTCTGGGCTCCGCACACGCGCTCGTAGAGCGCCTCGTACCGGGGGACGATCCGTTCCAGGTCGAACTGCTCTTCCGCGCGACGCCGGCCGGCCCGCCCGATCCGGCGGCCGAGCGCGGGGTCCTCGAGGAGCGCCAGGACGTGGCCGGCCAGGCCCTCCACGTCGCCCACGGGGGCCAGGAGCCCGCCGGAGTCGCCCAGCGCCTCGGACACGCCGCCCGACCGCGTGGAGACCACCGGAACGCCGCAGGCCATCGCCTCGAGCACCGCCATCCCGAACCCCTCGAACCCGCTCGTGGACAGGAGGAGCGAGGCGCCGCGCAGGTGCCGGGCGACGTCCGGCTCCTCCCCCGCGAAGCGCACGTCGTCCAGGACGCCCAGCTTCTCCGCGAGCGCGCGGATCTCCCCCTCCTCCGGACCGGTCCCGACCAGGACGAGGGTCGCGGGGCGGCGGCGGCGCACGAGGTAGAGGATCCGCACGGCGTCCGCCGAGCGCTTGACGGGTCGGAAGTTCGAGACGTGGACGATGGAGGGGCCGGAGGCCTCGGACGGCGAGAAGCGGCGGGTGTCCACGAAGTCGGGGATGACCTCGATCGGGCGGGCCAGGTCGAACCAGGCGGCGGTCTTGTCGCGGAGAAACGCGCTGACCGCGGTCACCGCGTCGGAGCGCTCCAGGCCGAAGCGGGTGGCCCGGGCGAAGGAAGCGTCCTGGCCCACCAGGAGGAGGTCCGTGCCGTGGAGCGTGGTCACCGTCCGGAGCCTGCCGCCGGACATCTCCTTGGCGAGGTGGGCGCTCACGGCGTGCGGGTAGGCGTAGTGGCAGTGGAGGAGGTCGAGCTCGACCTCGGCCGCGTGGCACGCGGCGGCCATGCCGTAGGACGGGTACTCGAAGAGGGGGTAGCGGGGAATGGTGATCTCGTGCCAGGAGAAGCCCCCGCCCTGGGGCCGGAGCCGGAAGGGCCGCTTGTAGCTGAAGAGGTGGACCTCGTGGCCGCGGCCGGCGAGGGCCATGCCCAGCTCCGACGCCACGACGCCGCTGCCGCCGGACGTCGGGTAGCAGAGGATGCCGATCCTCATCCGATCACCGCATCGGGCCCGGACGCGAGCTCCCGGCGCTCCACGGCGGCTCCCTAGTGCCGGAAGTGTCTCATGCCGGAGAGGAGCATCGGCACGCCCCGCTTCCTCGCGACGGCGACGACTTCCTCGTCCCGGATCGAGCCGCCGGGCTGGATGACGGCGCAGACGCCCGCGTCGAGAAGCGTCTCGAGCGCGTCGGGAAAGGGGAAGAAGGCGTCGCTCGCGGCGACGGCGCCCCGGGCGCGCTCCCCGGCCTTCCGGACGGCCAGGTGGGCCGAGTCCAGGCGGCTCATCTGCCCGGCGCCGACGCCGACCACCTTCTCCCCGCGCGCGAGCACGATGGCGTTGGAGCGGACGTGCTTGGCGACCGTCCAGGCGAAGAGGAGGTCGCGGCGGAGGGCGTCGTCCACCTCGCCGTGGGCGGCCTTCAGCTCGGCGGTGAGCGCGTCGTCGGGGGTCTGGACGAGGAGCCCGTCCCGGACGGAGCGGACGAGGACGGCGCCGGGGGCGGGCTTGAGGTCGGGGCCGGCCTCGAGGATGCGGAGGTTCTTGCCCCACTTCGTGCGGTCGCGGAGGAGCTCCACCGCCCCCCGGGCGTACTGGGGGGCCACGATGCCCTCGAAGAAGGACTCCTTGACGGCGATGGCCTCGGCCGCCGGCAGGTCGACGATCGCGTTGAAGGCGATCAGCCCGCCGTAGGCGGAGACGGGGTCGCCCTCGAGGGCCTTGCGGTAGGCTTCGAGCGCGGTGTCGGCGCAGCCGGCGCCGCAGGGGTTGTTGTGCTTGACGATGGCGCAGGCGGCGCGACGGAGCTCCCTGGCGAGCTCGAGCGCGCTGTCCAGGTCGAGCAGGTTGTTGTAGGAGAGCTCCTTCCCGCCCAGGAAGGCCGCGTGGGCGACCGAGGGACCGCTGCGGGCGGTCGCGCGGTAGGCGGCGCCGCGCTGGTGGGGGTTCTCGCCGTAGCGGAGGTCGTCGATCTTCTCGTACTGGAGGGTGAGGAGGTCGGGGAACTCCTCCCGGCCTCCCAGGTACGAGGCGATGGCCCCGTCGTAGCGGGCGGTGCTGGTGTAGGCCTTGACGGCGAGCTCGCGGCGGAGCATCTCGCTCGTGGCGCCCTCGCGGCGGCGGAGGTCGTCGGCCACGCGGTCGTAGTCGGCCGGGTCGGTGACGACGGTCACGTAGCGGTGGTTCTTGGCGGCGGACCGGATCATGGCGGGGCCGCCGATGTCGATGTTCTCGATCGCCTCCTCGAAGGCCACGTCGGGCTTGGCGACGACCTCGAGGAACGGGTAGAGGTTGACCGCCAGAAGGTCGATCATCCGGATGCCGTGCTTCTCCGCCTGGGCCGACTGCTCGCGGCTGTCGCGGACGCAGAGGAGGCCGCCGTGGATCTTCGGGTGGAGGGTCTTGACCCGCCCGTCCATGATCTCGGGCGAGCCGGTGTACTCGGAGACCTCGGTGATCGCGACCCCGGCGTCGCGAAGCGCCTTGGCGGTGCCGCCCGTGGAGAGGATCTCGATGCCGAGCGAGGAGAGCTTCCGGCCGAAGTCCACGATCCCGGTCTTGTCGAACACGGAGAGGAGCGCCGTCCGGATCTTCATGGGCGCGCGACATTGTACGGCCGGGGTCGGGGGGAGTCAAAGGTGGGGCCGGGGGGCCGGGGATACCCGACTCCCGCAGGAAACGCGGGGGGTCCGCCGAGGACGGCGAGGGAGCTGCCGTGCTCCGCGTCACTCCGGCGTCCTCCGCGGCCATCCGGTCCATGCCTGCCGGCCGAGGCGCTGGCACGCGGCTTGCACCGGGGACTGCCCGACCGCGAGGATCCGCGGGGATCGTCGGGACTGCGCATCGTGCTGCGCAGCGGCGGCGGAGCGGTCCCGGGCGGAAGAGGATCGGGCCGAGATGAGGGTTACGGAAGGCGGGTCGGGGCGTCCAACGGTCCGGACGCGGGGCGTTCCGTTGACCGGGTCTCCGCCCGCGCCTAGAATCGGCGGCTTCGCGATGTGGAAGAGGATCCTCACGGCCGTCTCCCTGCTCGTGGGACTGGCGCTCTTCGCGTTCGTCATCGACCGCTTCGGGGGCCTGCGGAAGACGGTCGAATCCCTGCGCGAGTTCGGCTGGCCGGGCCTGGCGGCGTACCTCGCGACGGCGGCGATGACGTGCGTGGCGCCGGCCCTGGCCTGGACGATCCTCATGCGGGGAGAGGGGATCCGGGCGAGCTTCTGGACGGCGATCAAGGCGAACTTCATGGGATTCCCGGTCAACTTCATCGCGCCGACGATGTTCCTCGGGGCCGAGCCCCTGAAGATGCTCTACGTGTCGCGGAGCACCGGGGAGCCCAAGCGGCGGATCCTGGCGACGATCGTGGTGGCGAAGTTCCAGGAGATCGGGGCCCTCCTTTTCGTCATGATCGTGGCCGCCGCCATCTCGGTCTGGCGCATCCGCCTGACGCGCGACCAGGGGGTCCTCCTCGTGGGCTCGATGGCGCTCCTGGCCGTCGTCTTCGGGTTCGCGCTCTACGCCTTCGCGGGGAACCTCAGGCCGACGGTCCGGGCCATCAACTTCCTGGCCCGGGTCAAGCGCTGGCGCCGCCGGCTGGCGCGGCTCCGGACCCGGGCGGAGGAGATGGAGGCGGTCATCCACCGCTTCTTCAACCAGCAGCTCCGGACCTTCCTGGCGGCGCAGGCGGTGACGCTGCTGTCGGCGGTCTCGATCCTGCTCCGCCCCTGGATCTTCTTCTACTTCCTCCCCCAGCGGGAGCTCCTCGGCACGGAGCAGCTCTGCGGAATCTACCTGGCCACGAACGTCATCAACAGCCTCCCCCACACGCCGGGGGCCCTGGGGACCTTCGAGATCGGCATGGTGGCCGCCTTCGCGCTGGTGGGCCTGCCGACCGACCAGGCCGCCCCCTACGCGGTGGTGAACCGGGCGGCGGACCTCTTCTTCATCGTCCTGGGGATCTGGCTCATCTTCCACTACGGGCTCTCCGCCGTGGCCAGGCGCGTGGCCAAGGGCGAGGAGCAGGTGAGCGTGGGGGACGCGGCGCGGGGGAACGGCGGGCCTACGCCCCCTTGATCAGCGGCAGGATCCTCCGGAATTCGTCGGTCCCGGCCCGCTCCAGCAGCTCGAAGAGGGCGGTCTCCGTGGACGCGGGGACCACGCCGCCCAGGGCCATCTTCTCCAGCCCCGTCCGGTGGCTCTCCTCCGAACGGGCGCTCGAGGCGTCCCGGGCCAAGTGCACCTGGTATCCCCGCGCCGCGGCGTCGAGCGCGGTCTGGCAGACGCAGATGTGGGTCTCGAGGCCGGCCAGCAGGACCTGCCGGCGGCCGAGCGATTCGAGCGTCCGCGCGAACTCGTCGGAGCCGAAGCACGAGAAGGCGACCTTGTGGACCGGCCCGGGACCCTCCAGGGCCTCCCGGAGGGGGGCGATCGTGGGACCGAAGGACTTGACCGCCTGCTCCGTCACGACCGCCGGGACGCCCAGGATCCGGACGGCCTTGGCGAGCCGGACCAGGTTCCGGGCGACCTCGTCGCGCCGGACGACCTCGGGGTGAAGGCGCTCCTGGACGTCCACGAAGACGGCCACGGCCTGGTCCCGCCGGAGGACGAGGGGCGAGCGGGCCACGGGAGCTCCTAAGTGAGTCCAGGTGAGTTCGCAAGCACACCGGGACGTAGGGAGATCAGGAGATGCCGGGAGATATGGAGATCGGAGCAGCGGGGACGCGTGGAATGGCCATTCCGTCGCCGTTCTTCCCGATTCTCGAGGATTCCCATCACCGGATCCCCAGGCATCTTCCGATCTCCCTACGGCGGTGATTACTCGCCGGTGCCTACGAACTCACTTTGTCCTACCTAGTACCCCGCGAGGTCGACGTCCACCGACTCGTCCTTCCGCCCGCCCGTCCGGGGCCCGTCGTCCTCGTCGGAGCCCGGGGGAGCGTCGAAGCTGTATCGGACCCCGACGAAGCGGGAGCGGAAGCGGTTGACCTCCCCGCGGACGGCCCTGCCGCCGATCAGGCACTCCTTGAAGAGGCGGGCGATCTCCTCCATCTCCGCCTCCTTCATGCCCCAGTGGGTCATCTCCTGGACGCCCAGGCGCAGGCCCGAGGGCCTCATGACGGCCTTGGGGTCGTCGTGGGGAAGCAGGTTGTAGTTGCAGATGATGTCGTTGTCTTCGAGCTTCTGGGCGCAGTCGCGTCCGCCGCCCTGCTTCCTGACGTCGACGGCGACCTGGTGGCTCGCCGTATGCCCGTGGTCGGCGAGCTGGACGTCGAAGCCGGCGGCGGCGAGGGCCTTGGCGAAGGCGCGGGCGTTGGCCACGACCTGCTTCGCGTAGGCCTGGCCGAACTCCATCATCTCGTAGGTGGCCACGAGGAGGGGCGGCAGGGTGAAGAGGTGGTGGTTGGAGAGCGAGCCGGGGAAGGCGATCTTGTCGATCCGCTTCCACTTATCGTCTTCGAGGTTGGAGAGGACGACGCCCCGCTGGGGCCCGAAGAAGGTCTTGTGGGTGGAGCCCAGCAGGATGTCGCAGCCCTCGGCGAGGGGGTCCTGGAACTGCTTCCCGGCGATGAGCCCGAGGACGTGGGCGCCGTCGAAAACGCAGAGGACGCCCAGCTCCTTGCAGGCGGCCGCGATCTCGCGCGCGGGCTCGGGGAGCAGGATGAGGCTCTTCCCGAGGACCACCATCTTGGGCTTCTCCCGGGCGAGCAGATCCTTCGAGGCGGCCACGTCGATCGCGTAGCCGTTCTTCGGGTCGCGGGGCCATCGGAGGATGTTCCGGGTGTACTTCCCCATCCCGCCCATGGGCTGGTGGCTGATGTGGCCGCCGACCTCGAGCGAGTTTACGATGACCTTGTCCTCGGGCTTGACGAACGAGGAGAAGACGACGTCGTTGGCGTTGGTCCCGCTCACGGTGCGCACCTCGGCGTTCCGGACGCCGAAGAGCTCCTTCATGCAGTCCCGCGTCCGGGCCTCGACGACGTCGATGTGCCGGGTGCCCTGGTAGTACCGCTTCCCCTTCTCGGGGTGGCCCTCGGCGTAGCGGTGGCCGAAGTCGGAGGGGAGGAGGGCCCGGGCGCGGGCGGAGAGGACGTTCTCGCTGGCGATCAGGTTGATCGTGCGGCGGAGGCGCCAGTCGTCGTTCTCCCGGACGACCGCCTCCACCTCGCGGACGCTCGGCTCGCTCAAGCCCCACCCCCGGGAATCCAGGCCTCAGGCGTCAGGCCGCAGGCTTCAGCCGCCGCTGAGACCTGGAGCCGGAGGCCTGGGGCCTCGCCTAGGCGGGCTTCTGGACGCGGCCCAGGCGGATGCAGGACGTGCAGACCTTGAGGCGCACGGCCTTCCCCCCCACGATCGCGCGGATGCGCTGGAGGTTGGGCTTGAAGCTCCGCTTGGAGCGTCCGGTGATCTTGCGTCCGACGCCGCCCTTGCTCTTGGCCAAGCCGCGGCGGGTGATCTGGTCCCCGCGGAGGGGGCCCTTGTTGCAGACCGCGCAGCGGCGGCCCTTGGTCATGGGCTGGATCACGGGCGATATCCTAGGGAATCCGACCCGGAAATCAAGAGATTCCGCGCGCTTGACAGCGTCCCCCCGGGTGATACACTGCCCCGGGAACCCTTTTCGCTCCTGTTCGGAGAGCTCCGCATGGCCCAGCGCCACCTGGTGGGACTGGACATCGGCTCGAAGTTCATCAAGGCGGTGCAGCTCACCCAGACGAGCGGGCAGTACAAGATCACGGAGTTCGGGATCACGGAGGTGTCGTCGCAGGTGTCGCTGGCGGACGCGGTGAGCGAGCTGTTCGCGCGGAAGAACTTCAAGACCAAGCGGGTGGTGA
>Ga0187893_10000946_pt1 | contig 73014 bp, 66 predicted proteins | sample MA1701074metaG_FD_139574 | JGI IMG/M metagenome (GOLD analysis project Ga0187893, IMG submission 139574) | White microbial mat communities from a basaltic lava cave in the Kipuka Kanohina Cave System on the Island of Hawaii, USA - MA170107-4 metaG ...
AATGTCCGAGCCGTCCACGTCATTGTTAAGGATCGGGGCATTGGAGTTGACCTGGGCGATGGACTTGGCGATCGCGCCGGGCAGGTTCTTATACTTGTTGACCACCGCGGCCACGTCCGGACCTTCGGGCTGCGGGCTGGTCGAAGGTGGATTGAAGGGCGCGAAGACGTCGCCGCCGCGCGCGGTGGTGAGGGTCAGCGGCGCCGAGTCCCCACAGGCGTCGCTTCGTACGCGCAGCTCATAGGTGGAGCTGGGGATGATCTCCGCTCCGGTCACATGGACCAATCCCTCGTTGCTCCAGTCATGGTCGTAGGGTGTGCACTGCAGACGCGCGGCCTTGTAGCTTCCAAGCCCGGGACTATCCCGGGATTCGAGGTACGTGAACGGCGGGCCGACCCAGCGCGGGCAACTGTTGGGTCCGGCAGCGGGGCAGTTGGCGTACTCATAGGCGGAAAAGTTCGGCGGCGGACAGCAAGGGGCGTTGGGCGGCTGAGGATCCTGGAGGTTCATGAGCTGCACCATGATGGCACTGGGGCCGGGATTGGGATTGGAAAAGGAAAGGAAGCGGGTCTTGGGCGTACTGTCCGCCGCGGGCTGCAAGGGTGCGATGTCCCGGTCGAACTCGTGGGGGCCGATGTCCACGACGGGGGCGGCGCCCACGCCGGTGTCGGGCGTGAAGCAGTCGTCGAGGAAGCGCGGCCCGCCGGAAAGGTCGGTGGTGACGCCGGGCGGCACAGCCGAGTTGTCTCCCGCGTCGATACCAGGCGATCCGGGGGCCAGGCGATAGTCTCCGTTCTCGGGATTGACAAACGTCGGGTCGGTATCGAGCGCATTCCAGGAGATGGAGTTCGGGCAGCCGATGTCGGCGGACCCTCCCTGCACAATGCTCGCTGACGAAGCGGCAGTGCTTCCCTCAGTTAGCATTATCTCCGGGGATCGCAGCGCTGTATTATTGGCGAGAATGCTATTCATGATCGTCAACCGGGTGGCAGCACCGACGATGGCACCGGCCGCTATGGAAGCGTCGTTTCCCGCGATCGTGCTATTGCGGATGGTCAAATCACCTTGACGGGTGAAGAGCGCGGCTCCGCTCCCGACGGCTGCATTGTCTGCGATCAGGCAGTTATCGATGATTACGTGGCCTGGGTAAATGACTCCCGCGACACGGTCCTGGTGTATCGTGAGTCCTGCGCCGTGTAGCTCGGCGACGTTCCCGGAGATTGTGCTGTTACTAATGACGAGATCAGCGCACCCCTGGCACAGTATTCCCGCACCGACGATCCCCGTGTTGCCCGAAATCAAGCAGTTCTCGATCCGAGGCGCAGAGTTCCAATTGCATCGGATGGCACCCCATATGATATTCCGCATGTTGATGATGTTGCAATTGCGGACCAACGGACGGGACCCAGCGTCGAAATTCAGTGCGACTCCGTTGGCCTGCCCGGCAGGTTGATAGGAGTTCGTGATGGTGAACCCATCCAGGACGACGCCCGGACCGTTGCCTGCATCGAAAGTGAACGCCACAAACGGCTCCGCCTCACTACCCTGGGTGTCTATGGTGCAGCTCGCCGGCCCGTTGCGACTTCGGAGGGTCAGGGCTTTCGCGCCGAAGGCAAGGTTGCGGTTGTCGTAGTCCCTGTAGTCGCCGTCCTCGACGACGATCTCGTATACGGCGTTGTTCGAATTCGCTGCGTCGAGGGCCGTCTTGATTGCACAGAATGGATCGAGCTGCGAACCGCTCCCGGAGTTCGGGCAGGTGTTGTCATCGACGTAGAAAGTGTGATGGACGTCGCACTCGTCAGGCCTGCTGTTTTCATTCAGATCTTTGCTGAAACCGCTGCCGATGTCGCACAGGTCGGTGATCTGGTTGTCGTTGCAGTCGGTGTCGGGATAGGACGGATCGCACTCGTCGGGGCGTTGGTTGGAATTGCAGTCGAGGCTTGTTCCCGCTGCGATCTCGCAAATATCCCAGGTACCGTTGGCATTGCAATCTTCCGACTGGCACGAGTCGGGGATATCGTCTCCGTTACAGTCGTTCGGCTCGCAGTCGTCCGGTATGTTATTCGGTTGGCAATCTTTCTCCAATGGCGTTAACAGGTCGTAAATAAGAGAGTCATCCGGAATGCCGTTGGCGTTGCAATCAGGACTGTGGCCCGAAGCAATATCGCAAACGTCGGGTTGACCGTTTCGGTTATAGTCGCGGGATTCACACCAGTCCACGATGCCGTTGGTGTTACAGTCGTTGACGGGTTGCAGGAGATCGCACGCATCGAGGACGCCGTTCCCGTCGCAATCAGGAATACCCTGGGCGATTTCGGCGCAGTCGTCGATCCCGTTATTGTTACAGTCACCGGTGGTCAGCGGCTCGCCTGCAATAGCCTTGGCCGCGACCACGTCGCACCACGTAATCCGCCCGTCTTGGTTCATGTCGAAGACATCCGCGCATCCGTCGGCAACTGAGCCGTGCGGGTTTCGGATCGCCTGCGTGTAGGCTGACCAGCAACTCTCGGCGAGACCGGCTTCGGTTCCGTCGACATTGCCGCTGTCGTTCCAGTCGCCCGCGACTACGTGTTCCACGTCAAGGCAGGGCGCGGTCAGGACGATGGGTCGCATGGACTCGTTACTGCCCACGCCAGGCCATCCGAACAGATGTTCGATCTCGTGGTGAGTGACCTCCCGAAAATCATCGTCGCTGCCCGCGCGCGTATAGGAATAAGCGCCTACGTCGCTGCACGCCGATGAGTTGATCCAGGCAGCGCCGAAATAATCCGCGCCCGGCCTCCAGAAGAAGAAGTGGGCCAAGGCGCGGGGCGGGTAAGGTGGAGTGTCGTAGTCGCGGAAGAACTCACTCAGCCCGCCGAGGTCGAAACCATTGGTCTCTGCACTCCAAAACTGCAGCCAGGGAGGTCGGAAAGGCGGCGTCTCGGATATCCAAACCTTGAGAAAGCACTCCGCTGGCGATGGGCAGGGAATGTTCAGGGCGACGCCGTTTTGGAACTTGAGCTCCTCGCTGGCGTGGGTCAGGAATTCTATGGCCTTTTCGAAAGCTACGTCGGGGTTTCTGAAGCCGTAGTGTTGGGTAAAATTGGGGGCGGCTTCGGCCCAGACGTCGGCGACGCGAAACTCGTTCCGCGCGCAACGCGTCGCGCCGCCTGCGGCGAGCGCGGCTGAACCGCGCGGGACAGACGGAGACTGGGTAATCGCGAGTCTACCGAGGTCGAACTCCGGCTGGGGGTAGCCGGAAAGATGGTAGTCGAAACCGTGCAGAGTGATAGCGCCGCCTGCGGAGCCCGCGGTGACGCTGAGGAACGCCCGCGCGGCGGGGCTTGTTGCCACGAAGCCGGAAAATGTGGACACCTCAGGCTCAAAGTCACGCGGGCCGCCAGCTTCGATGACGCGGACGCTTCCGCCGAGGGGGAAGACGTAGACGGGCTGCAAACGCAAATCCACGAGCTGATTGCCGGGTAAGGGGATCTGGGTGATCTGAACACGGTCGTGATCCACGTACCGGGCTCGAAGCTGAGCATAAAGGTCGGCGTGATTGAAGGATACGACGAACTGACCGGAGGCCGTGCTGGCGTGCTGGTCATAGATAAACGGCTGGGTGACGGTGAATTCTTGCTGGGCGTTGATACGGGAATTCAAGCATGCCGCAATGATTAGCGCAGTCGGAAGCAAGCGTCTCATTCGGACGGACTGATTCGCGGCAGTTTGATTACCACCCGCGTTTGACATAGGCCAGCTCCTTCCCGCTTTGCGCGATGCGCTCACGGTCCGGTCAAAGTCAGTATCAGTTGCCGGTAGTCCACGAGGTCGATCACGGCATTGGGCTCGAAATCGAAGGCTTCGCACACCCCGGCGGCTACGGTACCGAGGCAGTTTTGAAAGGCTGCGAATTCCAAAAGACTTACACAGTCGCGCCCCGTGGGAAAGACATAGACTGCGCCGGTAGGCGATTTGCCCCGAAAGGGCGCTCCCACGATCGCCAACTCGCCGCTCAGTCCCACTGCGTAACCGAGCACGCCGCTGGGAGAATTGCGCGACTTGAGCTGCACAGCTTCTACCCAGGAATTGCCGTTTCGCCGAAAGAGGTAGGCCGCACCTTTGTTGGCGGCGTAGGCGTGATGGTGGTGAGCCGCAACCAAGATCTGGTCGCCGTTTAAGGCGATGGGCCAGCCAAACTCGTCGAACTCCTGGCCGTCCGAAGGGAGCAGCTTGGCTGCTTCGCCCCAAGTATCGTCAGAAGCGGCCTGAGGGGTCCCAGCGTCGTCCAATCGATACACGTATGCCGAGCCCGAAACAACACCTTTGTGTTCGTCGAAGGTCGCTCCGGCAACGATGGTGTCCGCACTCATGGCTAGGCCGACTCCGAGAACATCCCACGGTGCGGCATCGGAGGCGGTGAGAGTCGCCTCCAGCAGCCATTGATCGTCGGCGGAATCGAACGGCGTCCCGCGATCGTCGCGGAGAAACACGAATACGGCGCCCGCGTTGGTCGCGCGGTCGTCGTTGCCTGGACAACCGACGGCGATGCGGTTCCGAAACAGGTTCACCGAGCTGCCAAAACTGTTGGCCTCGGATCCGTTCAGCTCTTCGAGGGTGGCGTGTTCAAGCCACTGATCGTCGGAGAGATCGGAAGGCGTGCCGTGCTCACTGCGGACGAACACATACGCGGAACCAGGAGGACATGGGGCGCCACGAGCGCATTGAGGGGCACCGATGACCAGCCAGTCTCCATCGAGTGATAGGCTATCACCGAAGCGGGCGTCGGGCACCGCGTCGGAGGCGATGAGCTTTTGGTGTTCCACCCAGGCATCGTCGCTGGGATCGGCGGGAGTCGCGGCGTCTTCACGGCGGAACATGTACGCAGAGCCTGATGAGCTTCCGAACTGGTTGTGACGACTTGCGACGACGATCCAATCGCCGCTGATGGAGACGGCCTTGCCGAACGAGTGATTGAAGGACCCGTCAGACGCGATCAGCTTGCCTTCCTGCATCCACTGGTCGTCGGTCAGGTCCCAAGACGTTCCCTTGTCATCGAGGCGAAAAACGTAGGCCGCGCCGATGTAGTCGCGGGATGGGTCCCCCACGTCGCCGACCACGAGCCGCGCGCCGTCGCAGTCCAGCGACCAGCCGTACTTGGTCAGCGGAGCGGGGGCGTCGGGCACGACCTCGGCGATCTCGTGCAAAACGCAGGGATCGCCGGTCGCAATGCCTAGAAACGTGGGAATGCTAACAACACAAGCCAACCATGCTCGGGGCTGTAGGCGTCTCAAGACCTTCCTCCGCACAGGCTGAATTGGGGTGGATAACTATTGGGCATTGTATCGTGCCGTGTCGAAGGCGTCAAGGGCGATGGCACACTTGCCCGCTATCTTATTGCCGGTCGGCGGTGGGAGTGGCGGCTTTCAATCGAAGGGCTTCGATGGTTTCCTGGATGGCGGTCTCGCGCATTTGGCGCAGGTCTTCGGGGAGCTCCGAGCGACGGATGAGCCATTCAAAGGTCCGGCCGTCGCCGAGGGTGATCACGATCTTTCCGACGTAGGGGTCGGCCGATCCGGGAGACGGCACGGAGTCGGCGGGTCGCTGGGCGGGAGCGCCGGCTTGGGGATGGAAGAAGACAATGCCCTGCGGCTCGACGAAATAGCCCAGCCCGGTGTAAGCGGCGACGCCGTCGAGGACCTGTTCGGCCGACTGATGAGTCACGTTGAGGGAGAAGTTGCGTTGGACGCTCTGGGGCAGGGCGGCCAAGGCGCCGGGTTCAACTCGAATGGGCAGGTTCAAGGGGGCGGCGACGGCGCTGAGCACATCCAAGAGCGGTCTGTTGTTCATGCGCACCGAAACGGGTTGCCGCAAACGGGCGCGGATCTGGGCACCGGCTGAGGAGACGACGATCCGCTCGCCGGACAAACACCAGGCCCAGCCGAGCTTCTCGCAGGCAGCGGTGAGCACCTCATCACCAGGTCCGGCGCCGACGGCACGAACGGCCGCCTTCAGCGTGCCCCACGTGTCGCCTAGTTCGGGGACCTGGAACTGGATGCGGGGGCGGAGCCGGTCCAGGGCCCGCTCGTCCAAGCTCAACTGGGCGGCGGATACTTCGCCGAGCAGTTCCAACTCGTTGAGCGTGGGCGGGCGCCCCAGACACGCGACGGCGTCTTTGGGGATCACTTCGACGCCGTCCTCACGCACCGTCCAGGTCATCCCCAGCGGATCGAGAAGGCTGGTGAGCCCGTGGCGCAGCGGGACGTGCTCGATGTGGACCTTCTTGATGACGCGGTTGGGCCCGTCGCTGACCAGCTGCATGGCTTGCAAGGGCATGACGATTCGCACGCCGGTTTGGCGGGTGACTTCGTTGATGGCGTCGGCGAGCTTGATGTTCTCGAGGCGAATCCTGGTGGGCTCGTCGAGGGCCTGCTCGATGAGCTGGCGCGTGTCAAAGAGCGCCGGCGTGGCCGCGCAGGCGATGGTCAGGAGCAAGGATGCAATGGACGTCATGGTCATGCCACTCCTACGCTACAGGGACGAGCCCTCGTCCCCCAGGGGTACGTTTTCCGCGCCGAGGGTCATGTAGCCCATCACGGGCCCCGTTTCGATCAATGGCGTCTCCGCGACAAAGGGGGCGAAGGAGACGACGACCTGCGGGGCCTCGCGCGTCGAGATGCTCTGCGAAGTCGAATCCGCCAGGGTCACTTGGCAAACGGCCTGGGGGCGGGCGGGGAACCACATCGTGCCGACGACCGCAATGGCGACGGCGGCCGCGGCCGCCAAGGGCACGCCCAGGCGGAAGACCAGCCGCCGGACAGGCGCGGCCAGCCGCCGACTGCGAATCTGATCGAGCACACGTGCTGTAAGGTCCACCTCATCGGCGGTGCCGGGGTCGGCTCCCCAACGGTGCAGCAGGCGATCCACTCTGGCGAGGTCCGCATCGGCAGCGTGGCTTGCGGTTTGGGCGTGCGTCAGCTTGGCAAGGACGTCGGCGTCGATGTCGGCGCGGCGCTGGGCCCAGCGGGCCACGAGGCGACTGACGGCCTCAAGCTGCTCGGCGTTGCGGCGAAGTTGCGGCGAGGCGCGCAGGCACGCCTCCAATCGCTCGCCATCATCCGGCGACAGATCGCGGTCGATGCGGCGGCTCAGGAGGAAGCCCGGATCGTTCGGGTTGTAGGATTCTCTATCCACGATTTCGGATGCCCTATAAGTGTTCCGCGAGCATTTCCTTGAGCTTCTGTCTCGCCTGAAACACGTTCCATTTCACCAGCTCGACACTGCAATCGAGGATGTCTGCGACTTCCTTCTGCGGCAGGCCCTCGACGCTGAACAGGATCAACGCTAGGCGCTGCTTGTCGGGGAGTTGCTCCAGGGCCCGGCTCACCGCGTCGTGCAGTTCGTCGGGCAGCGGCCCCTCGCCATCGTCGCGATCGATCCGCAGAGGTTGCCCGGTCGCAGCCCGGCGGACTTCCGCCCCGCCTTCCATCGCGTCATCGAGCGAGGCTGCCGACTTGCTCGCCCGCGCTCGGCGGTAGTTGAGGGCGAGGTTGCTGACCACGCGCATCAGCCACGCGCCGAATCGCGCCGGGTCCTCAAGTTGGGCGAGGCTGCGATAGGCGCGGACGAAGGCGTCCTGGGCCACGTCCGCGGCGTCGCTCGTGTTCCCCAGCAACCGATAGGCGAGCGACACCGCCCGCCGCTGATAGCGGCGGACCAGCTCGCCGAAGGCCTCGGCATCCCCCTTCTGCGCCCGGCGCACCAACTGGGTCTCGGACGGCTCTTTCACGGCAGTCTTGGTGTCCAAGCCGTTCGGTTCCCCAGGGTTAGACAGTGGCCTTGGCCGACGGTTAGCTACATACCCGCCTGGCCCGATATTGTGCCGATCGGGAAGCGAAGATGAAAGTTCCAAGGTCGAACTTCCAACCCTAAGATTCCCGGCTGTGGATATCTTCACGGACATCGAACCTTGCCGAGCGGGAGTCCGGGCCATCCAGCGTGCCGGCGGGCGATTGGGGCTCGTTCCTACCATGGGGGCCTTACACGAGGGACACGTTTTGCTGATTCGCGCCGCTAGGGCCCGCGTTTCGCATGTTGCGGTCACCATTTTCGTGAATCCGGCGCAATTCGGTCCGGGGGAGGACTTCACCGCCTATCCACGACCGATGGAGGCGGATCTCAGGGTTTGTGAGGACGCCGGCGTCGACTTGGTGTTCACTCCCACAGTCGAGGCGATGTATCCCGGCGGCGCCGAGACGACGGTCCACGTAAGCGGTCTGAGCGAAGGCTTGTGCGGCAAGTTTCGGCCCGGGCACTTCGACGGCGTCGCGACGGTGGTCGCCAAACTATTCAACATCCTGCCGGCCGACGTGGCGTTCTTCGGCGAGAAGGACTACCAACAGCTTCAGGTCGTCCGGCGAATGGTCAAGGATTTGAACATCCCCATCGAGATCGTGGGTTGTCCGACGGTGAGGGAAGCCGACGGCTTGGCGATGTCCAGCCGCAACGCCTACCTCGACCCACAAGAACGGCGTCAGGCAGTTTCGTTGAGCGGCGCGCTTTTCGCGGCGGTGGATCGCGTCGCTGCGGGCGGGCGCAATGTCGCTACTCTCGTCGAGGAGGCGCGTAAGGCGATTCTGGCGGCCGGACCGGCGACGATCGAGTACATCGAGGTCGTGGACGCCGAGACGCTGGAGCGATTGGCGACCGTCGATCGACCGGCCAGGATTTGCCTGGCCGTTCGTATCGGGGCCTGCCGATTGATCGACAACGTCGCCGTGGACGCGGCGTCGCCGCCCCGGTAGCATCGAAGAACAAGAATGTACCCCGAACTGTTCAACCTGCCCGGCGGGTTCACCATCAAGACCTACGGCTTTTGCCTGATGGTCGGCTTCCTGAGCGCCGTGTGGCTGGCGATGCGTCGGGCCGCCCGCGTCCAAGTCGATCCCGACCGCGTTCTGGATGTTTCCTTCCTATGCTTGCTGTTCGGCGTCGGAGGGGCGCGGGCCCAGTATGTGATTCACTACTGGACGCCGCAGTTCGCCGATGCCCCGAATCGGCTCCTGGCGATCATCGATATCACCGAGGGCGGTTTGGAGTTTCTGGGCGGGTTCCTCGGGGCGATCATCGCCCTTGTCGTCTGGGGCGTGATCCGCGAACAACCCTTGCGTTTGTTCCTGGACATCTGCGCTCCTGCGGCTATGTGGGGTCTGGCGTTCGGGCGGCTGGGGTGCTTCTTCAATGGTTGCTGTTTCGGGGGCGCCTGTCCGACGCCCGACCAAACGCCGCGCGTTTCCTGGGCAGTTCAGTTCCCGTTCGCCAGCCCGGCCCATTGGCGAGAATGGGAAGAGCGGCAAGTCACCGTTCCGGCGGAGCTGGTGACGACGTCGAGAGCCGCGATGGTCCCCTGGCTCGTGCCGGACACGCAGATCCAGATGTCCGTGGAAAAGCGTGAGGGGCACATTCGGCGCCTGGAGGACCTCAAGGCCGCCTACGAACGCGCTGAATCGGAATCTTCCAAGTCACCGGAGGCGCAGAAGGCCAAGGCCGCCTATCAGGCCGCCGCAGAGAAGGCGAAGGCCCGTGAGCTGGAGATCCACTCGCTTCGCGTCGCTCAGAAGTTCCCCTCGCGCCTCGAGCCCAGCCGGGGGACGTCCGTTTCGGAGCTTGAGGAACTGGCCGGCAGGTACAGGTCACTGCCCGTCCATCCGACGCAGCTCTACTCGGCCGTCGCGGCCATGTTGCTCTCCGGTTTCCTCTCCGCTCTCTTCTACGTACGCAAGCGACACGGCGTGGTCTTTGGGGCTTTGTTGGTGTTGTACCCCATCCAGCGCGTGCTCGAAGAGATGATCCGCGTCGACAATCCTCACGACGTGGCCGGCCTGACGATCGCGCAATTTGTAAGCGTCAGCCTGTGCGTTGTCGGGCTTGTCTACCTCTTCGTGCTCTATACGCGAATGCCAGAACGATCGCCGCACACGCACCGCGCGGAACTTCAGCCTGAATCCCAATGATATGGAGCCGTTTGTCAAGGCGGCGCTGCCACGCTAGAATCCTCTAAACTGAGGCAGCCGAGTTCGCTGGAGTTCACGCATGACTACCACCGCCCGCGACTTACTGGACGCATTTGAAGCACTCGATCCGATCGACAAACAGGAAGTGGTCGCCGAAATCCTCCGCCGGTCGTCGGGTCCAAATGGTCTGTCCGACGAGGCGTTCGACGCGGTAGCCCTCGAGCTTTTCCAAGGTTACGACGCTGAGGAATCCGCGGATGCCGACCATTAATCGCGGCGAGGTGTGGTTGACCGACCTGGGGCTCGCGGCGAAAGTTCGGCCCTGCCTCGTATTGAGCGTCCCACTAAGTCCGCCCGATCGCGCGCTTGTGACTCTCATACCTCACACCACGAGTTTGCGAGCGACTCGATATGAGGTAGCCATCCCGAAGTCTTTCCTGAAGGCCGGCGCATTCGATGCCCAAGGGCTGGTCACGGTAGCGCATCCGCGCCTGCTCCGAAAGCTCGGAGAGTTGCAGGTTGCCGAAATGCATTCAGTCGAGGAAGGCGTCAAACGGTGGCTTGGCTTGTCGCCTGCGTGAGCGGGAAGTACCCGATGCCGACGTTCGAACTAGCTCGCCTGATTTCCTACGACGACGATTCACTACTCGAAGAACTGCGCCGCGTTGCGACGCTCGTGGATTCCCGATACCTGACGCGCAGGGATTTCAACCGTTTGTCCAAGGCGCACTCATCGACCGTGCAGAAACGGTTTGGCAGCTGGCAGAAGGCGCTCGGGCGTGCGGGCTTAGCGCAGCGCTTCAGTGGCGGAATTGGCGGGAGAGGGAAAAAAGTCCGCGTGTTCACGGATGCCGAACTTTTGGCCGAGCTGCACGCTGTGGCCACGAAGCTTGGTGGCGAGCCGGTTACCGTCGAGACGTTCAACCAACACGCCAAGCTGAATGCGGAAACGGTGCGTCGGCGGTTCGGTTCATGGTGGGCTGCGCTGAAAAAGGCGGGCCTCCCAATCTCGAACTTAGGTAAGCGATATTCTGATGATGAGTACTTTGAAAACCTACTTGTGGTCTGGACCCACCATGGTCGGCAGCCCAAGTACCGTGAGATGAACGACCCGCCGTCTAGGATTCCGTCAGGCGCCTACGAAGCGAAATGGGATACGTGGAAGAAGGCCCTTCTTGCGTTTATCGAGCGGGTGAATGCCGATGTACGCGAATCACAGCCTGGGAGCGACTGCCCTACATCCGTTGAGCCTCCTGCCACGCGCGAGCGCAACCGCGCCGCAAGACCACGGTCGATTCAACGGATACAGCAGGATCAAAGGAAAGTCACCCTGGGGGTGCGTTACAGAATCCTCGCCAGAGATCGCTTCCGCTGTGTGTGCTGTGGTGCTAGTCCGGCGACCAGTCTGAACTGCGCGCTCCACGTCGATCACGTCATCCCCTCTTCGAAGGGTGGAAGATCAACGGAGGAGAACCTTCGAACGCTTTGCGAACGCTGCAACGTCGGCAAGGGTGCGAGGCTCGACAAACACGTTGTCTGACTTCCTCGCCCGACCACTCGGGCTAGAGCTTTCGGTAACCATGAATGCCGTCATTATCAGTTGCGGCACGGAGCTCGTCACTGGCCAATGCGTAGATACGAACTCCGCGTGGCTGTCGGCTCGCCTGACGGCCGCGGGCGTCCGGGTTGCCGCGCACGTCACCGTGGGCGACGACGCGGAAGAGCTGGCCGGCGCGGTTCGCAAGGCCCTGCAAGAGGCTGAGCTCGTGCTGCTCAGCGGCGGCCTGGGACCGACTCCCGATGATCTGACGCGCGAGGCCATCGCCAGCGCAATCGACGAACCGTTGCTGGAGAACACGGAGGCGCTCGCCCAGATCGTCCGCTTCTTCGAGCGATGGCAGCGGCCCATGCCGGAATCGAATCGGCGGCAAGCCACGCTACCTCGCGGCTGCGGCGTCATCGCCAACCCGCGCGGCACCGCTCCCGGAATTCGCCATGTTCGCGGCGATCGGCGGCTCTACGCTTTCCCGGGCGTTCCGGCCGAGATGAAGGCCATGTTCGAGGCCGAGGTTGGGCCGCTGCTTTCGCAACTGACCGGCGGCGCACGCACGAAGTCCGCCTGTCTGCGATGCTTCGGCATCAGCGAGGCCCGACTTGGTGAGCTTCTAGCGGACTTGATGCAGCGCGGGCGCAACCCGTCCGTGGGCACGACGGCTTCCCAGGCGATCCTCAGCGTTCGCGTGCTCGCCGAGGGCGATTCGGCGGAAGCCGCCCGTCGGCTGCTGAGCACGGATGTAAGCGACATTCGCAGACGTGTCGGCAGTCCGATCTTTGGCGAAAACGACGACACTCTGGAGGGCATAGTCGCGGGGCTCCTCGTCGCGCAGGGCAAGACGATTGCGGTGGCCGAGTCCTGTACGGGCGGCCTGCTGGCCGCGCGGCTCACGGACGTTCCCGGCAGCAGCGCGTATTTCCTTCGCGGCTACGTGGCGTACTCGAATGCCGCCAAAACCGAATTGCTCGGTGTGGCGACAGACCTGATAACCGAGCAGGGCGCCGTCAGCGAGCCCGTCGCGAGGGCGATGGCCGCCGGATGCCGTGAGCGAGCGGGTACGGACTATGCCATTGCGATCACCGGCATCGCTGGGCCGGCAGGCGGAAGTCCGGACAAGCCGGTGGGGCTGATTTTCATCGCACTCGCCGAGTCGACCGACGTGAGGGTCTCGCGGCATTTGCTCGGGGAACACCTGAGCCGCGAGGAAGTCCGCGACCGAGCGTGCAAGACGGCGCTCAATATGCTGCGTTTGCGACTCGTGCTTGGCCCTTGACGGCGCCCTCGCGGTTTGCTATCATTTTGCTAGCTGGCGACAAAAGGAGGTACTTTCGATGGCCGAGATCCTGGTGCGCGGGCTGGAGCCTGAAGTCGTGGATCGGCTGAAAAAACGGGCGAAGGAACATGGGCGATCTCTCCAGGCGGAAGCCAAGGGAATCCTGGAAGAGGCGGCGAAGCTCGACATGGCGTCGGCTCGAGCGCTGGTTGAGCGAATCCGGCTCGAGCTCGGCTCAAAGCGTTTCCCCGACACCACCGTGGATATTCGACGGGATCGTCGACGGTGACGGGCCTGGTTGTCGACTCCAGCGTGGCCGCGAAGTGGTTCCTCATCGAGCCGTTTAGCGGCCAAGCCTTGAGCCTGCTCAAGAGCGGCTTTGAACTGGCGGCTCCGTCCATTCTGTTGGTTGAGTTGGACAACGTTCTGGTCAAACGGATCCGCGCCGAATTGCTGGCTCGGGAGCTGGCCGAGGCGATTCGGGTGGCGCTGCGGCGGATGCCCATTCGGATTCACGATTTCGCACCGCTGCTCGATGCCGCGTTTGACCTTGCGGTCCGAACGCGGCAGACGGTATACGATTGCCTGTTTCTTGCCCTGGCGACCTTGGTGGATGGCCAGATGGTGACGGCGGACCGGCGCTTCTACGACGGCATTCCCCCCGGCCGGCTGAGGGAACGCCTGCTCTGGATCGGTGACGTGGGGTCCATGAGTGATGGCCTCTGATCGGCTCGGTTGCCCGTAGTCACGATCGGCCGTAAGATGAATAAGATAAGCGCCTACGTCCGTAGCGTGAAGGGTATGGAGTGATATGCAGGAAAACCCGGTACGCGATTACTTCCGCAACATCTGGCGGACGGTGTACACGATCCTGGTTGGGTTGCGTATCTCCTTGAAGTACTGCTTCGCCAAGACGGTGACGCTGCAATACCCCGATGTAGCCCCGGCGTTGCAGCCGCGATATCGAGGGTTCCACTACTTCGAAATCGAGAAGTGCATTGCCTGCGACCTGTGCGCCAAAGCCTGCCCGGTGGATTGCATCTACATCGAAAAGACGGGACCGAGGAAGATTGACAAGGAAACAGGCGTCGCCGCGGGTGGGCTGATGACCCGCTATGCAATCGACTACGCCAAGTGCATGTTCTGCGCGCTGTGCGTGGACCCCTGTCCGACGGACTGCATCCACATGGGCAACATCCATGACCTGTCGAGCTATGACCGGGAGAGCTTGGTCGTGGAGTTCACGGACTTGGCAAAGAAGGGACTGCAGACCCCGCAACCGCTGTGGATGCAGAAGGACGACAGCGAGCTTCCCGATTGGGCGAAGAAGCGTAAGCAAGAATGGCTGGACTACGCCTACTCCAAGGACAAGCTCTCCAGCGACAAGAAACGGCGTAGGGACGAGATGGTGAAAGCCCTCGACCCGAAGGCGTAGGACTTCTGTCATGCTGAGCGAAGCGAAGCATTTTGGTTCGTTCCTGGCTCAAGCTGCCGCACCTCCGGTCTCTCCCTACGGGAACACGAACCTCGAGCTAGTCCTGGGCATGATGCTCTTCATTGCCGCCGGCTTCGGGATGGTCTTTGCTGGCTTGCTGATCGGCAAGATCGCCCGCCCTACCCAGCCGCACCCGGAGAAGGTCACGCCCTACGAGTGCGGCGAGGAAGCCGTCGGCGAGAGCTGGGTGCAGTTTGATCTCAGGTTCTATACGGTCGCCCTCGTGTTCATCGTGTTCGACGTGGAAATAGCGCTGCTCTGGCCGTGGGCGGTGACCTTCAAGCAGATGGGTGCGCCCGCCTTCTGGGCATTTTTCGTCTTCTTCATGTTGATCGCCATCCCATTCTTGTACGAATGGAAAGCGGGGTACCTGAACTGGGTCCGCAGTCACAGTGCACAAAGCAAGGCCGCCGGTGAGATCAGAACCGTGAGCCGGTCCGTCAGCCCCGAGAGCGCAAGCAACCGGTCATCTCGAGCGCGAGCGGCTGCGAGTGTTGAGTAAGTGCCGCACGGGTAAAGGAGCGGGGTGAATCATGAGTTGGATCGAAAACAGGTTTGAGGAAGGCCTGATCGTCACTTCGCTGGACTGGGCAATCAACTGGGGGCGCAGCAACAGCATCTGGCCGATGACCTTCGGCCTGGCTTGCTGCGCCATCGAGATGATGGCCGTCGGTGCGTCGCGGTTCGATATCGATCGCTTCGGGGCCGGGGCCTTTCGGGCCACGCCGCGACAGGCCGACCTGATGATCGTGGCCGGGACGGTGAACTACAAAATGGCCAGCCGCGTGCGCAGACTCTACAACCAGATGCCCGAGCCCAAGTATGTGATGGCCATGGGCGCTTGCACCTGCGGCGGCGGCCCGTACTTCAAACACGGCTACAACGTGGTCAAGGGCGTCGATCTGGTCGTTCCCGTGGACATCTACATCCCCGGCTGCCCGCCGCGCCCCGAGGCCCTGCTTGAGGGGCTCATGCGCCTGCAAGACAAAATCCGCCACCAGACGCGAACCAAGACCCTAATGACCAAGGCCAAGGAAGCGGTGCTGACTTGATCGAATGGCTTGGACGGCCCGCATTGCCCCGAACTCGATTTGCGATTGGCGTTGCCGGCGCCCCCAATGAACAGATCATCCCAACGCCGACCTTGACGCAGGCGCGAAGCGGTCACCCGGCTGCACTCGGCGGCCGTTGAGGTAGTCCTGCCAGGACATGGCTCGCCCGGCGGAGGGCTTGAGCTCGAGTATCTCGAGAAAGCCGTCGCGCGCGGCGACGTGGAGTCGCTCGTCGAGCGCGCCGGGAGTGACTCCCCCCTTATCAGACGGAGAGGCGAGTACTCGGGCGCGGAGGATGGTGACGTTCTCCCAGCGCCCGTCGGCGGCGTGGAACGTGGTGGTCGCGCCCGGCCAGGGAGTCATGGCCCGGATGTGGCGCAGGATGTCACACGGCGGGCCGTCGAAGTTAATCGCGCCGTCGGTCTTGGTGAGCTTGCGGGCGACCGTGGCTTGCGATTCGTCCTGCGGTGTTCCAGCAGGAATCCGCTCGCCTTCGAAGAGAGCGAGGGATTCTCGCACGACCTCGACGCCCAGCTCCGCCAAGCGGTCGTGGAGCTCACCGGACGTTTCTTTTCCGTCGATCGGCGTTGCACGCTGAGCGAGGATCGGTCCTGCGTCCATCCGCTCCACGAGGCGAAAGACGGTGCAGCCGGTTTCCTGCTCGCCGCGGGCGATGGCCCAGTTGATCGGCGCCGCCCCCCGAAGCTTGGGCAGCAACGAGGCGTGGAGGTTGATGCACCCCGCGGGAAATGCTCCCAGCACGGCCTGGCCGAGCTTCTGGCCGAATGCTATGACCAAGCCGAGTCGCGCTTCCGCGGACTGAAGCTTGGACACAGTGTCCGAGGTGTTGATGTTCTCGGCCTCGATGCCGGGCAAGCCGAGTTCGCCGGCTAATGTTCGGACGGGCGTCGGCGTAACCCGGCGCCCGCGGCCGCTCTCCCGCGCGGGTTGAGTCACAACCAACGCCGCGTCGTGCGAGCTCTTCACCAGCCATCGCAAAGTTGGCTCAGCAAAAGCGCCAGAAGCAAGGAGGACGATTCGCATTCGGTGATGTTAGTCGGTACCGGCAGCCAGCTGCCAGTGGCACCGGCGGGCTGAAGCCCGCGGCTCGGTACGGTCATCGACGCCGTGAGCGACGGTATTGGGCCTCGAGCTGTTTGAGGGCCTTGCGGTTGGCGATCTCGTCGGTTTCGGACATGGCGTCGATGATCAGGCGTCCGTTGAGGTGATCCACCTCGTGCTGCCACACCCTGGCACGAAGCTCTGCGCCGCTCACACGAAAAGGCTTGCCGGCAAGGTCGAACGCCTCCAGGACGGCCGCCGTCGCTCGGCGGACTGTGACCGTCACGTCGGGAATGGACAGGCAGCCTTCGGGCTTCTCCTCCGCGCCGGAAAGCTCCACGAAACGCGGGTTCACGCAGACGAGGTCGTCCTTAGCCTCGCCGGTGTCATTGCACACGAAGATACGCAGGCCGACGCCCACTTGGGGTGCGGCGAGCCCGACACCCTTGGCCTCGCGCATCAGCGCCAACATGCGCTCGGCGATGATGCCGATGTCCGGTCCGATTTCGGTGACTGCGTTCGCCTTCTTCTTCAAGATGGGGTCCGGGTACATCACCACGCGAAGCGAGGATGGGTCAGGGACTCTCATGGGGTGTTCCGGATCCGCCATCGAGGCCAACGAAGCTTGACAGTGCTTCGCCCTGTGATATTATGATTTGTCTGTCGATTGTAAAGGGTGCCTGTCGCCGCCCTCCGGTCAGGCGGGTACACGCCCAGGCAATCGCAGTCGATGGCGTCGTGTGAACTGCGTCCGCGCCCCCTCGTGGGACCGAATGACGACGAATCCTGGCAAGCTGTTCGGACTCGATGGCAAAAAAAACAAACGGCGAGAACGACGTTCCCGCTGACCCCAACGCACGTCTGGTCACCACCGCCGAGGACAAAGCCAAGTCGGCCAAGTGGTTCGCCCGCGCCCGCGAACTCGGCGACAAGCGGCAGTTCGATACCGCCATCGAGTACTACGTTAGCGGTTTGGAGTTTTGGCCCGACGCCGTGGAGGAGGCTTGTAAGCCTCTGCACGGTTGCGGAGTGGCTCGCAAAGCGCTCGGCGGGAAGAAGCCGGGGCTGAAGGACACGATGAAGCGGTCCACCACGGACAAGAACGCCAAGCAGGCGTACGTAAACTCGCTGTGGCTCTTTGCCAACGACCCTGACAACGTCGGCTACATCGAGGCGGTGACGCGGAACGCCAGCCGGCTGCGCGCCGAAGACGCCGCAAAATGGGCCGGGGGAATCTTCTACAAGTCCCTCGAATCGAATCAAAAGGCGACGGGCAAGCAGTTTCAAACACTCATTCAGTTGTTCGAAGAACTCGGCGACCGGGCGGGGGCGCGCGGAGAGACCGCTTTCGGCGTGGAGGCGTATCAATCCGGCGTCGAAATGCTCAACTTGTGGCGGCGGCGGATTCCCAAGGACCAGCAGGTGGAGGTGAGTCTGAAGTCGCTCTCGACCAAACTCACCATTCTCAAAGGAAAATACCAGGACGGCGACTCTTACCGTGACAGCATGCAGGACGCCGCGCAGCAGGCTGACCTGCACGATCAACAGCGGACCATTCAGACCGACGATCGGGTCGACGAACTCGTGGCCAAGGCAGAGGCGGAGTATCAGCAGAACCCCACCCACGGGCCGGCGATCAAGCAATTCGTGGAGTTCCTTTGCCGGCGGGAGCGCAAGGAAGAGGAGACTCGGGCCATCGGCGTGCTGATCACGGAGTACAAGCGCACCAACGAATACCGTTGGAAGCAGGCCGCCGACGAGATCAGGATCAAGCAGCTCGGCCGTGAGGTCCGCGAGACGGAGAAGACCGGCGACCCCGCCGCCCTCAAGGAGACGCAGGTCGCCCAGCTTCGCTTCGAGCTCAGCGTCTTCAAGGACCGCGTGGAGCGGTATCCCAGCGATCACCGGGCACGCTTTGAATACGGTGTCCGCAAGTTTCGCGCCGGTCAGTTCGACGATGCCATCCCGCTGTTCCAGACGGCGCGAACCGATCCCAAGAACCGGGCGGCGTGCGGGATGTACCTGGGGCGATGTTTCTTCCGCAAGGGATACCACTCCCAGGCGGTTTCGGCGCTGCAGGAGGCAATCAACGACCACGAGTACACGGATGACGAGCTGGCCAAGACCATGCGGTATTGGCTGGCCCGCGCTCAGGAGGCCGCCGGCAGCGGCGACGCGGCCGGCAAGACCTATGGCGAACTCCTCCAACTGGACTATAACTACAAGGACGTTCGTGCTAGACTGGATGCACTGACGGCGCGCGGGTAGGTCCGCGCTGCCGGCTTGACTCTTACAAGGAGACTCCGCCGTGCCTAATCTGCAATCGGCCGCGAAACGCGCGCGACAGAACGTGCGCGATCGCGTTCGCAACCGCGCTCGCAAGTCCGCCGTCAAGACGGAGACCCGCAAGTTCCTCGACGCGGTGGGCCGGGGCGACCTCGAATCCGCCAAGAAGGAATTCGTGGAAGTCACCAAGAAGCTCGATCAAGTGGCGGCCAAGGGCTCGTTGCACAAGAACACCGTGGCTCGGCGAAAGTCGCGCCTCGCCAAGCGGCTCAACGCCATGGCTACGAAGAGCAAGTAATTGCCAATTCCCAATTGCCGATTTTGATGGCTGACCGACCTGACGTTCCGGCTTCAATCGACAGTCGGCAATCGGCAATTGGCAATCGATTTGTTTCCCGCAGCGGCGAAAAGCTCGACGCCGCGCTAGCTCACTTCGGCTTGGACGTTTCCGGAAGGCTCTGCGCCGATCTCGGCTCACACGTCGGCGGGTTCGTGGATTGTCTCCTGCGACGCGGGGCGGCCAAGGTCTACGCCATCGACACGGCCTACGGCATTCTCGCCTGGAAGCTCCGCAAGGACTCGCGGGTCGTCATCCGTGAGCGGACGAATGCCATGCACGTGACACTGCCCGAGCCCGTCGATCTCGTCACCATCGATGTCGGCTGGACGCCGCAGGCCAGGATCATGCCCAACGTCTCACGCATGCTCGCGCCGCCGGGTCAGGTCGTGACACTCATCAAGCCACACTACGAGGCCCTACCGGATCAGTTGTCCGCGGGCGTGCTGCCCGACGATCGCGTGGAAGTCGTGGTGCGTCGCGTGCTGGAAGAGGTGGCGGGCTTGGGCTGGCGGATCGAAGGCGTCCACCCCAGCCCCATCCGCGGCCACGGCGGAAACTGTGAGATGTTCGCCCTCCTGCGCCGCGAGCGACCGCCCTCCGATCGATGACTCCGTCACACGCCGACGGCTTGCAAGATCCGTCCGTAACTCCTAAGCTCCGTTCATCAGACGATGGCGGAGGCGTGCCGAGGAAAATGGCCAGGCGCTTCATCTCAGAAATCCGGGCCGGTGAGCGGATCGAGGAGCAGATCTTCCTGATTCGCTCCAAGGACCTGCGCACCACGACCGGCGGCGGTCTGTACATCCACGCCGTGCTGGTCGACCGCACCGGTCACCTTGTGGCCCGCGCCTGGCAGGCAACAGAAGACATGTTCCTCGCCATGCCCGAGGGCGGGTTCATGCGCTTCAAGGGGCGGGTGGAAAACTACAAGGGCAACATGCAGTTCATCATCGACGCGGTCATGCCCGCCGAGGCCGGCTCCTTCGACTACGCGGACTTCATACCCGTCACCAAGAACGACATTCCCACGATGTACAGGCGCTTGGTTGAGATCCTGCGGACGATCAAGGACCCCGATCTCGCGGCCCTGGTGCAGGAGTTCCTCAGCGACGAGCCGCTGATGACTCGTTTCTGCAAGGCCCCCGCGGCGTCGAGCATGCACCACGCCTACATCGGCGGCCTCTTGGAGCATACGCTGCACGTGCTTGAAGTAGGCCTCTTGGTCATTCCCAAATACCCCAAGCTCAGCCTCGACCTTGTTCTGACGGGCCTGTTCCTGCACGACATCGGGAAGTCCGCGGAGCTGAGCTTCAACGCGGCCATCGGCTATTCCGATGAGGGGCAATTGCTCGGGCACATCGTCCAGGCCGCCCTGTGGATCGACCACAAGATTGACGCCATCGTCGCCCGGACGAAAAAGCCCTTCCCCGAGCAACTGCGGTGGGTGATCCAACACATCGTGCTCAGCCACCACGGGAAGTACGAGTTCGGCAGTCCCAAGCTGCCGGCCGTGCCCGAGGCCATCGCCGTACACCACTTGGACAATCTCGACGCGAAAGTACACATGTTCCTGGCGGAGATCGAGGCCGACCGCGATCCGGCCTCCAAGTGGACGAACTACAACAAGGCGCTGGAGACCAAAGTCTTCAAGCCGGACGTCATGGGAGTGAGGAAGAAGTGACGAACCACGGCTTCTAACCATGCGATATACTCAACTGACCGATAGCCAGATCGACACGATGCTCGACGCAACCGGCGTCGATTCCATCGAGAGTTTATTTGCGCCGATCCCTCCGCGATTTCGACTCGGCCACGATCTTGGCGTCCCGCGCGGCCTGAGCGAGCTGGAACTGTTGGAGGACATGCGACGGCTTTCGGCGCGCAACAAGGACTGTACCGAGCTTGTGTGTTTCCTGGGCGGAGGCGCCTACGACCATTTCATTCCCACCGTCGTCGATTCCCTCGCGGCGCAGAGTGAATTCCTCACCGCGTACACCCCGTACCAAGCCGAGGCATCGCAGGGGATCCTGCAACTGTTCTATGAGTTTCAGACAATGATCTGCCTGCTCACGGGGATGGAAGTCGCCAACGCTTCATTGTACGAGGGCGCCAGTGCGGCCGTGGAGGCCGTGCTCATGGCCCATTCCATCAACAATCGCACGCACGTGGTCGTCGCCGAGACGTGTCACCCGGACATTCGTCGCGCGCTCCAGACGTATCTTCGCCAACGGAACATGGAGATCACCCTTGTCCCGGCCCCGAGCGGCGTCGTCGACAGCGATGCTCTGGCCCGCGCCGCGACCGACGCAACGACAGCGGTCGTTGTCCAATCACCCAACTTCTTCGGCTGCATTGAGCCGCTGGATCGTTTGATTTCCATTGCCCAAGAACGCGGCGCCCTGACCGTCGTTTCCACGGACCCCATTGCGGCTGGTGTGCTCAAGACGCCAGGCGAGCTCGGCGCGGATATCGTTGTGGGCGAGGGGCAGGCCTTGGGCGTCCCCTTGCAATACGGGGGTCCGTACCTCGGGCTGATGGCCACTCGCGAGAAACACCTGCGGAAGATGCCCGGTCGCGTCGTGGGAATGACCAAAGACCTCGAAGGCCGGCGCGGGTTCTGCCTGGCACTGCAGACTCGCGAGCAGCACATCAAACGCGAGCGGGCGACGAGCAACATCTGCACCAATCAAGGGCTCCTTGCCGTTCGCGCCGCCATCTATCTGGCGACGATGGGGCGGCGTGGGATCGGCGAGGTTGCCGCGCAGTGCTTCGACAAGGCACACTACGCGGCGAAGCGAATCGCCCAGTTGAAAGGGTACGAGCTGGCGTTTGACGCGCCGTTTTTCAAGGAATTCGTCGTGCGTACGAAGCGCGGCGTGGATAAGGTCCTGGCGGCGTGCCGGCAACGCGGCATTCTCGGCGGCGTAGCATTGGGTCAGTTCGACAAGCACTGCGCGGATTGCTTCATGGTGGCGGTGACGGAGAAACGCACGCGGAAAGAGATTGACGAGCTAGCGGCGGCATTGGATGCGGCGTAAGTGAGCGCTCTCGCTGCTCGGGGAACTCGGTGAGCCCAACGCAAACCAATGGCGCAGTTGTTCATTACGATGGGGCCTGCAAGACCGTGGATCGTCATCGGAGTTGGGGTTCTGGTCCTGTTGACGCTCGGGGTGACGGGGCTGGCCGCAATGATCGTCTGGCGAAGGGGATATGTGCGCGGCTGGCGCAGGGCCCGGAATGCTCCGCCATTGTGTCCCAAGTGTGGCTACGACCTGTCCGGGTTGACGCAGTGTCGCTGCCCGGAGTGCGGATCAGAGTTCCGCCTCGACGAACTGTGGCGGGCGAATCCGCCGATGCCCGGCGGCGGCGGAACGGAATGACGGAATGACCACATTGATCAGTCACACGGAGAAGGCGATCTCCATGAAGGAAAACCCTGCGCCCGCTTGGGCGAACGAACGACTGCTCTTTGAATCCGGGTCGCCGGGGCTCTGCGGAGCATCCCTGCCGGCCTCGGACGTGCCCGCCGCGCCGCGTGAGAAGCTGGTCCCGCGGGAGTTGCTGGCCGATTCCTCGCCCGCGCTCCCGGAGCTGGGCGAGCTCGACGTGGTGCGTCACTACAAGCACCTCGCCCACCGCTCCTTCAGCATCGACGGCAACTTCTATCCGCTGGGCAGTTGCACGATGAAGTACAACCCGCGGGTCAACGAGCGAGTGGCCGCGATGCCGGGCTTTGCATCCGTGCACCCCTATCAAGACGTCGCCGATGTCCAGGGCATCCTCGAACTGCTCTACCGTCTTCGCTGCGACCTGGCGGAGATCGCCGGGCTCGCCGAGGTCACCCTGCAACCCGCCGCGGGCGCGCATGGGGAGATGACGGCGCTGATGATCATCAACGCCTATCACCGCAGCCGCGGGCAGGACCGCAAAAAGGTCCTCGCTCCCGACAGCGCTCATGGGACAAACCCCGCCACGTGCACCATCTGCGGGCGCGAGTCGCTGTCCGTAAAGTCCAAGCCCGACGGGCGCGTCGACCTTGATGACCTTCGTGCGAAGGTGGACGACGACACCGCGGCCCTCATGATCACCAACCCCAACACCGTCGGCGTATTCGACGCCCAGATCGCCGACATCGCCCAGATCGTTCACGCCAAAGGCGCTCAGCTCTATCTCGACGGCGCCAACATGAACGCCATTCTGGGCATCACCCGGCCCGGCGATTTCGGCGTGGACTGCATGCACTACAACACGCACAAGACGTTCAGCACGCCCCACGGTGGCGGCGGGCCCGGGGCGGGTCCTGTGGCGGTCGCGGAGCATCTGCGGCCGTTCCTGCCCGTGCCGCAAGTCATCCGCCGCGAGGACGGTACGTTCGCTTGGGAGAACGACCGGCCCCAATCCATCGGCAAAGTTCGCTCCTTCTTCGGGCAGATCGGTGTGCTCGTGCGGGCCTATACCTACATTCGCAGCCTGGGCTGTGACGGACTGCGCGACGTGGCCGAGAAGGCCGTGCTCAACGCGAACTACTTGGCCGCCAAGCTCCGCCATCGCTATCCCATGCCGTTCCCACCGCCCTACGCTCACGAGTTCATCCTCGTGCCCGAGTTCGGCGAAAGCGGCGTGACCGAGCTGGACCTAGCCAAGCGACTCATCGACTACGGCATCCATCCGCCGACCATGAGCTGGCCGATCGCCCATTGCCTGATGATCGAGCCCACAGAGACCGAATCGCTCGCTACGCTGGATCGCTTCGTGGAGGTCATGCTTCGGATCGCCGACGAGGTCGAGCAAAACCCCGATGTAGTCAAGACCGCCCCGCACACGACGCCCGTCCGCCGGCTGGATGAGGTCACCGCGAGCCGCAAGCCGAACGTGCGCTGGAACCCCTGCTAGCTCGACGCGCTTTTCATGCCGTGCTTTCTGGGAATCGACTACGGGGGCAAGCGGATCGGATTGGCGATCAGCGACGCGGCCGGTCGGATGGCCCTGCCCCTGACCACCTTGCAGGCGCATGGCACGCTCGCCCAGCACGTCACTGCGGTGATCGCCGCGGGCGAGGACTTCGACATCGAGGCCTTCGTCGTAGGGCTTCCGCTGAACATGGACGGCACGGAGGGCAAGCAGGCCAAACTCGCCCGCCGCTTCGGCACGGAACTTGAGCGCGTCGCCGGCAAGCCCGTCCATTACGCCGACGAGCGGCTATCGTCGCACGCGGCCGCGGAGCTGTTGCAGCCAGCCAAGCTCACCCGCAAAAAGAAAAAACACCGCCTCGATCGCATCGCCGCCAAGGTCATGCTCCAGGAGTTCCTCGACGCCCGGTCGTAGCCATACGGTTTTTCACGGTTTGCGACATTGTTGGGCCACCTGCCGTCGCTATGATCGGGGCGAATGCTGACTCTCACGAATGTTCGCAAGGCTTTCGGCTCGTTGGTGGCCGTGGACGACCTGACCCTTTCTATTCGGCGAGGCGAGGTCTTCGGCCTTTTGGGTCCCAACGGCGCGGGCAAGACGACGACGGTGAACATGGCCGTCGGGTTGCTGCGGCCCGATCAGGGCACCGTCGAAATCGAGGGCGCCGGATCGCCCGACCGGCCGGGGGTGCGGGCCAAGATCGGCGTGGCGCCGCAGGCGCTGGCCCTCTACGACGAGCTGACCGGAGAAGAAAACCTCGCTTTCTTCGGCAAGCTGCAAGGGCTTAAAGGGCGCGACCTCACCGACCGCGTGCGGTGGGGGCTGGAGTTCGTCGGCCTCTTTGAGCGACGCCGCGACCGGGCCAAGGTCTATTCCGGGGGAATGAAACGGCGGCTCAACATCGCCGTAGCGTTGGTCCACGATCCGCCCTTGCTGCTGCTCGACGAGCCGACTGTCGGCGTCGATCCACAGTCGCGAAACAGCATCTTCGAGAAGATCGCTGCCCTTCGCGAGAAGGGTCACACCGTGGTCTACACGACGCACTACATGGAGGAGGCTCAGCGGTTATGTGACCGCGTGGGCATCATCGATCGCGGAAAGCTGCTGGCGCTCGACACGGTGCAAGGGCTCATCGCCGCGCACGGGGGCAAGAGCTTGCTGATCGTGGAGCGCGGCGGCGGCGAAGAGCGCGTAGAGACAGACGACCCGCTGCGCGAGCTTAATGCCTTGCAGAGCAACGGGGCGCTGCGCGGGTTCCGGCTGGAGCGACCGGACCTGGAGCGGGTTTTCCTTCGCCTGACCGGCCGGGAGCTTCGCGACGTATGAGCACGATCATCGCTCTGGCCAAGAAGGACCTGCAACTCCTCGTCCGCGACAAGGTGGGGTTCTTCTTCACCTTCTTTTTCCCGCTGGTTTACGCGGTATTCTTCGGCATGATCTTCGCCGGGCAGGGGCGCGGCGGCTCGGCGATGCAGATCGTCGTCGTCGACGAAGACGCCACCGATGGCTCCAAGGCTTTCGTCCGGCAGCTCGACGAGTCCGCGGAGCTAGCTGTGCAAACCGCGACCCGCGAGGAAGCGACCGGTCTCGTGCGCCGCGGCAAGAAGGTCGGCTACATCGTCCTGCCGGCGGGTTTCGGAAAGTCGCGCGAGCGGGTATTCGGCGGCGAGCCGGTGAAGATCGAGATGGGGTTAGACCCCTCGCGAGCGGCCGAGGCCGGACTTCTCCAAGGCGTGCTGACCAAATACATGTACCAGGGCATGCAGGACGCGTTCACCAACCCCACGGCTATGCGTAAGCAACTCGCCGCGTCGCTTACCGAGGTTCAAACGTCCGCGGACATGGACCCGGCGTGGCGGACGACGCTGCAGTGGTTCCTGCCGATGATGGACCGCTTCTTTGCGGAGATTCCCATGACGGGGGGCGGCGCGGGTCGCGGCTGGCAGACCTTCGAGATCGTCGCTACAGACGTACAGGTCCAGCGCCGCGGTCCGAACAACCCCTATGAGATCACGTTCCCTCAGGGCATCATCTGGGGGGTCATGGGCTGCGCGGCCGCCTTCGGCATCTCCCTGGTCGTGGAGCGCAGCCGGGGCACGCTCGTGCGGCTGCGGATCGCGCCCATCGGATGGACGGACATCCTCGCGGGCAAGTCGCTGGCCTGCCTGGGCACGACCTCCGCCGTTCCGGCGATGCTCCTTCTGTTCGGCATCCTGGTCTTCGGCATACGCCCGGACTCGTGGCTGCTGCTCATCCTCGCCGTGGTGGCGACGTCCGTGTGTTTCGTGGGGATTATGATGATCCTGTCCGTTGCGGGGCGGACGGAGCAATCCGCCGGGGGAATCGGCTGGGCGTTTCTTACGGTCATGGCCATGCTCGGCGGCGGAATGATCCCCCTGTTCTTCATGCCCCCGTGGATGCAGACCGTCAGTCACGTCAGCCCCGTGAAGTGGTCGATCCTGGCCCTCGAAGGCGCCCTCTGGCGGAACTTCTCCTTCAGCGAAATGGCCCTGCCCTGCACCGTCCTCATCGCCGTGGGCCTCACGGGCTTCGCCCTCGGCACGCGTCTCTTCCGCTGGACGGAAGAGGGATAGGCGCCTCGCGGCGACGTCGCTCGCCGTGTCGGGCCGCCGATGAGGAGTTCGCCGGCGGGCTGAGCCGTGGCAGAATCTAGTCAGAATGAGGTTGAACAGAGACAGTGGATATCCTCCAACGGATCAAGCACCTGATCGTCCGCGGTCGGTACCGCTTCACATACAAGGCTCTGCGGGGAGCTTCATGCCGACGGTCTTGATCCCGAGGACGCGATTGAGTCGATCCTGAATGCCCAGGCCATCAAGAAGGCAGTTCGCACGCGTGGTCCGGCAAGAGCGGGATCGCGGGAGAGACTTTATATCATCGAAAGCTTCACCTTCCGAGGCACGCTCATCTACACCAAAGGCAAGTTCTCGCGGGAAGCGGGCGAGGAAATCTACTACCTCCTCATCTCGTCGAAGCTCAGCACTCTCGGCGACTAAGCTCGGTCCGGTGCGGACCTGCCCGCTGTGCGGCTCGCGGCGAGTGCGGCGGCGCGTCGGGCCTGTCAAGCTCGACGAACGGCTGACCGTCGAGGATGTGGCCGTGGATCAGTGCGTGGAGTGCGGCGAACAATTCCTCGATCCCGAGGCGTTGAGCAAAGTCTCGGCAGCCCAGCGTAGATCTCGAACTCGGTAGCCAGAATCATGGGGCGCCGCTCAGCAGTTTTTGTTTAGGCGGCCCGTTGCAGACGGTCTCACGCCGCCTTCACGTCGAGCACCTCGATGTTTGGGTAGTTAGCGTGGCGTGAGGCCAGGCGGCGGGCTTCGTCGAGGCTGGCGGCGTAGACGCGGAACTGCTTGACCGCGCTGGTTTTGTCGGTGGGGATCTTGTACTTGAAGTAGACGATATAGGGCCTGAGCATACCTTCTGAGCGTCTCCTGGGTGCGTCGCCCAGCCGGGCAACCGCGCGCATCCCGCGGCGATGAACTCGATCGTAGTGGGCAACGTACTGATAATACGTTGCACTCGAATCTCACTATCTTGCTTCAACGCCGAGCGTAGTGCTGCGTGCGGTCGCAAGCGTTCGGGCGATTATCATAACGGCTTGTCGGTCAGTCGATAGAGTCGTGGCTGAGGAGGTGGGAAAGTCCCTCGATTTGATGGAGCGATAACCAGACGCTAGAATCGCATGTGAGCCGTGGGGTGCAGCCCCGCGCGGATGCCGCGCTAGGCGGGACCTGCGGCTCGAAGAGGAGAACGGGGAAATGTTCGAACGATTCACGGATCGTGCCCGCAAGGTGATGGCCTTGGCCAACCAGGAGGCCCAGCGCTTCAACCACGAATACATCGGGACCGAGCACATCCTTCTGGGGCTGGTGAAGGAGGGATCGGGCGTCGGCGCCAACGTGCTCAAGAACCTCGATGTTGACCTGCGCAAGGTGCGCTTGGAGGTCGAGAAGCTGGTCAAGAGCGGCCCTGAAACCGTCACCATGGGTAAGCTGCCCCAGACTCCCCGTGCCAAGAAGGTCATCGAATACGCCATCGAAGAAGCTCGCAACCTGAACCATAACTACGTCGGCACCGAGCACCTGCTGTTGGGTTTGCTCCGTGAGCAGGACGGCGTGGCCGCTCAGGTGCTGATGAACCTGAACCTTCGGCTGGAGGATGTTCGCGAGGAGGTGCTCAACCTGCTCGGGGCCAGCGAAGAAAGTGAAGAGGCGACGGCCGGTGGCGGCGGCGAGCAAAAGAAGAGCAAGAGCAAGACCCCGGCGCTGGACTCCTTCGGGCGCGACCTCACCGAAATCGCCCGCCAGGGCAAGCTCGACCCGGTCATCGGGCGCCAGGCCGAGATCGAACGCATCATCCAGATTCTTTGCCGCCGGCAGAAGAACAACCCTGTGCTGCTCGGCGAGGCCGGCGTCGGCAAAACGGCCATCGTCGAAGGCCTCGCCCAGCGCATCGTCGCCAACGACATTCCCGAGCTGCTGGCGGATCGACGAATCGTGGTGCTCGATTTGGCCATGATGGTCGCGGGTACTAAGTATCGCGGCCAGTTCGAGGAGCGCATCAAGGCCGTCATGAACGAAGTCCGCCGGGCCGGCAACGTCATCCTATTCATCGACGAGCTGCACACCCTGGTCGGCGCAGGCGGCGCGGAAGGCGCTATCGATGCCTCGAACGTGCTCAAACCGGCGCTCTCCCGTGGCGAGATCCAGTGCATCGGCGCGACCACGCTCGACGAGTATCGCAAGTACATCGAGAAGGACAGCGCTCTGGAGCGCCGTTTCCAGCAGGTCATCGTCGAGCCACCGAACCCCGGCGAGACGCTGCTGATCCTCAAGGGTCTGCGCGACCGTTACGAGGCACACCACCGCGTCCGAATCACGGATAAGGCGCTGGAATCCGCTGTGGAGCTGTCCGCCCGATACATTGCCCGCGTCCAGCCCGACAAAGCGATTGACGTGATGGACGAGGCCGGCGCTCGCGTGCGGCTCAAGAGTATGACCAAGCCGCCGGACCTTACCGAACTCGAGCACGAGCTGGAGAAGCTCAACGCCGAGAAGGACGAGGCCGTCAAGAACGCCGACTACGAGCGGGCGGCCCAAATCCGCGACAAGCTCGAGTCCATCAAGCTCAAGAAGAAATCGTTGCAGCGCGAATGGCGCGAGCAGAGCAAGGAAATCGACGGCGTCGTCGACGAAGAGGTGGTGGCCGAGGTCATCAGTTCCATGACCGGCATCCCGCTCAAGCGCATGGGGCAGGACGAGGCCGACAAGCTGCTGGGTTTGGAGAGCGAGCTCCACAAGCGCGTCGTAAGCCAGGACGAGGCGGTCAGTGCCGTCGCTCGGGCCGTCCGCCGCAGCCGCAGCGGCCTGAAGGACCCCAACCGCCCGATGGGCAGCTTCATCTTTGTCGGGCCGTCAGGCGTCGGAAAGACCTACCTGGCCAAGTGTCTGGCGGAGTTCATGTTCGGCGACGCGGAGGCCCTCTATGTGCTCGATATGTCCGAGTACATGGAGAAGCACAACGTGTCGCGTCTGATCGGCGCGCCGCCGGGCTACGTCGGTTACGAGGAGGGCGGCCAGCTCACCGAGCGCATCCGCCGGCGGCCGTACTCGGTCATCCTCCTCGACGAGATCGAGAAGGCCCATCCCGACGTCTTCAACATGCTCCTGCAGATCATGGAAGAGGGCCGGCTGACCGACTCCTTCGGTCGGCATGTGGACTTCAAGAACGTGATTCTCATCATGACCAGCAACGTCGGCGCGCACCGCATCACCCTGCAGGATGAGTTCGGGTTCGGCAAGCGCAGCGCGAACGTCAGCTACGACAAGATGAAGGAAATGCTCAAGAGCGAGCTGGAGGAACACTTCCGGCCGGAGTTCCTCAACCGGCTCGATGAGATGATCGTATTCCGCAAGCTGACCCACGAAAACCTGGTGCAGATCGTCGATCTGGAGCTGGGCAAGCTCGCCGCCCGGATGCGCGAAAAGGGCATCGAGCTCGACGTGCAGCAGGATGCGAAAGATTACCTCATCGAGAAGGGCACCGACGAGAAGTTCGGCGCTCGTCCACTCCGCCGGGCCATCGAGCATCACCTCGAGGACGCCCTGTCCGAGAGGCTGCTCCGCGGCGAGTTCGCCGGCAAGCGCCGTGTGCTGGTAACCGTCGAGCCGCGCACCTCGGACGATGCGGAAACCAAGCTCCGCCTCGAAGGCATCGCCGACGAGCCTGCCCCGGAACCCGTCGGCGCCCACGCCGAGGGAACGTAAGCGTGTGCGCCGCTGGGCGTGCTCCGCATCCGACTTGAGCGTCACATGGGCCGTCCGCACTGGCTGCCTGGAAGGGGAAGAGGCTCGGGATGACAAGGGAGTTTTCGGCGCGGCGGTTGGGTTCTACGCCGGCAAACCATCGGCGCGCGAGACTCGTCCTCCGCGGCGTCTTCGTCTGTGGACTTGCCCCGTCATTGACACAAGCTCAGTTGCTGGATTCCGTCGAGCTGGACGGCCGGACCATCCCCGTAACTACCGGGGCGGCCGCAGGTTACGTCCCAGACTCCGCGTGCCGCAGTTGTCATGCAAGCATCGCCTGGACTTACGAATATGTGGGTATGGCAAAGTCATTCTCCAAGATGCATCCTCAGAACATCGTGGAGGACTTCGAGAACAATCATTTCTACCATGGACCTTCCCGTCGTCATTACGAAATGAGCCGCCGCGACGGGGGTGTCTATCAGAAACAGTACGAGCTGGATGCTGAAGGTCGCCCGATTCATGAACTCGAGCAGCGAATTGATTACGTCATCGGGTCCGGCGCGCACGTTCGAACCTACCTGTACCGCACCGTCGGAGGAGAGCTCTTTCAGCTTCCGCTTTCTTGGTACTCACAAACGCGAAGTTGGGGGATGAGTCCAGGTTATGACAAGCCGTCACATTTCGGCATGACGCGCCGCGTTGAGCGCGAGTGCATGTTCTGCCACAACGCGTATCCGGAAGTTCCCGTCGGCAGCGACCGTCTCGATGAGCCCCCGTGGTTTCCCGAGATGCTCCCGGAGGGCATCGGGTGCCAGCGATGCCACGGGCCCGGCGCCGAGCACGTACGAACCGCCGCGACGATCGGCAGCTCCATTCGCGCGACTCGCGACACGATCGTCAACCCGTCGAGGCTTCCCCCGCGATTGCGAGACGACGTCTGCATGCAGTGCCACCTGCAGCCAATGGTGGATCCGCCCGGTTTTATCCGCCTTCTCGATCGTGGCATTTTCTCCTACCGAGCCGGCGAGCCGCTGAGCGACTATATGCTTCATCTGGATTACGACGAACCCGTGGGAAACACGGAGCGCTTCGAGATCAACCACCACCCCTACCGTCTCTTTCAGAGTGCTTGTTACCAGCGAAGCGACGGGCGCCTGGGCTGTCTGACCTGCCATGACCCCCACCGGAAAGTCCCGGCGGCGGAGGCCCCGGCGTTTTATCGTGGGCGATGTCTGTCGTGCCACTCACGCGACGCGTGCCCGACGTGTCGAACCTCGGCGGCGCACGAGGCGGAGATGGCCACCTCAATCACCCACGACTGTGTCGCGTGTCATATGCCTTCGCGCCGTCCGCAGGACGTCATCCGCGTCCTGATGACGGACCATAGGATTCAGCGCAATCCTCCCAAAGACGCCTTTCTGGCGCCGCTACACGAGGAAGAGCGTGAGGTTCTCAAAGGTCCTAAACCGTATCGGTCCGATCCTGCGTTGCGTCCCGAGGCCCGCGACCTGCTCCTGGATCTTGTGACCGCATTGCACTTCGCCGGACCTCGGTTGAGTAGTATTGAATCGGCCCTAGCGGAGCGGCAGCCGCCCTCTACCGACGGCGCCCTCTACTTCGTTCGACTTCTGACCACTGCGTCCCGCCATGGAGATGCGGTTCCCGTGTCGGCCCGCCTGGCTGAACGTGTTCCCGATCGCTCCAACGTATACCGTGCGTGGGGCGATGCCCTCTGGATGGAAGGGGACCTGGAGGGGGCAGTCGCGAAGTTCAGGCGTGCGGTGGAACTGTCGCCCGCCTCGGCACATTACCGCTTTCTCCACGGCAGCGTGCTGCTTGGAACGGGCCGCACTTTACAGGCCATTGGTGAGCTCGAGGAGGCCGTCCGTCTCCGGCCGCACAATACCAGCGCGCGAGCGAACCTGGCCGAGGCCTATTTGTCAATGGGAAGAACCCGTGATGCCGCAGCGCAACTTCGCCAAGGTCTTGCCGTGACAGCGACCGACCTTGAGGCGTGCATGCGCCTTGGCGAACTGCTTCTAACGTTGGATGACTCGGCGGAGGCGGTCCGTGTACTTAGCCATGCACAGCGGGGTAACCCGGCTCATCAGGGCCTCAGCCTGACGATCGCTTGTGCCTTGGTTCGACATGGAGATCATGCAAAGGCTCTCGATGCGGCGGCAAGCGCACGTCGTCTGGGTGCGGACGACGCAACGTGTCTTGTCGTGACAGCCCTGGCGCACCTCGGGCTTGGGGACCTTGACCGAGCCCGGAAGGACTACTCATCCGCGCGGGCGTCGTTCTCCCGATCTTCATCAGCTTCGACGATCCAGCAGATCATGTTCGATCACGCCGAATCGGCTTTTGCCGGGGTCGGGGCGGATCGCTGACGAAAGACACGGAAACCAAGAGGGTCTGTTCCTCGTACCGTCGGACGCCGCATGCTCGATACAACCAAGCTATATTCGCCTGCGGCACATGCGCTAGTCGGATGGAAGCGGTATGTGGCCCGCCTCGGGCTCGCCGCCGGATCAATTGTATTGGCTTGGTCCGTGGGAGAGCTGGTCCTTCGATTCCAAGGGGCAGACCCGCCCATGCTTCGGTTCCGGCAGTTGGACCAAGCACTCGCTGGGCTACCGCGCCACCAGTTTATGCAGTTGATCGAGAATGACGCTGAGCTTTTCTGGCGGCTGGCGCCGAGCGTGCGGCTCCCAGAGAACGACAGTCCTTTCTTTGGTTTGATCTCGAACGCCCAAAGTCTCCGCGAAGATCACGAAATCCCGCTACAGAAACCGAAGGGCCAGATTCGTCTGCTCTTCTTGGGAGACTCATGTACATTTGGGTATCTCGTTTCACACCGGCACACGTTCGTCGCGCAAGCCGAGGCTCTCCTTCGAGAGAAATACCCTTCGATCGACGTGAAGTGCATCAACGCCGGCGTACCAGGGTACACCCTCTTCCAAGGCTGGCGGTTTCTTGAAACTCAGGGGATTGCATACGCACCGGACCTGGTCGTCCTCAACTTCGGCTGGAACGATACCGGCGAATGGGACGGTCATAGCGATCGTGAGGTCTACGAGACGACACGCGGGCGCGAGCCGCCGAGGGGGTTGCGCTGGAGTCGGTTGACCCGGCGTATCTGGGCGGCCGTACGGCCCAGCACGAGTTCGTCAGCCACGGACGCCTCCCGCCCACGTCTTCGCCCCGACGAGTTTACAGCGTTGCTCGCAGAGATCCACGCGACCTCTCAGCGTATCGGAGCCGACTTGCTGCTGGTCGTCGGTGCCTCACGCGGGAATATCGTACACGGGAAAGTGGCTCACGATCGGGCCACCGTTCCGCTCACTCCATTGCAAAGGGAGCAGCTCAGGTTCGGGGAAACCCTGCGCTTGGGACCTCACGCCGCGCCCGGCTTCGTGGATGCCATACAAATCGCGGTACGCTTAGCGATGGATCGGCCCATCGATGACATACTCTTTGATGACGTCCACGCAACACCGCTTATGAACCGGGCCATTGCCGAAGAAATCGTTCGGACGATCGGTCCATGGCTCCGACATCGCACGCACGGATAGCCAATGGCTCAGAAATCGTCGTCCGTCAGTCCGACGTTCATCTCGATATCCGTCGTAACATACGTGCCGATCGACTCCCTGCCTTGGTCATCGGCGAAGGCGTAGCAGCCCGTGGGGACGAGCCACTCCCGATCGATGTAGATGCGCAGCATGCGATCCGGGTACGGCCCGTCCGGGCCGGTGTACGGCAACAGGCGGCGCAGCACGATGCTGGGACGACCATCCAGCTTGTCTTCACCGATATAGCGGAGGTCGTACGCCGGATCGGACGCGGCTTTCCCGCAGTTCGCGATAATCAGCTCCAGCGTGCGGCGGAAGCCGAAATCATCCACCGGCCGGCGCGAGCTCTCCCTGACTTCCGGGGAATGGATATCCAGCTTCACCCCTGCCGGGGTCAAAAGAGCGACAACCCCGCTTGGATAGATCATCGCCAGCTCGCGACCACCCCGCTGCCAGCGCCCGGCGACATAGTTCACGCGTTTGGCGCGAACGGGGTTCTTGACCCAGCGCATGTCGACACTGTAGGGGTTTTCGCGGAATCGGACCTCGATTTCCTGCTGCGGGCCGAGCTCGCCAGCGGGGGACTCGCGCTCGCGAATCTGAAAGGTGCAGCGATAGTCGCGGACCGTGGACCGGTAATGTTCGTGACACATCTTGAGGAACGCGAGCGGATCCGCCGCCGCCCGGTCAGCGAGTTCATCGTCTTCTCTGGACGGAGCTGGTTCTTCGTCTTCTTTGGGCGGGGGTACGTCGTCGCCCAGGGAGCTCACCTGCCTGTCGGCCGGTCGTGCCGCCTGCGGGGGGGCCTGCACCGGCGCGTGCGACCGATGGCAAGCCGTGACGCCGCCGGCCATCGCCCAAACTAGGATCAAGAGTCGAGCGGGTGACGTTCTGCTCGCGTCTTGCCCCCGTGGCTTCGCGGCGGTGTCAGCTTGCAGGCTTTGCTCGGTTCGTGTCTGTGTCACGTTCGCATCTCCGTCGTGGGTTGTGTGCGTACCAGGGCGAGCAGCTCCGTGAAGGATCGCACTTCGAGGGCTCGCTGGCGGACGCTTTCGTGCCGGAACGTGCGGGCGACGTCGGCGAGAATCTCCAACTGGGCCCCATCGTCGTCTTGAGGCGTGAGGATGAGGATGATGATCTGCGCGGGAGCGCCGTCGGGCGCGTCGAAGTCGATGCCGCCGTCAGAGAGCCCCAAGGCGACGACCGGCCGACTGAGCCCCGCCAGGCGGGCGTGAGGCACCGCCAACCGGTCTCCCAGCCCCGTGGAAGCCTGTCCCTCTCGCGCCAGCACCGATGCCGTCACCGCCTCCGCATCCCGTCCTGCCGCCGCCGATGCGGCAGCCGACAATTCTCGAATCGCCGCGGTTCGGGTGGCGGCCTGCAAGTCGGGAATGAAGCCCCTTGCCGCTAGAAAATCGCTCAATCGCCGAGGCCGCGTCAGCCGCAGGAGCTTCTGCATCAGGGGGCCGCTCATCATCGACGTGGCCATGGCCACGACCACCAGCGTCACGAAGAGCCGCTCCCGGATCAATCCCATCTGCAAGCCCAGCAAACCGAAAATGATCTCCATCGCCCCGCGGGCGTTCATCGCGAAACCGATCGCCCACGCCTCGCGCCGGGCGATCCCGCCCCACCGCGCCGCCGCCCCGCAGCCAATGACCTTGCCCGCGCAGGCGATCAACATCACGATCATAGTAAGCTGGACATCGAAATGGGCGGCAAAATTAATCTTCAGGCCGATGCTCGCGAAGAACAACGGCGCAAAGATAAAGGAGACGAAATGATGGATCACGTTACGAGTGTGCTCCCGAAGGTGCGACGAATCGCCGATGGCCACGCCTACCAGGAAGGCGCCGAATACGGAATGGACTCCGACCCACTGGGTGAACGCCGCCCCCAGCAAACCCAGTGAGAGGGCGAAGCCCAACACTCCGCCCGGCCAGGCCGTATGGGCCTGGATCCACGGCAACCCTCGATGAATCAGCCAGCGCCCGAGCGTCAGCACGCCTCCCGCGAACCCCAGGGTCAGGGCCAGCGTCCACCCGATCGGCCATGCGTGGTACACCCCCGCTGCGCCGACCATGCCGAGAATTAACGCGAAGATCAACCAGCCGATCAGGTCATCGAACACCGCGGCCGCGATCACGATCATCCCGAGGTCGCTGCGATAGATGTTCAGGTCCATCAGCGTCTTGGCGATCACCGGCAGCGCGGAGATGGACATGGCCGCCGCAAAGAACAAAGCGAACGCAATTCGGTCAACGTCCGTGTGTCGCCCGATCCACTGAGGTACGAATAGGGCCACGGCCAGGCCAAGGGCGAAGGGAAGGACGATCCCTGAAACGCTTACGGCCATCGCCGCCCGGCCTTGCCGCCAGATGGTGGACAAATCGACCTCCATCCCGGCTACGAGGAGGAATAGCGAGATCGCCACAGTGATCAGCCCGTCGAGCGCAACGGCGATGTTGCCCTCGCGCGGAAAGAGCCGCTCCACCATGTCCGGGAAGACCGCTCCGAGTACCGTGGGCCCCAGGACGATCCCCGCCAGCAGCTCGCCGAGGACCGTCGGCTGATTGAACCGGCGGGCGAGCTCCCCGAAGACGCGGGCCGCGGCCAGAAGCACCCCCAAGGCGAGGAACAGCACCACGACCTCTTGCGATGTAAGCTTGTGCACCAAAGGCTCCGCCGCGACTCGCCCCAATCGACGCGACGCTATGGGACGGAATTCCCTTTGGCAAGGTCACACGCCGCGACGGAGACTACCTTTGCTTGGTTGGGAAGTGCTTCACTCGCGGGCGGAATTGCGCTGCGCCGTCGTCGGGAGCGCGTCGAGTCGCTCTTGCAGCTCGCCGAAGAGGGTACAGACGGGTTCGTAGCGCGGATGCTCCGCTCGTTCCGCGAGCGGAATGATCGCCAGCTCAGTGCGATGCGCTGCGATGTAGTCGCTGGCCCGGCTCACCAGTTCCGCGTAAATGGACTGGGCGGAGCTCTTTTGGCCCGCGTCGAAACCGTATCGCTTCTGAACGTCGATCACATAAGCGATCCAAGTTCCTGGATCGTGTGGAACCCAACGCGTGGGAATCGGTGCGATGATCGGTTCCGTGGGGATGACCGGGGGCGCGATCGACGCCGGAGTTGGTGCGGTCAGCGTCCCGCTCTGGATGGGGTCTTTTTCGAGTCCCCAATCTTCCGGCTTCCAGTTACCCTCCGCCCAGCTTGTCGCCATTTTGTCGATGTAGTCAGCGCGTTTCTCGAAGCTGGCCAGGTCGCGCTGCAGGACCGCCTTCTTTTCCGGCGAAAGCGAAGGCTCGATTTGCTTCGAGACTCTCTCGACGCTCGCCCGGGTATCGGCCATCAGCGGCTCGATGGTCTTCGACCAGCGGCGCACCTGCTCGACGGTATAGGGCTTGCCCGCGGCGCGGGCCCCGACGGCCTCGTGGGTGAACTCGATCAGCGTGCGACTATGTTTGAACAGGAACCCGGCCGTCTCGCGGAGGATGGAGCCCTGCAACCGTTTCGCCTGCTCCTCCGAAAGACCGTAGCGCCCAGCGACCCGCGTGGTCAGCAGGCTGAGCCGCGCGGTGACCTCCCACGGCGGGATCTTGCTTACTTCGCAGCCTAAGTCCCGCGCGAAAAGATCGGACTCGTCCGTCCAGCCATTGCGTTTCCAGAGCTGCTCCACCGCTTGCTTGGCGCGATCCGCCTCGGCGTCCCAATCGAAGTCGCCGAAGCCCTTGAACAGCTCGCCGAAACCGTCCGCGTAGCCTGCATCGGTTCCGTGTTGCGCGGCGTCGGGCGGCGCGGAGACGGCGCTGGTGCAAATCAGGAGCATACCGGCAGTCTGACCTCGCATGAACGGTCCCATCGCGGTGAACTCTCGCGGCGGGGACATTATATCCTGCTGCCGGAGGAGCCGTCGAGCTACTGTCTCCGCTGGAGGATGAACTCGGTGAGGGCGATAAGCGATTGTTTTGCCTCGCTTGGCGGGAGGGGTTCCAAGAGGGCCAGGGCCTCGAAAACGAAGCGCCTGGCGGTAGACATCGCATATTCAATGCTACCTACCTGTTCCAGCCAGCCGCACACCACAGCGCGCCCGGGGATGCACGCGCCGCGCAGTGTGTCGCGCAGCTCGGCCGCAACGGCCGGCGCCGCGTGGGCCAAGCAATGGATGGTCGGCAGGGTCAGCGCCCCAGTGGCCAGGTCCCGCCCCAGGGTCTTGCCGACTTCCGCGGCGTCTCCGACGACGTCCAAGACGTCGTCGACGAGTTGAAAGGCCGTGCCCGCGGCCAGGCCGAAGGCGTGCATGTTCCGCACCGTCGGCTCATCGGCGTCCGCGAACTTCGCCCCGAGCTCGCAACAGACTGCGGTAAGCGCGCCCGTCTTGTTCGCGATGATGTCCAGGTATTCGCTTTCCGCCAGGTCCACGTTGCCGCGACGGTGGTTCTGCAGCAGCTCGCCCTCGCACACCGTGTTGGCCGTCGCCGCGATCCGCCGCGACGCGTGTTGGCTTTGCAGGCTGCTGCAGAGGTGAAACGCGTGGCTGATGAGGTAATCGCCAAGCAGGACCGCCGCGGTGTTGCCGGCCACCGCCGCGACCGTAGGCTGGCGGCGACGCTCGTCCGCCTGGTCGAGCACGTCGTCGTGGACCAGCGTGGCCATGTGCACCATCTCCACCACCGCCGCCAGGATGTGATGCGTCTCGCACGCCTCGCCGGTCGCCTTCGCGCTCAACAGCAACAAGGCCGGCCGCAGCATCTTGCCGCGATACGAACGCACCGTGTCGCACAGGGCGTTGGCGAACTCTAAGTCGCACGCGATCTCATCGCCGAAGATGCGCTCCACGACGACGAGATCGTGCCGGATCGGAGCGTACAGCTCGGTCAGCGACAGCGTCGGACTAGCCATGTCATCTCGGTTCCACATCACAGGTTTCCCGCGTAACGCATTGTAGCGCCACGTCGCATCGCCTCAACCGCTTTCATCGCTTTTGAAAGATCACCACCCTCATCCTGAGTACTTCGTCAAGGCTCCGTTCTGCCTTTTCCCTTCTGCGTTTTCTGCGCTTGGAACGTCCCGCTCTTCCCACCGCGTTTGTATTCGAGTCGGACCGGTCCGATGATCGCGCCCTTGTCGGCGGACTTGACCATGTCGTAGATCGTTAGGGCCGCGGCGCACGCCCCCACCAGGGCCTCTATCTCCACGCCCGTGCGGGCCTGGGTCTTGGCCGTGCAGACAATACGCAGCTCTTCCCTCGCTTGGCGCGCAAATTCGATTCGCACCCAGTCCAGCGATAAGGCGTGGCACATCGGGATCCATTCCCCCGTGCGTTTGGCCGCTTGAATGCCCGCGATCCGCGCCGTAGCCAATGCGTCCCCCTTGGGCAGTGAGCCCGCGAAGAGTCGGTCCAGGACGGCGCGCTGGATGTGAACGATGGCCGACGCCGTCGCCTCCCGCTCGGTGATCGGCTTGAGCGATACGTCGACCATCCGTGCTTCGCCTTGGGCGTCCACGTGCGACAGCCGGGGGCGTTTTCCCGAACGACGATTCGTGCGGCGTGTTTTCGGGCGCATCACACAGCAGTGTACTCGGACGGCCCGTCCTCCCAAACCGCGCTCACCGTTCCTATCAGACCGATCGATCCTTCGGGAGAATGGTTATCGGCGACGCAAGCTGGGACCCGCGCGAACCGATACCGAAGACATGGCGCTCTATTCCTGGGGGATGGCAGCCGAGACGCTCCACGCGCCCGCCGATCGGCACTGGTGGTCGCGGCTGATCGACTGGGTCGTCGAGGCCCGGGCCCACCGGGTCATCTGCCTCGTGCTGGGCATCTGGCTCCTCAACGGCTTCGATCTCGCCTTCACCATTCTCTCCCACGACCAGCGCTTGCTGCACGAAGAGAACCCCCTGGCCCGGTACATGCTCGGTTATGGAACGGCGTCGATCGTGCTGTTCAAGGTCGGGTTGGTGCTCGTCGGCAGCTACCCGCTTCTGCGGTTCCGCACCGCGAGGATCACGGAACTCGGTTCGTTCGTCATCCTGATCGCCTACGGCCTGCTCGCCGTTCATTGGGCGGAGTGCTACGCCCTCTACGACTTCACCGCACTGCACAACATCGAATTGGCTCGCAGCGGGGCCATGGGCGTCTTTTTTCCTCCCTGACCGGCGTCCGATCGGCCCCACCGCTGTTCCCTCGTGGACTCTCATTCGGCGGGTGATTTTCTTACCGTAAACGAGGGTTAACACGCATGTCATAGAAGTGACAGTGAATCCAATACCACAAAGGCGAATTCTTTTTCGCTGTTAGGTAAGTGAAACAGTTGCCAAGTGTTGTCCACCTGGATAAGAATGTTCGTCGGGAAAGGGAATCCATGATGCGATTCTTGATCGTTGAGGACAATCCGAAACTTGGCGGCCATCTGAAGAAGATCCTGGAGGAACAGGGCTACGTCGCCGACCTCACGGAGTCCGGGCGGACCGGCGAGGAGATGGCCGCTCAACAGGCGTACGACGGCATCGTCCTCGATCTCATGCTGCAAGATCATGACGGGATCCAAATCTGCAAGAACCTCCGCCGCCGCAAAGTCACCACGCCGATCCTCATCCTGACCGGCCTGTCCGGCACACCCGACAAGGTGACCGGTCTCGAAGCCGGCGCCGACGACTACATGACCAAGCCGTTCGATCTCGAGGAGTTCGTGGCTCGCTTGCGGGCCCTCCTCCGCCGGGCGCGGGCCGACGAAGGCACGCGGCTTCAGTTCGAGGGCATCGAGATGGACCTGGTCAAGCGCACCGTGACCCGCGAGAGCAAGCCCATCTCGCTCACCGCCAAAGAATTCGCCCTGCTCGAGTACTTCCTGCGGAACGCCAACCGCGTCCAGACGCGATCGGTCATCGGCGAACGAGTCTGGGACATTGCCTTCGAAGACGAGAGCAACGTCATCGAGGTCTACGTATCGCGGCTGCGGCAGAAGGTGGACAGAGGTTTCTCCAAACCGCTGATCCACACGGTGATCGGAACGGGGTACATCCTCAGTGCGGACGGCCCGCCCAACTGATCGAGAATCGAGCACGGACGAGGAACCGCGGTTCTGATCGGCGACGCCGCTCATGTTCGAATTGCCTCACACCTTGCGTTTTCGCCTGAGCGGCTACTTCCTGCTGCTGTTCGGGCTGTTGCTGATCGGCCTGTGGGTCATCATCGACCTGATCGTGAACGCCCATCTCCACGATCGCTTCGACGCCGAGCTGCTCCATCGTGCCCAGACCGTCGCGGATTCCCTCGACGCCGATGATGCCCGGCGGTCGGGAAGCTCCTTCCGCGAGCGGGTGCTCGCGGCAGTCAAGCCGTTCGAAGCCGATCATTTTTTCTTTGAAGTACGCTCTGCGGCCACCGGCGAAGTCGTCCAGTCGTCGAATGTGCGTGGCTTTCGCCTGCCGGACGCCGGGCTGGCGGTCGACTCGGCCGGTCCGCGGCGGCAGACGGTGATCGGAGAGACGGCAGACGCCCTTTGCGGCCAGGGATGCCATCTCCGCGTCGTCGGGATGCGCATTGAAAGCTCGGACCTACCCTATTCGTTGCGGGCCGCCGCCAGCTTGGCCCCCCTGCAACGCACCCTTGGCCTGATTCGAAGATCGTTGCTCATCTCCATCGTCGTGAGCCTGGCGGCCGCGGGCCTGGCGTCCTGGATCGTCGCCGGACGGTCCCTCGCGCCCCTGGAGAGGATCGCCGCTCGGGCGAAGGGGCTCACCGCGGATCATCTCGATCAGCGCCTGCCCGCACCCACGCAAGGCGACGAAGTGGCGAGCATGATCGCCGCGATCAACGAGATGCTCACCCGATTCGAACAACAATTCAAGAACCAGCAGCGTTTCATCTCCAACGTCAGCCACGAGTTGCGCACGCCCTTGGCCGTCCTCCGCGTCGAGGTCCAGATGCAACGCAGGCTGATGGCCCACCGCCCCGAGCTCACCGAGTTCTTCAACAGCCTCGAAGAGGAAGTCGCCCGCTTGCTCCAAATGGTAGAGAGCTTCCTGATCCTCACCCGGGCCCGCATCCACCGGCGTTTGGAGTCGGTCGCAGACGTTTCCGTCGAGGACGTCGTGGTCCGCGCGATTCAGGAGGCGGACAAGAATGCGCGGGTCCGCGACGTGCGCGTCGTGCCGCGCTTCTCTTCCGAGGAGGGCGCTTCCGAGCCCCTGATCTCCGGCGATGCCGATTTGCTGGGTACGGCGTTCCGCAACCTGCTGAGCAACGCCGTGCGGCACTCCCCCCAAGGGCAAACAGTGGAGGTCGACCTCCATGCCACGGCCGAGCAGGTGGAGGTCAGCGTGCGCGATCGCGGGCCGGGCATCCCCGAGGAGCACCACCCGCACCTCTTTGATATGTTCTATCAGGTTGCCACGCGCAGCGGCGGCTCGGCCGGCGTCGGGCTGGCCATCGTCAAGACCGTCGTCGAGCTCCACGGCGGAACCGTCGCCGTAGAGAACCTCAAGGGCGGCGGCTGCCAGTTCACCGTCCGCCTGCCCGCCCTCAGCACACTCCAACCGAGAGCGCTCCAGCCGGCAGTCGGGTAATGTCCGCGGCGAGTTGAGTTCCGCATGGGGATTGCGACGGCGATGTAGGCGTGGACCTTGCCAACTTCGCGAGTCGGAATCGGCTCCTTCAGGGGCTGCTGGTACGCCGGCTGAAGCGGATGGCTTGCCTCAGTGTCGTGAGCGCGGGCTCGGGCAGCACGCCATAGTGGTCGATGGTCGCCGCGGCGATGCCCAGCCGCGCGGCCTCGGGGAGCAGCCCGATGAGTTGCGGACCTCGCGCCCCGGTCGCCCACCACGCCGGCAGGCGGATCTCGTTCCGCGCCGCCGCGGTCTTCGCCGAAGCGGAGAGCTGCTCGACCCGCTCGACGGCGCTCATCCAGGCCCACGGAATCGCGGCCTCCGGCGTGATCTCCCCCTGGTCCTCCGCCGCCCCTGCGTCCACGACGATCGGGCAACGGCACTGCTCAACCAGCTTTCGCAGAAACGCGTTGAGCGCCTGCACCTGCCGCCGGCGGTAGGCTACGACGGCTGGTTGTTGACTCAGAAAGTCCACCGGCGATTCGTCGCTTCGCGTTCCCTGTTCGAGACTGCGGTGCAGAAGTTGCACGGCGCTGTTTCGCGCCGCCGTCGCGGCCACTCCGCCGGCCTCGGCGTGCTCCACGCACGCAGCGCAGAAGCACATCCCCAGCAGGAACTGCTCCACGCGACCCAGCGGGCTTCCCCACTCCCACTCGCCGACTTGGCAGTCGCTCCAGGCGATGACGAAGTCGGTCAGGACCAAGGCCCGAACACCCGCTCGCGAAGAGAGATCCGCCGCCATCGCAACCAGGAGGTCTTGCACTTGAGCGTTCCCCAGGCACAGGCTGCACACCGATTCCGTACCGAAGGCGCTGCGGCAGGTCAGCTCCGGATAACGTTCCGCCAAGCGACCCAGACCTGACGCCGATATCACCGCGCGAAGCTCCATGTCCCGCGCCGCGCAAGCGTCGCCGACGAGCTTGAGGGGGTCGCTCGTCCGCACCCAGGTCGACACGATCGGTTGGGTTCGAAGGTTCGCGTAGAAGCGCTCGGCGGGTTGGAACAACACGCCACCGCGGGACCGAAACACGCGCGGGCTCACGTCCCGCGTCCGAAGCTCGCTGACCGCCGGGATCGCGGCCCAGACGCAGACGCCCGTGACGCCGACTTCACCGCGAAGCCGGTCCAGGCGCGAACCCAGACCCTCGTCCACCAGGTCCCAGGGATATGCAAGCAGGAAAAGCTGCAAGCCTAGTCTTCCATGCGGCTTGTGAGCGGCTCCACCCGCTCGTAGCTGTTCTCGAGAGCGTCCCGCATTCGGCGGTGGGCCTGCTCAGGCGTAACGCCGTAGAATCGCGGCGCCACCGGGGGGCGATCCGGCTTCTCGTGACCGTTTTCGTCCACTTCGCGGCAGCTCGATGCCCACCGATCGCCCTCGGCCTGCACCTCTATGGCAAAGTACCGCACGGCGGGCAAGTCCCGCTCGTTCCAGGCCTTGTAAAGATAGCGCACCACTCCCGCGGGCTCCGCCCCGACCGCCGAGCCGCCCCATTTTACTCCCCGCTGCGATTCCTCCAACTTCGACTCAAGCGAATTCTCCCGGTTGTACGACGGTGTTATCAGGCTCAGGGCGTGACCGACCTTCCGGCGCCGGAAGGTCGCGTACACAGGCTACCCTCACTACAGGAGAACGAGACATGTTAAGCAGTTGGTGGATATGGGCCATTCTCGCCGGAGTGGCGTACTTTTTCTTCCTTTCCCCTTCCTCGACCACGACGGCGTAGTGCGCTACGGCCGGCTTGGCCGGTTTTCAGGAAAAGCGACGCGGCGGGTCGATGGCTTCGGACCATCCCCCGCCGCGTTACCTTTTTGTGACCGTAAGCGACGGCGCTGGAAAATGCCCCGACCCGACCGTGGCGGCGGGCGCTACATCGGTACCGGAGCCGCGAGACGCTTGAGTAAGCGGTCGAGAACTTCTTGATCGACCTCGAGCGACTTTCGGTAGGCCGGGGCGTCCGTTCGGCGGATTTCGGGACTCAGTTGGGTGACGCGCGACTCGATGAGCACCCTGAGGATTTCGATTTCCCGGTTGTTCAATTCAAGGACCATAGCACACTCCTTCCCGCATGGATCGAGGCCGCTTCGAGTCGACGGCCTAACTTCGCGAGCGCAGCAATGCCGCTTGCCCTCGCAGGAGATTATAGGCTTGCACAGCCGCGGCTGTGGCGTCGCCGGAGATTATACGGCCCTCTCAGACTGGGTTCCGTGCGCCTCCCGGCGTAGGGTGACGTGGTAGGGCGGTGGGGCGGTCTTGGCCTCGGCATCGGCGCGGAAGTGGACGCCGATGGAGTCGTCGCGCTCCAGGGCGGACATGGCCACGAGGCGGGCGACCGTAAGCTGGTTCTGGATTTCCCAGCCGGCGACTTCGTCAAAGGTCTTGTCGAGCGTGTAATGGCCCCAAAAGTCGAGGATCTCGCCGGTTTCGCGCAGCCGGTCGGCCCGCCGGACGATGCCGACGTTGCGCCACATCACGCTGCGCAGCGAATTGCGGATGTCGGGCAGATCGAGGGACGTGCGCGCCGAGGGCGTGTTCTGGTTGGCGACGCGGGCAAGCGCGGTAGCGCGCGGCGAGGCGGCGGCCTGCTGCCCGGCCGTCTGTCCTGCGATCTTGCCGAAAACCAGGCCTTCGAGAAGGGAATTGCTGGCCATTCGGTTGGCCCCGTGAACGCCGCTGCACGCCGCCTCGCCGCAGCAAACCAGCCCCGGCAGCGTGGTCGCCCCGTCGAGCGAAACGTCGACGCCGCCGATCATGTAATGGGCGCTGGGCCGGACGGGGATCAGCTCCTTGCGGATGTCGATCTGGAACTCCGCGCAGAGCCTTGCAATGTACGGAAACCGCTGGGCCACGCCCGCGACGTGCCGCACGTCAAGGTACACGCAGGTCCCTCGCGTCTTTCCAAGATGGTCGTGAATAGCGCGGCTGACAATGTCGCGCGGGGCCAGCTCGAGGTCGGGGTGATAGTCGTGCATGAACCGCTGCCCCTGCCGGTCCACGAGGTACGCCCCTTCGCCGCGCAGGGCCTCGGAGATGAGCGCTCGCCCGGCCCCTGCAACGTAAAGAGTCGTGGGATGGAACTGCATCATCTCCATGTCGCGTAGCCTGGCGCCGGCGCGGAACGCCGCGGCCAGACCGTCGCCGGTGGCCATGGCGGGGTTCGTGGTCTCGCGCCACACCTGCCCACAGCCGCCGGAAGCGAGGACCGTTTGCCGCGCCCAGATGAGCTGGTGGCCGTGGCGGCCGTGATATGCGACCGCCCCCACGCAGGCGTCGTCCAGGCTCAGAAAATCAATGAAGAAGCAGTGCTCGAACACGCGAAGGCCGCGGGTTTGCTCGACGCGGCGGCGCAGCGTTCGCACCAGCTCGCGCCCCGTCTGATCGCCTTGGGCGTGGACCACGCGGCTCACCGAATGTCCGCCCTCGCGAGTCAGGTCCAGCTCGCCGTTGGTGCGGTCCAGCTCGATGCCCCAGTCCACCAGCTCGGCGATCCGCGACGGTCCTTCGGCCACAAGCGTGCGCACCGCCTCCGCGCGGTTCATTCCGCAACCTACCCGCATCGTATCTTCGTAGTGCAGGCGCGACGCGCGCTCGTCGTCGCCCGCGACGGCGATTCCCCCTTGTGCATGCTGCGTGGCGGAGTCGGCGAACTCGCCCTTGCAAAGGAGGATCACCTTTCCGAACTGTGCCGCCTCAATCGCCGCCCTCGCCCCGGCAACGCCGCTTCCGATCACCAGCACGTCGGTGAGGATATGACTCGTCCGGTCGGAATCGAAGTCCGTCAGGTACCGCCGGGTATCAAACAGCGTGGGCATGGCCGCAAACATCGTAGGCACGAGCGACCAGCGACGCTACCGTGCGCGGGGCTGTCGCGGAGTGGTCGCGTGTCTTCCACTCGCGTCCCCCGGGGACTCCGCTTTCGCGCATCGTTGTTTCACGTGAAACAAATCCCGCATATCGGGCGCGCGGTTCGGGCGGGCCTTCCCTTTCAAGGGCAAGGCGCTCGACCGCGCTTTTCCACCCCAATAACGCGCGGGGCGCGCTATGGAAAAAAGAATTCGAGCGAGCGCCCGGTTTGGAGCTGGAACGGCTTTAGGCCGTAGATCCGTAGGCCGTGGGAAGGCACCAAGGGATCGAGGGAACTCCCGGAAGTTCGGTTCTACCTAGACGAAACGGGCAATGAGGGCGACAAGACCTACACGGGGATCGCCGGCGTGTGCATCATCAATTGGAAGCAGTTTGAGAAGCACCACGCCGCATTGCAGCAGTGGCGCTCCGAGCAGGGTTGGGCCGAGACTATCCACTTTTCCGACACTGGTGCGGACAAAGTAGATCGGGCGGTGTCTCTGCTTCAACAACTCCAGTGTCGTCGCTCGGGCGTTCTCTTCCTCGGCTACTCGTTGGTCTCTCGTGGCCGAACGCACGAAGATCTATTCTCCTTGTTTATTCAGCTTGTCGTGGATTCGCTGAAGTATCTCCGCGAGTGCAAGTGCCTAACGGAGAACCGCAGCGTTCGTGTCATCAAGGAGGCCGATTCAGGCTTCGACACTCTGTTCCTAAACAAGATGACCAAGCAGCTCGACGAGGCGGTGGCGCTCGAGTTCCCGGGTGAGTTGACTGTCCTGCCTGTGGCGGCCGTCACAAAGGGCCGTACAGTCCTCCTCGAATGCGCGGACCTAATCGCGGGCGGAATGCAGCGCCGCGCTTTGGGCAAGGGTCGCAACCCAAAAGATCGGCTCGCGGAGGCCGTCATCAATGTGACTGGCTTTGAAGACTGCGCGGATCCGGGCACGATCTTCAAGTATCACGCGGGTACGCGCTAATGCAGGGGCCGCCGCTGCGATGACTGCGATGGTTATCGGCGCGGCTTGGTCTTCCTGGGGGATGGAGGCGCCGGAGGAAGGGGCTTCCCCTTACTCTGGCATCGGCGAGCCCCTGACTGCTAGGGTGGCGCTCGGAGTTCATCGCGCCACTCCTCTGCCCCTTTGGGGCAGGCCGGAGAACCCGATCTCTTCCACGGGTTGCGCTGCGCTCCACCCGTGGCTACAGCCCGGCGCCCCGTTGGGGCTGCGGCCGGAGTTGGAACAGGAGAAAAGGGGCGCCCGCTTCCCGAGCTGTAAGGAGCGAGCGCCCCGCGCGTTATACGGGTAAGATGAACAGCCCTCACCCACCCCGCCAATCGACAATCGGCAATCACCGCCCTCGATCCCTTGTTCCCTCGATCCTTCGATCCCTCAGGCTTGGGTCACCTCCCCGTGCGAAACAGACCCAGTTACAAAAGGCGCAACTCGTTGTCACGCCGCAAGATGGATCACCACGCGGCCGGAAAAACAGACCCAGAGCAAAGCCAGTCAGCGGCTTGTGAGGGGAGTTCTTGCGGGCTTCTCCACGCGGACCATGCGCTGCTTGCGGATGAGCACCATCACGGCCACGGCGACGAGCAGATAGAGGGGGACGAGGTATCGAAGGCGCAGGTAGATGGGGGCGCAGCCCATGAGGGCGAAGAACGCGGCGAGGGCGTAGCTCACGCGGACGACGCGCTTAACCGGCCAGCCGCGGTCGATGAGCTGGTCGTAGAAATGGGAGCGGTCGCCCTGCATCAAGGGTCGCTCGTAGCGCCAGCGCCGCGCCAGGGTCAGGAGCATGTCGCCCAGGGGCAGGGCGAACATCATCAGCGCCGCGGCCATCCAGCGAAGGGCGATGGACTTGGCGAAGAGCAGCAGCAGGATGGCGACGTTGAGTCCCAGCAGCATCGATCCGGCGTCGCCCATGAAAATCCTCGCGGGGTTGCGGTTGTACGGCAGAAACCCCAGCGCCGCTCCCATCATCGCCAGGCACAGCACCACGCGCTGCACGTCCAGCGGATGCCACTGGTTCCACAGGTGCAGGTGAACGGCAAGCACCAGAAAGCCGACCGACATGATTCCCAGTACGCCGGAGCACAAGCCGTCCAATCCGTCGATGAGGTTCGTCGCATTGCACGCTCCGAGCACGATGAAGATGGTCAGCGGCAATGAGTAGATCAACACGAGCCACCGCGGCAGATCGCCGGGATCGGTGCCCGTCGAGCGCAAGAGCAGGAGCAGCGTGTCGTCGCCGATCCCGAAAGCGGCCAGCAGCACGGCGACGAGCGCGCCGACCATGAGCTTCGCTTTCGGGGAGGCCATGCGGAGGTCGTCGAAGAGGCCCAGGCAGGTGATGCCTAACCCGGCGATCAGCACGCCGACGGTCGGCCAGGCGGGCAGGGCGGGACCGCCCGGTTGCGGCTCGAAAGGCACTTGTCCGCCCCAGCGCGTCAGAGCCACGAGGATTCCCGCGACCCATCCGAGGAAAATCGCCACGCCCCCCAGATACGGAATGGGTCGCTTGTGCGGTTTGAGGTGCTCGTCCGGTCGATCGACGATGGCGTGGGCTAGGGCAAAGCGCCGACAAAGCGGAGTGGTCACGGCCGAGACCGCCAGCGCAACGGCCCCGATCGGCCAGTAGGCCCGGACGACCTCACCTAGGGTGTTGTAGTCTTGCGACAACTGGATCGCTCACGGGGCCGCACAATCACCCGTGCGGCCACGCCACCGCGAGCCGCTTTGGCCGAACGGCTTGTCCAAGTGGAATGGAGCCAGCGAGACTCGAACTCGCGACCTTCTGCATGCCATGCAGACGCGCTCCCAACTGCGCCATGGCCCCGGTTGACGCATTATGGCCGATTTTCGGGACGATGGCAACGTGATCACCGGGAGGGCGAGCCTCCCGGCGAGCCGAAATCACTAGGGCGTGCGTCCTTCGTCGGCTCGGCAGGAGCCTCGCCCTCCCCGCTCAATCCGATAGCCGAGGCGGCCGCAATCTCGCTCGTATGCGTGATAGACAGGAGCACGCGATGGATTCCCAGGCGCTCGGCTTGTCGCGCCGTTTCGCCTGCGAGAGACACGACGGGCCGACCCAGGGCGTCGAGAAGGATCTCCATGTCCGTCCAGGCGATGTTCCCGCGCCAGCCCGTGCCGATGACCTTGAGGATGGCCTCTTTGGCGGCAAAGCGACCGGCGATGAACGGGATCGGGTCATTGAACTGTCGCGCCCGCTGCTGCTCGGCTTGGGTCAAGATGCGGTCGAGGAAACGCTGACCATGACGCTCCAGCACCTTGGCAATCCTGGCGCACTCGATGAGGTCGATTCCGTGGCCGACGATGGACATGGGTTTGCCTACTACAACAACGTGATGAGTCCATCCAAGGCCGGCCGTCATCTCGGCGATCGAATTCTCGCGCCGTCTGTCCTAGAATCTCTCGTGGCCCAAGGTACTCGGTGGGCCTTGGTTCTCGGATTGTAACCATTTGATTCAGGCTCGGCGATGAGGCAGATATGCGGATGGGTCGCGCTGCTTGTGCTCGTTTTGACATTCGGTTGCGATCCGCCACCGCTGACGGACACCGGCGTGGTCGGCGTGTTCGGGGGCGTGGGGCTGGGGCCGGGGCAGTTCAGCTATCCACGGGCGATCGCCGCCGAGAGCGAGGGCTCCGTGTTCGTGGTCGACAAGAACGGGCGCGTGCAGCGCTTCGACGACGACGGGAAGTTCGAGACGTTCTGGCGGATGCCGCTGACCGAGAAGGGTAAGCCGGTGGGCATCGCCGTCCATCCCGACGGGCGCATCTTCGTCGCCGACACGCACTACCATCGCGTGATGGTCTTCACCCGCGACGGCGAGTCGCTGGCCTCCTTCGGCCGCGAGGGCGTCGGCGACGGCGAGTTCCAGCTTCCGACCGACGTGGCCTTTGATGCCCAGGGGTTCATCTACGTCAGCGAGTATCAAGGCAACGATCGAATCACCAAGTGGTCGCCGGAGTTTCAGTTCGTCACCGCCTTCGGTTTGGCGCCGATCGACGGGAAACGCCTGAGCCGCCCCACCGGCTTGGACATCGACGACGAGCAGACGCTGTGGACCGCCGACGCCTGCAACCACCGCGTTGTCCGCTTCTCCCTCGACGGACAGTTCCTGAGCACCTTCGGAGAGTTCGGCAGTGGACCGGGGCAGATGCGCTACCCCTATGATCTTTGCGTGACGCCCGAAAACACGCTCATGATTTGCGAATACGAGGGGAACCGGTTGCAATGGTTCTCCAAGGACGGCCGCTCACTTCGGGTTTGGGGTAAGAGCGGGCGGGCCGTCGGTGATTTGTTCGCTCCCTGGGGCGCAACCTACGGACCGCGAGGTCGTGTATACGTCGTGGACTCGCTCAACAGTCGCGTACAGATCGTGCAACCCAGATGACGCTCGCCGTGGCACTTCCGTTCGCCTTCGAACAACCCGCGTGGCTGTGGTTGGTCCTCCTCGTTCCAATCCTGGTGATCGCGTCGATGCGAAGCCTGGCCGGCCTGGACCCCACTCGTCGAGTGCTGGCCATTTCGCTGCGCGCTCTGCTGGTGATCCTGGTGGCATGTTGTCTCGCCGGGATCGAGCGCGTGCGTCGCAACGACGACGTGACCGTGCTCTTCCTGATGGACCGCTCCTACAGCACGCAGTCGCTGGAGCGCGAGCAAGAAGAGTTCATCCAGGCGGCATGCGAGGACATTCCGCCCAATGATCGCGTGGGGCTGATCGACTTCGCCCGCAGCCCGTTCCTGCAGCAGCTTCCCATGCGCGGCGGCTACTTCATTCCGCCGGGGCGCCTTCCGGCGATGCCGGACACGGACCGCACGGACGTGGCCGCGGCGATTCGCCTGGCCATGGCGATGTTCCCGCACGATACGGCCAAGCGCATCGTGCTCATGTCCGACGGCAACGACAACATGGGCGACGTAGCCACCGAGGCCCGCCGAGCCAAAGCCGACGGCATCCCCATTGACGTCGTGCCCCTGCGCTACAGCCGCCGCAACGAGGTCTACTTCGAGCGCATGGTCGCCCCGACCTACGCCGAACCCGGGGAGCAGGTCGCGTTGCGGATGCAGCTCCATTCCCACCGCGCCACCAGCGGGCGCCTCTCCATCTATCAGAACGGTCAACTCGTCGAAATGTCAGCGGAGAACTCCCACGTCGAGCTGTCGCCGGGCAGCAACACGCTGTCGCTAAAGCTGGGCGTAAACACGCCCGGCGCGCAGACCTATGAGGCCGTTTTCGAGCCCGACGACTTGTCCATGGATACGGTGGCGCTCAATAACAATGCCAGTGCCTTCTCCTTCGTGGCCGGTTCGAGCCCGGTCCTGCTCATCACCGCCGATCCCGAGCACGACCGCGCTCTCGCCGACGCTTTGCGCAGCGAGAAGGTCCACGTGGCGATGAAGTCCACCGACCAACTAGGCGACTTCAGCCTCCTGCAGATGATGAACTACTCCTCCATCGTGCTCTGCAACATCCCCGCCGCGACGTTCACCGACGAGCAGCAGCGAGACCTCACCGCCTATGTTCGGGAGATGGGCGCCGGACTGCTGATGCTCGGCGGGCCGGAGTCCTTCGGCGCCGGCGGCTGGATTTCGAGCCCCGTCGAGGAGGTCATGCCCGTCTCCTTCGAGATCAAGCACAAGAAGGTCATTCCCCGCGGCGCCCTGGTGCTCATCATGCACAGTTGCGAAATCCCGCGCGGCAACTATTGGGGCAAGGAGATGGCCAAAAAGAGCGTGGATACGGTCAGCTCCCAGGACTACGTCGGCGTGCTGGCCTATAGCTATTCCCCCGGCGGGGAGAGTTGGGAAGTCCCCTTGGGGCCGAACACCAACAAGGCCGCGGTCAAGGCCAAAATCGACCGCATGGATATCGGCGACATGCCCAGCTTCGCGGCCACCATGGAGATGGCCTACAAGGAGCTCACCTCCGGGCGCGGCAAAGACGCGGCCCAGAAACACGTCATCATCCTCAGCGACGGCGACGCCGCCGCGCCCGCACAGAAGCTCGTCGACGACTACGTGCAGGCCAAGATCACGGTGAGCACCATCGGCATCGGATGGGGCGGCCACGTGATCGAGCCGACGCTACGTGATATCGCCACGAAGACCGGCGGCAAGTACTACGCCGCCCGCAATCCCAAACAGCTTCCCCAGATTTTCGTGAAAGAGTCGCAGGTCGTGCGCCGCCCTCTTATCATCGATGAGCCTTTCACGCCCCGCGTGCTGCACGCGTCCAGCGAGCTGCTCGCGGGCATCGACACGCGGCGTGAAGGGTTCCCCAACCTGGGTGGACTGGTTCTGACCTCCGTCAAGGCCAGTCCGCACGTGCTCACCCCCCTGGTCCGCATGACCGACGACGGCGACGATCCGGTGCTCGCCCACTGGCAGTGCGAGCTGGGCAAGACCGTCGCGTTCACCAGCGGCTACTGGCCGGTGTGGGGCGAGCAGTGGACAAGCTGGCCCAAGTTCGCCAAGTTCTGGGCGCAGATCGTCCGCTGGACCATGCGTCAGGATACGCCCGCGAACTTCGACACCCACACCCGTGTGGAAGGCAATCGCGCCCGGATCACGGTCGACGCCCTCGACAAGGACGCCAGCTTCATGAACGATCTGCAACTGAAGACCAACGTTCTCGGGCCGGATGGCGAGTCTATGCCGGTGCGTTTCACGCAGACCGGCCCCGGGCACTATGAGGCGGAGTTCGACGTCGAGCGGGCCGGGCAGTACCTCGCCAACGTGCAGATCCTCGATCAGGGCAAGATGCTGGGCACCATTCGCACGGGCGTGTCCGCGCCGTTCTCGCCGGAATACCGCGATCTGACTCCCAACGAATCCGTGCTGCGACAGGTCGCCGACGTCACCGGCGGGCGCTGGCTCGACGTCGATCCTCGCCAGGCCAAAGTGTTCAGTCACGATCTGCCGCCGTCGGAGGCGCGGCGCTCGGCATGGGAATGGGTCCTGGCGTGGTTGCTGCTGCCGGCGTTTCTGCTCGACGTTTCCGTGCGCCGCCTGGCGAGCTGGCTGGCGTGGTCGATTGTGGTTGAAGTGATCGTGCTCGTCGTGCTGCTCTTCGGCGTGGGTACGCGCTACGGGCCGTGGTGGGGCGTGCTGGGCTCGTTCTTGTTTGCGGAACTGGTGGGTTGGACCATCCGCTTCCGCTACATCGGCCCGATGCTCGACTGGCTTACCCACATGGCCGCTGCCCTCGCTCAAACAGGCGAGCGCAGCGCCGTCGCTTTGGACAAGCTCAAGGGCGTCCGCGACCGCGCCCGCGAGGGCTTGGCCACGAAGACCGATGAGGTCCCCGGCGAGCCCGTCGAAAAGCCTAAGCTGCCCAAGCCGTCGCCCAGCGTGGCCAAGCGCCGCTTCGACGCCGGCGACGCTACGCCCGCGCCTACCGGCGACCTCGCCGACTCCCTCGGCGGCGCCAAGCCGGCCGAGCCGGGCAGCCCCAAGCCGTCGCCCGCGCCTCAAACGCCGCAGAAAGGCGAAGAGGAATCGCCGACCTCACGCTTGCTCCGCGCCAAACGCCGCGCAAAACGCGACGACGAGAATCAACCATGACTGAGGGGATCATCGCCGTGGGAGACAAACGCCAACGGGTTTCAACGGGTTCGCCGTACGAACGGATCGTCGGGATTTCGCGGGCCGTCCGCGCCGGGAACCTCATCGCAGTGACGGGTACAGCTTCGTTGGGTGCAGATGGCAGAACCGTCGGAATCGGCGACCCCACCGCCCAAGCCCGCCGCTGCTTGGAGATCATTCGCACGGCTCTAGAGGAGCTGGGAGCGGACCTGCGACACGTGTATCGCACCCGAACGCTCCTGACACGCATTGACGATTGGGAGGCGGTAGCGCGAGTTCACGGGGAGTTCTTCCGCGACATTCGACCCGCCAACACCGTTTTGCAGGTGTCTCGGTTCATCGACCCGCAATGGCTTGTCGAGTTTGAGGCCGATGCTATCGTTGACGAGTGCGCTGGGTAGCGAAAATCGCGCGATCGGGGAGTGATGATGGCAACCACAATTGATCCGGCCGTCGAAAAAGCTGCCGAAGAGCTGCGCAACAAGTTCAAAGCCCTGCGCGCCGAGATCGGCAAGGCCATCGTGGGGCACGACGAGGTCGTCGAGGGCGTGCTCACGGCGCTCCTGGTCGGCGGGCACGTGCTCATTGAGGGCGTGCCGGGGCTGGGCAAGACCTACCTCATCCGCACGCTTGCCCAGGCCGTCCATCTGCAGTTCGCCCGCATTCAGTTCACGCCCGACCTCATGCCCGCGGACATCATCGGCACGACGATCATCTCCGAGGACCCCAACACCGGGAAGCGCTCGTTCGTTTTCCAGCGCGGCCCGCTCTTCGCCCAGATCGTCCTCGCCGACGAGATCAACCGGGCCACGCCCAAGACGCAGTCGGCCTTGCTCGAAGCCATGCAGGAGCACTCCGTCACCACCGGCGGCACGCGGCACGTGCTCGAAGAGCCCTTCTTCGTGATGGCCACGCAGAACCCCATCGAGCAGGAGGGCACCTATCCCCTGCCCGAAGCCCAACTCGACCGCTTCATGTTCAAACTCCTGGTCAATTATTCGAGCAAGGAGGAGATGAAGACCATCCTCGACCGCACCACCACGGGCCACTCCCCCGAGGTCCGCGCCGTCATGACCGGTCCGGAGATCGTCGGCACGCAGAACCTCGTGCGCCGCGTGATCATGGCCCCGCACGTGCAGGACTACGCGATCCGCCTAGGGATGGCCTCCCACCCCGGCGGGCCGTACGCACTGGAGGTGACCAACAAATACGTCCGCTGGGGTGTCAGCCCTCGCGCGGTGCAGGCCCTCTCCCTAGGCGCCAAGCTGCACGCCCTCCTCGACGGGCGCTTCAACGCCAGCTTCTCCGACATCAAGAGGGTCTACCTGCCCGCCATGCGCCACCGCGTCCTGCTCAACTTCGAAGGCGAGGCCGAGGGCATCGCCACCGACCACGTCCTCAAGGAGATCCTCGATCGGACGCCGACTCTGACCGAAGCCGCAGCGTAGCTGCAGACGAAACCCGGGGATTCGCTCGGGGCGCTGCGGGCCGGAGGCCGCCCGGTCGTCGGTGTCGGTTGATTCTCTTGGGGACCGGGCGGGCGCGCGGCTGTGTTCCGCTGAAGTTGCAAAGCAAGGCCGAGGGCGTCGTCAGCGACCTCGTCCTCAAGGCCTCGACAGAACGCCGACCTTGACCGAAGCTGCGGCGTGAAGAGAGAGGAGTCCGTCTCGCAGTGCGAAATGAGCCGCGAATGCGCGTACGTTTCGCGCCCTCGCCGACGGGGTACTTGCACATCGGCGGGGCGCGGACCGTGCTGTTCAATTGGCTGCTGGCGCGGCGGCACGGCGGCGTGTTCATCCTCCGCATCGAAGACACTGACCAGACCCGCCACGTCGAAGACTCGGTGCAGAAAATCATCGACGACCTGCGCTGGCTGGGGCTCAATTGGGACGAAGGCCCGCAGATCGGCGGGGACTACGGGCCGTACTTCCAGAGCCAACGCGTGGACACCTACAACCGCTACCTGCGCACGCTCCTCGAATCCGGCCACGCGTACTACGCCCTCGAGACCACCGAGCAACTGGCAAACATGCGCGAATCAGCCAAGCGCGAGAAACGCGCAGTCACCTACGTCCGACCCGACACCTTGCCCACCATCCAGGAGGGCGAAGCCGCCCGCGCGGCCGGCCGCTCCATCGTCGTTCGCCTGAAGATGCCCGGCGAGGACATCACCGTCGTGGACGACATCCTCGGCGAGGTCACGCTGCCCGCGAGCCAGAGCGAGGACTTTGTGCTCCAGAAGAGCGACGGCTTCCCCACCTATCACTTCGCCTGCGTGGTCGACGATGAGCTGATGAAGATCACTCACGTGCTCCGCGGCCAGGAGCACCTCATGAACACGCCCAAGCACATCGCTCTCCAGCGGGCCCTCGGCTTCGCCGCGCCGCGCTACGCGCACCTGCCGGTCATCTTCAACATGGACGGCTCGAAGATGAGCAAGCGCGACAAGGAGAAAGCCCTCGCCGCCGGCAAGCGTCCACCGGAAATCGACGTCCACGACTTCCGCACCGCCGGCTACCTGCCCGAGGCCGTCCTCAACTTCATCGCTCTGCTCGGCTGGTCGCCCGGCGGGGAGCGCGAGTTCTTCGACCTCAACGAGCTGACCCGCGTTTTCTCCGTCGAACGCGTCGGCAAGACCAACGCCAAGTTCGATCGGGAGAAGCTGCTGTCGTTCAACACAACCTGGGCCACGCGAGTGTCATCGGACCGCCTGCTGACCGCATTCAAGGACTACATCGCCGTTAGCGACTCCCCGATGCGCTCGGCTGAAGACACGCTGCTCGTCCGCATCCTGAAATGTTGCGAAGGCTTCCGAACGTTCCGTCAAGTCGAGGAGAAAGTGGCATTCCTTTTTGTGGCCGACGACGCGATCGAATACGACTCCAAGGCCGTGCAGAAAGTGCTCGAAAAGGGTAGTGGCGAAGGCTACGCCGTCCTTCGCGATTTGCTGCCGGTTCTACAGAACCTGACAAGCTGGACCGGCCCGGACTTGGAAAAATTCGTCGCTTCGTTTGCCGCGGAAAAAGGCCTGAATCTCGGCCAAGTCGCTCAACCCCTGCGCGTGGCCCTCACCGGCGCCACCATCAGCCCCTCCATCCACGACACCCTCGACCTCCTCGGCCGCGGGCGAACCCTCGCCCGCATCGAGCGATGTATCGCTGTGAGGCGCGTGCCCCAGGGCTGATCCGCGCCCTTCGTGGCTTCGTCGCTCCGTGACTTCGTCGCTGCGTAGCTTCTTCTTACGCCACCAGCTCCTCGCACAGGGTCTGGTTGAACCGGTGTCGCAGGCGTTGCAGGATTTCCTTGTGGATCTGGCTCACGCGTGATTCGGAGAGGTTGAGCACGCTGCCGATCTCCGCCATGGTCATCTCCTCGAAATAGTAAAGGATGATGACCAGGCGTTCCTCGCGGGCTAAGCCGCGGGTGAGGTATTCAGTGAGCAGTTGCCGCGAGACTTTGACGGCCGGGTCCTCGCCGCGCTGGTCGTGAACGTCCCAAGCGTGTGTCGCGCCGCTGGCGCGACGCTCGCTCGACGGCTCCATGGCGCTGAAGTGTACTTCCTTGCCGAGCTGCGAAAGTCGGGACAAGTAATCGTAGCGATCCAGGCTCATCTCGAGCCGCTTGGCCACCTCGGCCTGGCTCGATCCGTAATCGGCATCGCTGCCCATGGCCTCGCGGACCAGCATGCGCTTCTTCTCGAACGTGCGTACCGTGCGGCTTTGCGGATCGAGGCTGCGTAACCAATCCATGACCGCCCCGGAGATGCGCTGTTGACAGAAAGTCTCGAACTTGGCCTTCTTGGCGGGGTCGTAAGCCTCGACGGCCTCGATCAACCCGTCGAACGCGGCGCTGCAAATCTCGTCGTACGACACCTGCGCCGGCAGCTTCCGCGACAACCGCGCCGCGTGGGTGTGCACCAGGGGACTGTAGTGGACCACGATCTTGTTTCGCATCTCCACCGCCCGCGTCCGCAGGTAGGTCTTCCACATCCGTTCGATGGTCATGCTCTTCGTCGGCATCTCGTTTCTCCTCACCCGATAGACCAAGCCATTAACCAGCCTGACGTATGTTTGGATAATATGGGCAATATGGGTACTATCGTCTGCGTCGTATGGATAACTCCACTGGCGTTTCCGGATTGGGGCGAGGACATTATTGGCCCTGAGCAGCTACTACTATGGCTAGCCGATGGGGCCGGTTGGGAATACCAGATGGTGGGGTGTGGCGTTTTCAGTCGCCGGTCACGGTGAGGTCGTCAAAGTGGGTCTGGGCGTCGGCCTTGCTCCATAGGCCGATGCGGCCGGGACCGGCGAAAGCGGTGTCCGTAGCCGCCAGCTCTTTCTTTCCATCGAGGTGGCATTCGATCCTGTCGCCGGTCATGACCACGCGAAGGGTGTGCCAGCCCGGCGTCGCCGGGACGTCCGCGCTGCCAAGCTGCGTGCGCTTGCCGTCCTCGACTTTGTAGACGCGGAAGTTCTCCTCCAGCGGGTTGTAGCGACAGATGTAGTAGTTCTTCGCGTCTTTGGCTCGCCAGACGACCCCGCCGCCTTGATCGATTTCTCCGGCAACGGCGCGGAGTTTCACGGAGAGGTCTACGTTCTTGAAGTTCGTTTCGGTGATCAGGGCCACGTTGTAGACCGGCTTTTCGCTCTTGGCCTGCTGCGCCAGGACGTGAGGCTTGCTCGAGGCCGTATCGTCGCCCACAACACGCCACTGGCCGACGTCGTTGGTTAACCCCTTGGCCGGCTCGCCGACCTTGTCGGTGTCGAAGTTCCACACGTGGCTCTTCATGTCTTGAGCACTCCCGATGACCACGAGCATGGCCACGAACACGGCCGCCAGGCCCTTGATTCGAAACCTTGAACTCAACATCGCCCCACCTCCTGTAATGACCGTAGTCAGTATGCCGTCCGCGAGAGAACCGGGCAAACGCACGAAGTTACGAGGCCACGGAGCGTCATGGATCGATCGCTATGCACGAGTCGGTCGAGGGAATCCTCAGGTTGCAGGCAAAGTTCGACGTCGCGCATAGCACTTCGGTGATGACGGGGGCCATGCACGGGATCGGCGCGGGCCAGTAGCTCACGCCGCAGCAGGCGATGTCCGCAACGTCGCTCGACTGCATGGTGGCGAGGAACCTTCCGTCGTCGGGGCTGAAAAAATCGACGACCACCGTCACAAAACTCGTGCGCCATAGGAAGACGCTTCCATCGCCACAAAGACCACATATCCCTCTTCGTGCCCGGACGTGCACTCCGGATCGGCTCGCAGTTGATCGCGCGCGGTTGCTAGATCAGTGAGGTCCCGCAGCGGCTGGTCGAACTCGCACCCCCAGTGGAAGCACTGCATGCGACATGGATCGAAGTACACGACATCGCCGACGGCAAGATAGGGTTCTCCGCAGAGGACTTGGGTAACGGTCATCGAATCGCAGGCCGGCTCCTCCGGCCAGAAGACATGGCCGCGACAGTGCTCGGGAAAGACCGGCTCCCACGTGTCGGTCATCGTCGCTCGGAACGCTCCCGATGGGGCGTCAAAGAAGGTCGTGTGAAAAGCTCCTGCAAGCTCCTCGTTGCGTCGCAGAACACGGGTCCCATCCGGGCATACGCCGGCGATCATTTCCGCGAAGCTGGAGATCCCGGGAGGGCACAGTGTGTCGCCTTCTCGCAGCCACTCGCTTAGGGTCGTCTCGTAATCCGCCAAATCGCTGACCGGCCTTTTGACGCAGCCCGGTGAGTCGAGGGCACAGCACTCGCGCACGTTGTGCTGGCATTGCGAGAGGCAGGTCTCGCCGACCGGGACGCACATCCCCGTTGGAGGATGACAGCGCATGCCTATGTCACAATCGACCGGATCCCTGATGCACAGAGAGTTGCCCACACAATGCCAGCGATCGCAGAGATTCTCGCTGCGGCAATCCATGCCGTCGCAGAAGCCTGTGCAAAGCCCATTGGCGCAAGAGAGGCTTGAACTGCAATCGCCAGCGTCCTCGCACTGGTAGCATCGATCGTTTTGCTCGTCGCACAGCCAAAGCTGGGTGTAGGTCTCCCGGCACGGAAGGAAGCCGATTCGGCAAGCGCAGCCGTCGCAATACTCATGGCCGTTGCAAAAGATGCCGTCGTCGCAGTCGGCAGCACCCGCGCATGCGGGTGCGGGCTCATCTTCCTCATCACATGGACTCACCTCGCATTCCGGCAGATCGGGACATCGGTCGCAGTTCACAATGACTAGGCAGGTATCATCGACACACACGTCGTCCGTACAGGCATTGTCATCTCCGCACTCCGTGTCCGTGGAGCAGACGACAGTCGCGACGCAGGTATCGTGATCCTCGTCGCATGCCTCGCTGTCGCGACACGGATCCCCGCTGTGCAGGCATTGCCCACCCGCGCACTCTTCCACGCCGTTGCAGAAGATTCCGTCGTCGGAAACGGCGGAACTCAGCGTGGCCAGACACGTGCCGTCGTCGAGACACGCGTCCTGCGTACAGAGGTCACCGTCGTCGCAGTCGGCGTCGCTCAAACAGAGATCGAAGGACATTGTGCCGGGGTCACAGGATGCGCCGAGCAAAGCGGACAGCCAGATCGATGCGAGAAACGAAACGGTGCAAGAGCGAGCCACAGCCAAGCCTCAGCGACTCATCCCGCCCATGAGGCGGGGCATACTAAGCATCTCGGTAACAGGATGCCTCAGACCAGGTGTTCGGGCAAGCCGAACGCGCGTTCAAATGCTAGCGTATGGCACGTGGGGCGGCGGAAGCTTAACGCAATTCCTCGAGATCGGCAATGTCCTGGGCGCGTCCCGAGGCGCGCTTGTTGGCCTCCAGATCGGCCAGAGAAATGAAAGGCAGATCGACATCGCCGACGGACTGGACCTGCCGCCGACGATAACATGCATCGAAAGCAACTCCGGAGGCGCTGGTGAGCAGTTCGATTCGCAGGGGCGGGCGACCCATGCGGATGACCTTGCCCGCAAGATTCAGCGGCGCCGACGCCACAACTTCTTGAGGAAAGCCGAACGCAGTGAGGGCCTGGCGCACACGAGCCATTCTCCGGGGAAGTGGCGATCCAGATATCGAAGTCGCCTGTGGCGCGGGGGTGGCCGTGAAACGCAACGGCATATCCACCGACGACGAGGTACTCAACGCTCGCCGAGTTCAGCAACTTCAAGAACTCTCTCAACTCGGCCGGAAGCTGGATCGTAGCCATACATGACCTGTCGAAGAAACTCGAGCGCGCTAAGCCGCTCGTCCGGCGTGCGTGTCTGCCAGTAGTGCCGGGCGTCGTCATCATCGAGCGTACCGACGCTGAAGAAATCTCGATCCAAACGGTTTTCGTCGTGTTCCATGGCGTTGAGTCCGTGTGGGCTCAGCATGGCGACTCTGCGCTTTGCCATGCCACCCATCTATGCATTACTCCACGGTGATGCTTTTGGCGAGGTTGCGGGGTTTGTCGACGTTGCAGTTGCGGAGGAGGGCAGCGTAGTAGGCAATGAGCTGCAACGGAATCACGGTGAGCAGCGGTTGCAAGGGTTCGGGCGTGTCGGGCACGTAGAGGACGTGCTCGGCCATCTTGGCGATCTGGCGGTCGCCTTCGGTGGCGATGGCGATGATGCTCCCGCCGCGAGCGCGGACCTGGGCGATGTTGTTGTTGATGCGATCGTACTGGCTGCCGGAAGTGGCGATGACCACGACGGGCATTCCTTCGTGGATGAGGGCGATGGGCCCGTGCTTCATTTCCGCCGCGGGTAGCCCTTCGGCGTGGATGTAGCTGATTTCCTTGAGCTTGAGCGCGCCTTCGAGGGCCACGGGGTAGTTGTATCCGCGGCCGAGGTACAGCCAATTCTCGAAACCGTTGAACCGCTCGGCCACGAGCTTGGCCTGGTCGGCGCGCCCGAGAATCTCCTCGATTTGCTTGGGAATCTGCTCGAGGGCGGTGATGAACTGCGACGCGGCGGCGGGGGAGAGGTGCTTTCGCCGGCCTAGGTAGCAGGCCATCATCGCCAGCACGGCGACCTGAGCGGTGAAGGCCTTGGTGCTGGCCACGCCGATCTCCGGGCCCACGTGCAGATACACGCCGGCGTCGGTCTCGCGAGCGATCGTAGACCCGACGACGTTGACCACGCCCAGCGTAAGGGCGCCGCGCTGCTTGGCCTCCATCATGGCCGCATGAGTGTCGGCGGTCTCACCGCTTTGGGAGACGGCGATCACCACGGTGCCGTCGTCGATCACCGGATTGCGATAGCGGAATTCGCTGGCGTACTCGGTTTCCGTGGGCGTGCGGATCAGCTCCTCGAACAGGTATTCGCCGACCAGCGCCGCGTGCCAAGCCGTGCCGCACCCGGTGAGGATGAAGCGCCGCGCCCGCGTCAGCTCGCGGGTACAGTCTACAAGCCCGCCGAGATGGATGGTCCCCGATCGGGCCTCGATGCGGCCGCGAAGGCAATCCTGGAGCGCCTCGGGCTGCTCGTGGATTTCCTTGAGCATGAAGTGGTCGTAGCCGTCGAGCTCGATCTGCTCCAACCCCCACTCGATTTCTTCGACCTCCCGGGTGACCGGGATGGCGTCGAGGGTGGTCATATGGACGTGGTCGGGAGTGATGCGGGCCATTTCGCCATCGCTCATGTACACCACCTGCGTGGTGTGGGCGAGGATCGCTGCGGGGTCGGAGGCCACGAGGTGTTCACCCTTGCCCACGCCGATGAGCAGCGGACCGCCGTTGCGGGCGGCCACGATGACGTCCGGCTCGTCCGCGCAGGCCACAGCGATCGCGTAGGCCCCGGAAATCTCGTGCAACGCCTGACGCACCGCCTGTTCGAGGTTGCCCTGATAGAACCGGCTGATGAGCTGGGCCAGGGCCTCGGTGTCGGTTTCGCTGCGGAACTCGACGCCTTGCCGCTCCAGGTACGTGCGTAGGGCACGATCGTTTTCGATCTGCCCATTGTGTACGACGGCGATTTTTCCGCGTGCGCATGTGTGCGGGTGGGCATTGATGTCGGTGGGAGCGCCGTGGGTGGCCCAGCGGGTGTGGCCGATGCCGGCCTTGTGCTTCGCTTGAAAATCGAGCATCTGCTCGAGGACGCTGATGCGCCCGGCGGACTTGGTGATGTGCAGCTTACCGCGTTCAACGAGGGCGACCCCGGCCGAGTCATAGCCGCGGTACTCCAGCCGGCGAAGACCCTCAATGAGAATAGGCAGCGCCGGACGCTGACCCACGTACCCGATGATCCCGCACATATACTCCTCCTACGGCCCTCGACGATCGCAGGACTGGCCGCCAAGCGATCTTCTCATTATCGGCATGCTTACCGAGATCGGCAAACGGCTGGTAAAGCCGGCAACATCTCTAAACTCATGTAGGGCGGAGCGATCAAGGGAAGCTTGCCGTGGTGCGTTGCAGCGTTGTCCCAAGGGTCAAACGACAGCTCCGACGCCATAGTCTTGACCGTGCCACCGTCCGCTCGGGGCGTCAACCTGGGCAGTACCAACAATCGGTGACCACGTAGCCGCCCATGGCGGTACAGCAGGTCGGAGTGACGCTCGCGCAGGTTTCGGTCGGCTTGCAGCAGAGGATTTCGCCCGGAAACTGGCAGGCCTCGGCGCAGGTCTTCTCCGAGGACCATGAGGAATACGGTCCAGTGCATCCGGCGGCCGTGGTCGCCGTGCAAATTCGCTCGCAGAACGTGAGAGGATCCGCGACGCAGCATTGCCCGCGAGCGACGGCCCCGGAAGAGACGACCAATGCGAAGTCCGCGTCTCGCGGCAGCCCCGGTGTCTCCACGTGCGCGTCCTGAGCGATCGCGTCGAGCCTGACCGTCACCGTCCACGTTCCCGGCGTGGGGTTCTGGACAAACACGTTCTCCACAGTGTCCAAAACTTCGATGGTTGGATTGCTCGGGTACGGATGGTCGCCGGAAGTACAGGCCGAGGACGACCACAACGCATTCAGGAGTCCGCAGTTTCCCCAATAGGTGGTCGTTCCGTCAGGGGCGGTCACTTTGAGCGTCAGGTCATTGACGGTAGCGGGATAGGCGTTCGGTGCGGCTGGCGGGTCGGTGTAGACCAGCGTCGCGCGGAGAAACGGGTCACCAGACTCGACGGCGAAGTAGAACTTGCGCATTTCAAACTCGCTGAACACCTCGGTCTCGTTGACGATCAATGCGTTGTTGCGGAAGTCGTAGACCGTGGCGATGTTGGGCAGTCCCCAGCCCTGCTTGTTGCGATGAAGGTCCACGTTGTTACCGGGTGGGGGAGGGTTAACCCAATCGTATTGCTTGGCGGTGTGAATCATCACGGCCTTGGCCGTGCTCATGTGCGGGCGACGCTTGAAGACGCAGTTTTCGATCGCAGGATTACAAGAGGGAACCGGTACGCGGAAGATATTGCGACCATTGAGGTCGGCGTCATCGGCCCACATCTCCATGAGAAGTCCGATGTGGCCGCAGACAATGGGCGTCGCAGCGCTCGTGCCCGCAAAGTCCGGATAATCCCCGTTGGTGCCAGTCCCGACGGTGTAAATGCAATCGTTGAAGAAAAGCAAGTCGGGTTTCACACGCCCGTCCGCGGCTGGCCCGTAGCTTGCGCTCTGTGCCAGGCCGCAACTCAGCGTACAACTCCAGCAGTCGTCAGAACTGGTCAAGTTATCCAAGTGTCTGACTCCGCCGACTGCGATAATGTTCTTTGCCCATGCCTGTGACCTTGAGACATGAGTGCTACCAAAATTGCCTTGGGACTGACAATGGACTAGGTCAAAGTCGAAGAGGATGTCGTCCATGTCCGAAGAGATGTTGGTATAATTCGTGGTGAGATCGATTCCTCCACTCGTCGACTGGAACACGGCCTTGTAAGTAAGATTCGGATTCACTAATTCGGCGGTATGATCGTATCGGTTCGGGCTGTAGAAAAGCTCCAAGTTGTCGCCCCAATCCGCGACGATCCCTTGCCCGAGAGGGAGTAGACCCCGCCTGATCGGGTTGCCAAAGCCGTCGCCGAAAATGATCCCCGACGTTGCCCCTCCATGAACGGCGTCCGCACCACTTGTCGTCACCTCACCGCCATGAACGATTAGCGGGCGGGAGACAGAATCCATATGCGCCAAGTTGAAGCCGGCATCGAGGACTTCGCCGTGGACACCGCTGCCGCGGTAACCGGCGACGGTCTCGAGATAATTGGCTCCGCCGTCACTTCCGTCGGAGCGAAGCGGTAGCTTCCGTACGTTGTTCATGTCCGGCTCCATCGGGCTCCAGCGGTCGACGAAGAGGACCTCGTCCCACCGCGCAACCTGATAGAGCTGCGACGGAGTAAGAGTCGCAACAATCAGGCGCTTTCCCGCGTCCGCGGAGTCGAGCTGCCCGCCGATGGTGGCGATCTTCGCACCCGCGGCGAGCTTCTGCGCCGCTGCGAAGACTCGGATGTTGTAGCGCTGGAGAGGAAAGACCTGATCGACCTGATCGAGATTGTCCGCGAGAAACGCTTCCAGCTGATACGCTGGATGAAACGGAACCATCGCGCGGACGAATGCCAGCGCGCCCACCGCGGCGCGTGAAGGCACTGGAACTCTGGCGACATAAGCTTGCTAGGAAAGGGCGTCATAGATCACGGCGCCTTGGGCCTCGACTGCTGCTGTGAACGCGCGTCCAAAGGCTTGCTTACAAACTGCACGATGAAAAGCTCACTGGCGGAGTCATTCGTCAGCGCCGTCGGAACTTCAGGCTCTTCGATCGCCGGATCGAAGGGCGCGTACTTCAGTTCAAGCGTGTACGAAGTTGGGCCGACATCGTTCACCTTCGTTGCATCGAAACTGGTCGCCTGGAACGGTTCCCTCGTGCCGTTGGCATCGATCTCATCCCAAAGCACAACAATCCCCGTTGAGTTCGGGATGGCGACCGAGCGGAGGTTGACGACGCTGTTGCTCGTGCTGTGAAAGGCTTCGCCGGCGCCGAGTCGTAGATAAGTCACGCCCCCTGCATGCGTTGAGTTGACCTGCGCTTTCGCAGGGGGATGAACAACGACAACACAGGCCAGTACAACAATGAAACTGGCACGGCAAGAAACGCGCCGACGGATGATCAATGCACCCGCTACGCCCAGCGCCAACGCAAGGAGGATGAGGCACCACACGCTCAAGGCTGGGATGCTAGGCGTACGAGCCTCTACGGCATTAAGTATGATCTGGTCGGCCAGCGGGCTCCCTGGATAGATCACGTTCGCCAAGTAAACAGAAACACCGCCCTCCCACAGGTTCCGCATGATCCCGATCGGACTGCCGGGAACATTGAAGCGGGCCAGGACTTTGGCGCTGGCATGCCCGGAGGTGTCCGTCAGCCCTGAACACGGTCCGTCCGCGCAGTTTCCGACTTGGGTGCCCACGGAAATGTTGCCGAGGATCGGATCCACGTCCGTCGTCAGTAGTCTGTCGCTTGGGGATGTGAACCCATTCGCCCCGATCCACGCCTGAACGGTCGGGTCGCTGTCGATGCCCAAAAAAAGCGGAGCCCCGAATACCGTGACTACGGTCTTGCCGGCACGCATGAAGTCGGGGAGCATTGCGGCGGAGTCGGACCAGTCGTGTGACAAGTCGATCACCACGTCGAAAGGATCGAGCGGTCCGGCGGGGCCTTCCTTGGGAAGAAGGGAGCATTGGTGACCGTGGCTCTGCAGTAGCGCGCACCAATCCGCACCGGGGCCAGGAATAAGCCAGTCGCCGTCAATCACGGCCACGTTCCTCCCGCTAGCCATCGCGGCCGACGCGGAAACCATGAGTTCGCAAATCATGGTCAGACAAACAACATGCTTGGACATGAGCGTCGCTCCCCTTGCAGAACGTCACGGCGGGCAACTCGGCGTGTGATACCGTAGGCTCCCCCACTTCGCAAGGAATCCCTCGCGGTACGCCCGGCCAGCGTCGTACCGTGTTTCAAAAAGGGTGAAAGCGGGGCCGATCGATCGGCGGGGTGGCCCGCTCAAGCCAAGCTTGGGCGTGGTGCGTTGCAGCGTTGTCCCAGGGCCAAACGACTGCGACCTCGTCGTTTGACTGTGCCACCCGTAAGGTGAACCGATGCCTAACTTAGCTAAAGCCGGCAACATGTCCAGGTCATGCCGTGTGGTCCGGACCGGAGCCCGCGGCCCGTCGAAGCAGGGCCACGCAGCGTGGGTCCAGCGGGAGGTTCTTGGCCAGTTCGATCGCCCGGGGCGTCATCTTCACAAGCGTTTTGCGCAGGATTTCGACGGTCTTTTCCGCATCCCATTCGTCGAGGTAGGTGTGCAGCTTGAGTTCCAGGAAGGCGAGGCAGTCGGCATCCTCGAGGACGCGGCCTTCCGGGTCGTCTTTCCAGCCGATGCGGGTGATCAGGGCGCGCACGCGGGCGAGGATATCGTCGGCGTAACCGACATCTTTGAGAATCTGCTCGGCTTGGTCGGCGTGGAACTGCGCCAGAGCGCGCCGCCAGGCATGGTAGCCGCCCTTGGTCTTGGGATAGCGGTCCCGCGGAATCTCCCAGCGCCGCAGCGTGTGCGCCCGCGCCGCCAGCAGCAACGCTTCCGACGGCTTCTCCGCGAGCTCTTCGACCCACGCATAGACGCGCCGCGAGAATGCCACTTCGCGTGGCGCCACGACGCCGTCAACCGTTTCCGTTCGGGGATCCTCGGCGTTGGCCTCGTCGATTCGCTGAATGGCGGCGGCGAAGTGATCGCTAGCTTCTGCCTGGGCGGGCATAATGACTCTATGAAACAACTCCGGCGGCGCGATCGAGGCGGCCGCGCTGGCGTCGCGCGTCCGATGCGATCATGCCGCCGGACTGAGTCCGTTCTAGTGCGGACGACCTCGAAGGCGCTACGGCTTCTTGACTTCCGTCTTCACCTCGGTCTTTGTTTCGACCTTTTCGACCTTCTTGCAGCAGGGCTTGTCGCAGCCCGAGCCGCAGCCCTTCTTGCACGACGACTTGCAGCAGCCACCGGAGGCGGCGATGGCCACGGCGACCGCGAGGCCGACGACCACCGTCGTCAGCTTCCGAAACCAGCTACGATTCATTCCGGTTCTCCTGTCGGAAAACTCCTCCCAATCGCCGGCCCCACAGTGGGATCGGTCAGGGAATGCCGGGAGCGTACTCGGCTCCCCAGACCCTTGCAAGTCCCCCTTTCTTTGTCACGCTGCCGTTGACGCTGCCCGTCGAGCTGCTACAGTTCAGGCTTGGCGTGTAGTTGATCGGCGCGGTCGCTTTTGGAGAACCCAGCGTTGTATGAGTCCTTCGTACCCAAGGCCATGTTCTTTACGAAGGGGACCGGCAAGCACCGGAACAACCTTCAATCCTTCGAGGAAGCCCTACGCGACGCCGGGATAGCGGGGTTCAACCTCGTTCGGGTCAGCAGCATCTGCCCCCCGCATTGCAAAATCATCGCCCGCGAGGCCGGCCTGAAGAAGCTCGCCCCGGGGCAGATTGTCTTCACGGTCTTGGCCGAGTGCCGGACCAACGAGCCGAACCGGCTGGCCGGTGCCGGCATCGGCTTGGCCCGCCCTGCCAACAAGAACCTGCACGGCTACATCGCCGAGCACCACGGCTTCGGGATGACTCAGAAGGCGTGCAGCGACTACGTGGAGGACATGGCCGCCACGATGCTCGCCACCACGCAGGGCATCGACCTCGACCCGAACACGGCCTACAACGAGCGAAAGAACATTTACCGGGCCCACGGCCTGGTGGTGCAGACTCGGGCCGTCGTGCAGACCGTGGAGGGCGACAAGAACGGGCTGTGGACCACGGCCGTCGCCGCGGCGGTGCTAATCCCTTACTGAGCCGACACGCAGATATGAATGAAGTTCAGCGGGTAGCCCTTACTCGCGAAGCGCGCGCTGGCATCTGCACTTCGGGCAATAAACATCGAAGTAGAGAGAGCTATGAAGGGCCGCCCCGGTCTTACGATCCTGTTTTCGCCTTTCCAGTTTTTCGGTGATGACCGATGCCAGGTCGTAGCCGCAGTCATAACAATGCGTTTCAGTGTATCGCTCAAGTGCTTTGGCCGCAGATCGAGCCGAAACGCGAAAGATGAGGGTGGCGAGTCCGCAGGCGCTCGTGGCGATAGTAGTAACTTTGAATTTGCGCCAGACCGGTTCGACATTCGCATCGGGGACGTATTCTCCCGTGTACGCGGCAAAAAAATAAATGATCGCTAACAGCATCGAAACGACGCTCGCCACGGCGAAAACTTTGTAAAGCAGATTGAGCGTCTCGATTCTTCTCGATCGATCAGGAATTGTTCGCTCCGATGACATCATTCCTGCCCTGGAGGTCAACCGCAATGGGGGTGTTGGACGAAGCCAAGCGAGTAAGTAAGATCGCTGATTCGGGTCAGATTGTCGATTGCCGGTTTTCGGTTGTCGATTGACGCGGCGCGGAAGCCATTCGACAATTGACAAATTTGCATCGACAATGAGGATAATAAGTGGCCTGCAAACAACATTCAGATCGTAAAGAGCATCCTGGCCACAAGGCCTTTCTCGACGCCCCCCCGATTGAGCCGCTGCACCTAGGCGGCAACGAGAACGTCGCCGACCTGATCGACCACTGCTTCTCCCATAGCGGATTCAACGGTCGCAAGCTGGCCGAAGGGGCCAAGCTCTACGCCCGGATGCTCGAAGCCGACGCCACCGTCGCCTTGACCGTGGCCGGGGCCATGACGCCCATCGGCATCGGCGGGGTCATCAGTTCCCTGATCGAGCGTGGGTTCGTGGACTTCATCATCGCCACGGGGGCCAATCTGTACCACGACCTGCACCTGGCCTACGCCTTCCCCATGGTGCAGGGCAGCGCCAACGTCGATGACAACGTCATGGCCGAGGAAGGCGTCGCCCGAATTTTTGACGTTTTCATCGGCGAAGAAGACACCCTGATGGCCACGGACAACAAGGTGCTCGAACTGATCCAAGGGTTCGATCTCACCAAGCCGTTCTCGACCGCCCGATTGCATCATCACATGGGAAAGATACTCTGGGAGAAATCGCCGCACCCGGAGAAGTCGATGGTGGCCGCGGCGGCTAAGTTCGACGTGCCCATCTACACTTCCTCGCCGGGGGACTCCTCAATCGGCATGAACCTCATCGTGCCGCATCTGTTCGACAAGCCGGTGATGCTCAACCCGGTGCTGGACGTGATCGAAACGGCGGCCATCGTCCGCGATGCGGATTTGAACGGTGTGGTCGAGATCGGCGGCGGCTCGCCGAAGAACTTCTATCTCCAGACGCAGCCCACGCTGCATCAAATCCTCATGGACAAGTCCAAGGGCGGGCACGACTTCTTCCTGCAACTGACCACCGATGCGCCGCACTGGGGCGGCCTGTCCGGCGCCACCCCCGGTGAGGCCCGGAGCTGGGGCAAGATCAAAGACGCGTTTTCCAACAACGTGGTGGTGTACTCGTGCGCTTCGATTACGTTCCCCCTGATCGCCCAATATGCCCTCGTCCGCTGCAAGCCGCGCAAGCACCGTCGGCTGTTCACCCGGCTCGACGCCATGGCGGAATCGCTTGGCCGCGCCGCTCGCGCCAGCCGTTCCAACCCTGCCTCATAGGAGGGACTTCGTTCGATGCCGAGCAACTTCCTGGGGCTGCCGGCGCGATACAACGACTATCGCCGCTCGCGATTCGCGGTGCTGCCCATTCCGTACGACTCGACGACCAGTTTTCAGGCCGGCACGCGCAACGGCCCGGCGGCGATCATCGCCGCCTCCCAACAGGTCGAGCTGTTCGACGACGAATTGGAAGCCGAATGCTACAGGGCGGGCGTGGCCACGCTCGATCCGATCACGCCGGAGATGGCCGGGCCGGCCTCCATGCACGGGACCGTCGCCGCTGCGGCCAGGAAGGTCGTCCGCGACGGCAAGTTCCTCATCGGCTTGGGCGGCGAGCATAGTATCACTTCTGGCTTGGTTCAGGCGGTCATGACGAAACACAAGAAGCTCTCAATCCTTCAGATCGATGCCCACCTCGACCTGCGCGACGGATGGGAAGGCACGGCACATTCGCATGCCTGTGTTATGCGCCGCTGCATCGACCTAGGCGCCTCGCTCGTCTCCGTCGGTATCCGGAACATATCGCTCGAAGAGCATCGATACCTCGCTGAGAAAGACAGGGATGGGTTTGTCGCACGCTCGGATCTCATGGCAAGAGCGATGGGTCAGTCGATTGGCCGAGGGCGTTCGAAGCGCTCCGGTGCATCGGTAGAAGTCGTCACTGCTCGCCAGTGTCACATGGAGGACGACTGGATGGACCGCGTCCTCGATTCGTTGGGCGATTCAGTCTACGTGACCATCGACATCGACGGCTTCGATCCTGCGTACGCCCCCGGAACAGGCACGCCCGAGCCGGGCGGACTGGACTGGTATCAAGTCACCGGGATCCTGCGTCTCGTGGCCGCCGAGAAAACCATCGTCGGGGCCGATGTCGTCGAAGTGATGCCCATTCCCGGCCAAGCGGCAACCGAGTTCCTGGCCGCGAGACTGGCCTACAAGCTCGTCTGTTACGCGCAGCTGCGAAAGTAGCGCCGCCGTTACAGAATGAACCGGCTCAGGTCGGTGTCCTGGCTGATGTTGGCGAGTCGTTTGTGCACATAGTCACGGTCGATGCGGATGGTTTCGCCGCGGCGCGTGGGGGCCTCAAAGCTAATCTCTTCCGTCAGGCGCTCCATGACGGTCATCAGTCGCCGCGCGCCGATGTTGTCCATGGTCTGATTGAGCCGGAAGGCAATGTCGGCAATGGCCGAGACTGCGTCAGGCGTGAAGTCGATAAGCACGCCCTCCGTCGCCAAGAGGGCTGTGTGCTGCTTGGTGAGCGCGTTCGCCGGCTCGGTGAGGATGCGGACGAAGTCTTCCCGAGTGAGGTCCTCCAATTCCACGCGGATCGGCAGTCGCCCTTGCAGTTCGGGCATGAGGTCGCTCGGGCGGCTGCCGTGAAAGGCGCCGGCGGCGATGAAGAGGACGTGGTCCGTCTTCACTGGTCCATGACGCGTACTCACCGTGCAGCCCTCGATGACCGGCAGGAGGTCGCGCTGCACGCCCTGACGGGAAACGTCGGGCCCGTGGGTTTGGGTCGGCGAGCACAGCTTGTCGAGCTCGTCGAGAAAGACAATGCCCGCGTCCTCCGTTCGTCGCAACGCCATTTCCGTCAGCTTCTCGCGGTCGATGAGCTTGTCGCATTGTTGGTCGAAGAGGATCTCCCGCGCCTCGCGCACGGGGAGGGCGCGCTGCTTGGGCTGGGCGGGCATGAGGCGTTCGAGGAAGTTCTGCATGTCGGGATCGATTTGGTCCATGCCGAAAGTGGTCATTACGCCGACTGGACCGCTGCGGACTTCGGTGGTGATTTCGACCGAGCGATCCTCGAGTTCACCTGCTTGAAGCTGCGCACGTAGCTTTTCGCGACTACGACGGCGTCGCTCGGTGGCGTCGGTTTCGGCCTTGCTCTGCTCGACGTCGAAGCTGGTGGGGGGCATGAGGGCATCGATGAGCTGTTCCTCGGCCCGGCGGTGGGCTTCGTCGCGGACGACCTCGGTCTGCTCGTTGCGGACGATCCGCAGAGCGACTTCGACCAGGTCGCGGATCATGCTCTCGACGTCTCGGCCGTGGTAGCCGACTTCCGTGTACTTGGTGGCCTCGACTTTCAGGAAGGGCGCATTGACCAAGCCGGCGAGTCGGCGGGCGATCTCCGTCTTGCCCACACCGGTGGGCCCGATGAGGATCATGTTCGCCGGCCCGACCTCGTCGCGCAGGGACTCGGGCAGTTGCCGCCGTCGCCAACGGTTGCGGATGGCCACGGCCGCGGCACGCTTCGCCGCATTCTGACCAACAATGTGCTTATCCAGGGCCTCCACGATCTGCTGCGGCGTCAGGTCATCCACCCCGGCCATTGTGCGGTGGATTCCCCGTTTGTCCACGCGGTATCAAAACAAGGGGCGGGTCAAAGGACCCGCCCCTTGGCCACTACACGGTCGATCGTTCTTGCCCGCTAGTCACACCGTCCGCAGCGGTCGCGGCAGAAGCCGGTGGTCGCGGGACCGCCGGCCCCGCAGACGCCCGTGGCACAGGTACCCGGCGAGCAATCGCTGTTCGCGTCGCAGGGGATGCCGGGGTTCGGCGAACCGGCCGAGCA
>Ga0187893_10000948_pt1 | contig 72890 bp, 53 predicted proteins | sample MA1701074metaG_FD_139574 | JGI IMG/M metagenome (GOLD analysis project Ga0187893, IMG submission 139574) | White microbial mat communities from a basaltic lava cave in the Kipuka Kanohina Cave System on the Island of Hawaii, USA - MA170107-4 metaG ...
CGGGCTGTCGTTTCACCGAACGCATCCTCACGGTCGTACAAACGTTGCGAATGCAACACCGCCCCGTCCTCGACTACCTCCGCCAAGCCCTCCTCGCCCACCGCGCCGCCATCCCGGCTCCCGCTTTGTGTACCGTGGGGGGGTGAACGGTTACGAAAAAAGTATCCCCCGGGAACGAAATCGACGGCACCATTGTCATCGATGCCGTCGGAGCGGTCGGCGAACACGGTGCCCGGCGGGCCCGTTCGAGGAAAGCGCATGATCGTATCGCCACGGCTGTTGACCACGTACAAGTTGCGATCCGCATCGAAGGCAAGGCAATTGGTCCCGAAGGGCCGGTTCATGCCGTCCTTGATGTCCAGGATGATCTCGCTCGTGCCGTCCGGGTTGAACGCCTGGATCCAGCCGTCATGGAAAGTGGTTTTCAAATGACCCGCGTTGGCCGCAAGAAGCCGGCGACCATCAGGGGCAAAGCGAAGCCCGCTGATGACGCAAATGCCGTCGTCGGAGTCCGCAAAGACGCTCCAGTTCCCGGTCTTCGGATCGATTTCAACGATCCATTCGCGCCCCCCGAAGTCGCATGACTCCGCCTCGGTCATGGCCACAAAGATATGCCCGGGCTAAAACCGCTCCTGGGCAAAGACGGTGCTCGCCAGCAAAGCACTTAAACACGCGATCGGACGAATCGCTTTCATCGCCGACTCCCAGCTTGAAAGCTCCAAGGTAACCCAACACATCGATAAAGGCAACACGGCATCCTGTTGCCCCTTGCCGACGCGTCCCCTCAGTCTATCCTTGTCACACCTATGGACCTCGAACGCATCGCCAACGCCGTCCGCGAGATCCTCCTGGCCGTGGGGGAGAACCCGGAACGGGAAGGGCTTCGCCGAACGCCCACCCGTGTGGCGCGTATGTATCATGAGCTCTTCAACGGGCTTGAACTCGATCCGGCGCGGCACTTGGCCACGACATTCACCGAAACGTATGACGAACTGGTGGTCTTGCGGGATATCTCCTTCAACTCCATGTGCGAACATCACTTGATGCCTTTTGAGGGCAAGGCGCACGTGGCCTACCTGCCTGCGGGGCAGGTCGTGGGCATTTCCAAGCTTGCTCGCGTGGTCGACGAATTCGCCCATCGGCCGCAGGTTCAAGAGCGGCTGACCCACCAAATCGCCGATCTGCTGATGGCAAAGCTTCAGGCCAAGGGAGTCGCCGTGGTGATCCGGGCGACGCACACGTGCATGACCTGCCGGGGAATCAAAAAGGCAGGCAGCGTGATGATTACTTCAGCGGTGCATGGCCTCTGCCGCACCGACGCCCGAACCCGCAGCGAGGTGATGTCGCTTCTTCACGGATAATGGGCTATCTTTGATTGGCCGATGGCTAGGTCTGTTCGGGTCTTGGCGTTTCGCAAGGAGTTGAAACACCATGTATCGCGCAGCCGAAGGATCCCGGTTAAACCCTGGAGGATGAAGAATGTTCCAAGACCTTAAACCACCGAAAAAGGGTTCGCCGATCACGATGCACCCGACTGGTCTCAAAGTTCCCGACGAGCCGATCATTCCGTTCATTGTAGGCGACGGCACCGGGCGGGACATTTGGCGTGCATCATCGCGCGTATTAGACGCCGCCGTGGAAAAGGCCTATCGCGGAAAACGTCGTATCGCCTGGTTCGAGATCTTTGCCGGGCAGAAGTCGTTCGACAAATACGCGACTTGGCTGCCGGATGATACGATCAAGGCGTTTCAGACCTACCTGGTCGGGATCAAAGGCCCGTTGACCACCCCCGTCGGCGGGGGCATTCGGTCGCTCAACGTGGCCTTGCGGCAACTGCTCGACCTCTACGTCTGCTTGCGGCCGGTGCGCTATTTCAAGGGCGTGCCGTCTCCGGTGAAACGCCCTGACCTAGTGGATATGGTCATCTTTCGCGAGAACACGGAAGACATCTACGCCGGAATTGAATGGGCCGCCGGCACACCCGAAGTCAAACGGGTCATCGCGTTCCTTCAGGATGCGATGGGCGTCAAGAGCATCCGGTTCCCCGCCACCAGTGCCATCGGAGTCAAACCAGTAAGCTCCGAAGGAAGCAAGCGGGTCATCCGGGCTGCCATCAAGTACGCCCTGGCCAACAAGCGAAAAAGCCTCACCCTCGCCCACAAAGGCAACATCATGAAGTTCACCGAGGGCGCCTTTCGCGATTGGGGCTATGAATTGGCCGAGAAGGAATTCGCCGACCGGACCTACACCTGGTCGAAGTGGGAGCGGACCAAAAAGGAGAAAAACGATGGCGCAGCCAACGATGAACAAAGTAACGCTCTGGCCGGTGGAAAACTCCTCGTCAAGGATGTCATTGCGGACATCGCCTTTCAGCAGGTCCTTACCCGGCCGACCGAATTCGACGTGATCGCTACGCTCAATCTTAATGGGGATTATTTGTCAGACGCCTTGGCGGCCCAGGTCGGCGGGATCGGGATCGCCCCCGGCGGCAACATCAACTACGACACCGGCCACGCGGTCTTCGAGGCCACCCACGGGACCGCCCCGAAATATGCAGATCAAGACGTCGTGAATCCCGGCAGCGTCGTCCTTTCCGGAGAAATGATGCTGCGGTACATGGGCTGGTCGGAGGCGGCCGACCTGATCATCAAGGGCATGGATGGGGCCATCGGCGCCCGCACCGTGACCTACGACTTCGAGCGGCTGATGAAATCCGAAGGCGTCTCGGCCAAGCTGCTGAAGTGCAGCGAATTCGGTGAGGCGGTGGTGGAGCATATGTAGGATGGGCTGTGCCCAGCACTTCACCGTTGCGGACGCGACCGCCGCGGGCGTAAACAGCCATTACCGCCGTGTTCAATAAAATCCTCATCGCCAACCGCGGGGAGATCGCCGTTCGGATCGCCCAGACTCTTCAAGAGATGGGCATCGCGGCCGCCGTAGTCTATTCCGACGCAGATCGCGATGCCGTTCACGTCGGTGCCGCGGACGAGGCCTATCGCCTGGAGGGCAACACGGCGGCTGAAACCTACCTTCGCGGCGACCGCATCATCGAAATTGCAAAGCAGTACAGCGCCGACGCCATTCACCCCGGATACGGCTTCCTATCGGAGAATGCCGCGTTCGCCGCAAATTGTCGAGACACGGGAATCGTCTTCATCGGCCCGTCACCCGAAGCCATCCGCGCCATGGGCGACAAGATTCTCGCGAAGCAAACCGCGATGGGTGCGGGCGTGCCCGTTGTGCCCGGCTGGGCCGGGACCTCCAACGATCTCCGAGACGCACCGCGCGAGGCCAATCGGATGGGTTACCCTGTACTCATCAAGGCCGCGGCCGGAGGCGGGGGCAAGGGAATGCGGCTCGTCCGACAGGACGGCGAACTGGAAGCCGCGATCGAATCCGCTCGCCGCGAAGCCGGCAGCGCCTTCGGCGACAGTCGCGTTTTCATCGAGAAATACATCGACCGGCCACGACATATCGAAATCCAGATTCTCGGCGATCGTCACGGCAACGTCGTGCATCTCTTCGAGCGCGAATGTTCGATTCAACGACGGCACCAAAAGATTGTCGAGGAGTCTCCTTCGCCGGCGGTGAGCGATTCGTTGCGTGCCACCATGGGAAGTGCCGCGGCGCGACTCGCGAAGACGATGGGGTATACCAACGCGGGCACTGTGGAGTTCATTCTCGATCAAATGGGGCAGTTCTATTTCCTGGAGGTGAATACCCGCTTGCAGGTCGAGCACCCTGTCACCGAGCTCGTAACCCGCCAGGACCTCGTCGCCATCCAAATTCGGATCGCCACGGGAGAGGCGTTGCCGTTTTCGCAAAACGATCTCCGCCAAACCGGCCACGCCCTCGAATGCCGGATTTGCGCTGAAGACGCCGCCCGCGGTTTCGTCCCGTCGATCGGCGAGATTCAGGTTTACAGCCCGCCGGTCGGTCGCGACATCCGCCTCGACAGCGGCGTCACCACGGGTTCACGCGTTTCGGTTTACTACGATCCCATGCTCGCCAAACTGATCGTCTGGGGAGCCACGCGGGATGAGTCGATCCGGCGGATGGTGTGGGCCCTCGAACGATTCGCGGTGTTGGGCGTGACGACCAATATCGATTACTTGCGCAGAGTCGTTCTGCATCCCGAATTTCGCGCCGGCCGATTGCACACACATTTTCTTGACGAACATCCAAATCTGTCCGATGAGCCGGCCGACGTTCCCTCCGACGCCTGGATCGCCGCGGCCGTCGCGGAGACAATGAAGAACAACGGCCGGGCCACTGCGACGGAACCCGCGGATCGACATGCCGCACCGGACCCCTGGCAAACTGTCGGACCCTGGCGACAGGGAGCCGGTGTTTGAGAATGCGAAGTGGCGCTGCGGCGTCTCGTTTTCAGTCGGCGTTCTGCCATCTGATTCCACCGACTACAATGTTTCCATGAAACTGATCCTGCGCCACGCTGCCAGCGCCGCACCCGTCGAGGTTCGTCTCGAGCCGCTCGACCGCAGATCCGGCACGTTCGTGGTCTGCTACGCCGATCAGCGGGCCGAAATCCGGGTGAACTTCCGGGAAACCGGCGGCTGGCTGCACGTTCAGGACCGCGTCGTCCCGTTTCAGGCCTTGCGTAGCGCGAAGGGTTTGACGATTCGAATCAGCGGAAAAACGTACTTTTTTGAACTCGCAGATCCGACCGCCCAAAGGACCACCGCCGCCGGGGGCGTCGCCGCGCGGAGGGAGCTTTCCGCTCCCATGCCGGGAACGATTCTCCGAATTCGGATCGCCGAGGGCGCCACATTCGACGCCCATCAGCCGCTTATCATTCTCGAATCCATGAAAATGGAAATGACTCTCTCGGTCCCGCATCCGGGCAGAGTTTCCCGCATTTTTTGCCACACGGGTCAGCTCGTCGACATGGGCGCCGTACTGGTGGAATTGGAACCTGCCGATGAAAAGCCTCTCCCTACCTAAACAGGTTCAGATCGTCGAAGTCGGTCCGCGCGACGGCTTGCAAAACGAGTCGCTTCCTGTCCCGACCGATACTAAGCTCGCCTTCATTCAAAAATTGATCGAGGCCGGTCTCACGCAGATCGAAGTCACGTCGTTCGTTCATCCTAAGGCCATTCCCCAGCTCGCCGACGCCGATGAAGTCGCCCGACGATTGCCGCGCACCCCGGGCGTCGGGTTTTCGGCACTTGTGCCCAACGAGCGCGGACTCCGTCGTGCCATCGACGCTGGAATAAAACGAATTGCCGTCTTCACGGCCTGTTCAGAGACGTTCACCCGCAATAACATCAACATGTCGGTCGACGATTCGTTGGAGGTGTTTCGCCCTCTGATCACCGAGGCCATCAAAAACGGAATTTCCGCCCGCGGGTATCTTTCCACCTGTTTCGTCTGCCCCTTTGAAGGAGACATGGACAAGACTCGGGTTCGCGAGCTGACGCAAAAACTTCTCGACCTCGGGGTCAATCAAGTGGCGATCAGCGATACGATCGGCGCAGCCGCCCCGACCGACGTGTTCGAGACCGTGGGGCATATGCTCCAGGCCGTTCCGGCCGATTTGATCGCGCTGCATTTTCACGACACGTACGGGAGGGCGCTGGCCAACGTGTTCGCCGGTCTTCAACTCGGCATCGAAACGTATGACTCTTCGGCCGGCGGGCTTGGCGGCTGCCCGTTCGCCCCCGGCGCCGCCGGAAATCTCGCCACCGAAGACCTGGTGTCCATGCTCGAACGGATAGGCATCGAAACGGGGATTGATCTTCAGAAAGTCGCGGCGGCCGCGGCCGTCACTGCAGGGGCGCTACAGCCTGTTCCGACCCGCAGGCCGTGGAATCGCCCGAGATCAATTCCCTGACACCAGGCGGCATCCATGCGTCCAAGGTTTAAACGCGCTGCAGTTCGCGGCCCGGTTCGCTCGCCTCGCGTTCCCGCGCCGTCTGTTCGGCCAGCAGAACACAGATCGTGATCGGGATCCAAAACCATTTCGTAAAATGGATCGTGTGTGTTAGGCACGAAACGATCAGCATGCAGAACATCATCGCGGCCGCGATCCCCGGATTTCCCTGACGAATGCCGCGGACGCATTTGAGCGTGAGAATCAAAGTCAGCGCAAACAGCGTGAAACCGATCGGACCGCCGTCGACGAGGGGTCCGACAATCGAACTGTGCACGTCCAGAAAGACACCCTGGGACTCCTGTAGGGCCGCGGCCGTGTTGCCGTAACCGAACCCGAAGACCGGACGGCGAAGATACTCGTGGAGCGCCTCTTTCCAAATCTCTCCGCGTTCCTCCCCGACGTCGCCTCGGCGGCCCGAAAGAAAATTCTCAATTCGCTCCTGCGTCGCCGCGTCGAGCACGCCGGAGCGCATGACGACCAACATGCTTCCTCCCGCCAGCAGCGTGGTAATCGCCGTTACGGACACCGAGCGCATAAGGCCCGCACGCTTGGCCACCAACCCACCGACGGCGAATGCTCCCACGGCGGCCGCTATCGCAGAGCGCGAACCCGTTTTCATCATCCCGGCAAGGATCACCGGAGCGGCGGCGAAGTACGCAGTTTTCAAGGTCAGGCTTCGGCAATAGCCCCACGCGGCGGGCAGAGCGAGCAGGGAGATGGAGAGGCCGTGGGCCACCGAATTCGGATTGGCGAACTCCCCAAGTGTAGCCCGCGTAAACTGGCTGGATACGCCGCCGGTGACCACCAGAATCATTGATGCGATCAGCCCACCGAAGGCCGTAGCCAACAATGCCCGGTGGATCTGAGTGCGATTCGTGAGGAGCTTGGCAACCACGCCGATCAACAGGGCCTGGATGATGATCTGAGCACCGTATTTCGACGCAACTTTCATGTCCGTGGCCAGTGGGGCGGTCAACAGCCCGTACACGCCGAAAAGCATGGCCGTCCAAACGAGCGACTGAGAAACCTGCAATCTCGTCTTGTGTGTTCCCAGACGCGTCAGAAACACGAGGAGAAGAAATGGCGCCAAGGCCTTGGAGGGGGTGAAACTCGCGAACCGCTCGGCCTTGAACCCGACGTCCAAGGCCTGAAGCGCGAAATAGGCATAAACTCCCAACGACGGTGCATAAAGCGTGGCAACCAGAAATGTCAATCCGCCGACGACCCATGCAACAACCCCCGCCTCGGCAACATAAAGAATTCCGGTCAGGAACCCGCCGGGAACCACGAACATCCAGAACGCCGTGTTTTCCGCGCGAACCTCCTTGCGAAGATCGTCCTGCACGAAACTGCTTTCGGGGATCAAAAAGTGAGCTCCGTACCTCAACACCGAATCCGTGGGAAATCGCCGCTACATTCCCTTGGGATATCGGCTGAATAGCCGACTAGTGGACCATTCCGGGCGTCTTTGCGGGTTGGAATGCCCGACTCTCTCACGATTGCGGTTCGGTTTGCGGGCTTTTCGACCCGCAAGTTTTGTTGGAATGATCCACTAGGTTCGTCATCCGTTTCTCGGGTTGGGCCGGCACGCGGGTCACGGTTCGTACCAGATTCCGTCGTCGGTGATGCGCAAGGTCCCCGTGTCGCGGCGGAACTCGAGCAAGGCGTTTCGGTAGCCGGACACCGCGACCGCGTAAAGATTGCGGGCAACGAGAAGATCCTGGTCGGCCTCGACCACGTCGCGATTTCCGATCTTGCCGAGGTCGTATTGAGCCTTGGCGGCATCGAGCCGGAGACGGTTCTCCTCGACGTTCATGGCCTGGATTTCCAGCAGGTCGCGTTGCTGATCCACGCGCCGAAGAGTGCGGCGAACCTCCAGTTTCACGGTGTCGGTGAACCGGTCGTGCTCCCTCTGGGCTCGACGAAATCCGATCAAGGATGCGCGGTAGGCGTTTCGCTCTCTCTTGCGGTCGTCAAGGCGGAGCTCGGCCGAGCCGCGCCAGGTGGCGCGGTCTTCGTCGTAGTCGGTGGAACTGAGATGATCGGGATCGGTGTCAAAGGCCACGCTTCCGTTCAGGGTAAGATCAGGAAGGATCTGATTCTTGGCGACGCGCACGCCCCGCTGCGCGTCGTCCACGGAATCGGCGGTGTTGAGCAGGTCGAGACGGTACTGGAGGGCCGCTTGGGTGGCGGTGGGCTCATCGACCACGATGGCGATCCGGTCAAACGCCTCGCTTTCCCGGTCGTCTTCCTGGTCGACGACGTCGAGCAAGTCGGTCACGGGCATTCCGATGTTGATCTTGAACTGATCCAAGGCGAAAGCGAATCGCTCTTTCGCGCTGATCAGCGCCGTCTCGGCATTGCGGAAGCTCGACAAGGCCCGGGACGCGTCAAACACGGTACGGCTGCGGCCCACACGGTTTACGAAATCCGCCTTCTCCCAATCCTCGCGACGAGTGAGGTAACTCTTGTGTGCGTTGGCGATTTCGGCCTTGCGCTGTTGCAAGTCGAAATAATCGGCGGCGACACGGACCGCGAACGAACGCCGGAAATGTTCGTAGGTCCGCACGGCGTAAATCAGGTCGCGCTCGGCGGCGTACCGCGATTCGTAGGCCGCCTTTCCGGCGCCTCGAAGCAACGGGAGATTCCCCTCGAGAATGATCTGACCCGGTTCCCCGGAGGTGACCTTCTGTTTCAAATCGCGCATGAGCGAGTTGATCACCCGCGCGGTAACGTCTCCCCCGAACGGAAGGCGTTGAGAAACGGCCAGATCGCTCACCACGGTCATGGCCCGGTCGAAGTCGGTGATCTGCCCGAAGTCCGCGAACTCGGCGGAAACGGAACCGACAAACTGGGGCGTCCACAAATGGCGTTCGAGAGTCAGTTCCAGCGCCGCCAAATACAGATCTTCCTTGGCCCCCTGGAGTTCGCGGGAATGATGAAATGCGTATTCGAGCCCGTCCTTTAACCTCATGATTTTCACGAGAGCCCGTTCCGCATCCGTGAAAATGCTTGGCGATATGATATCTTCCGCCGACCCCGCGTCTTGCAGGGCCGCGTCCAACGCTACTTCGACATTTTGGGCACCGTTTTCCGCGGTTTCGATGGCGGTTGGATCAGCGGTCGTCGCGGGTGCTTCCGCCGATTCCTTCTCGTCTTTGCCGAGACGGAACTCAGGCGGAATCCCGGCATCCACCGGACGAGGAACGAAGTCGTACATTCCTTGATTGCGTTCGCGAATGTCGGTTTCCTTGCCGATGTCGACGTCCGACGTGGCCCCGATCGCTTTGGTTTGACGATCGGCGATCGCGCGATAGACCGATCGGTCGGTGGAATCGATCACCATCTGGCTGCACGAGCAGACGGCGGCCGCTAGTGTGCCGACCAGGATAACGTGGCGCTGCTTCATCGTCGCGAGTCTTGCCAGATTCCCAACTCACGTCAAGCCGGTCGTGCAAGAAGTCACAGATTTCCCTTGGGGGCCGGTGGCGCTCGCCTCGTCATCGCTTCGCGAATGCAAAAGCGGTTGGTAAAGTGCGACCGGGATGACAAACGACCGACATCGCGAGTCCACGAGCGGGACGGACGCGGCCGATCCGATTTCGCGGCGCCGAATGGCACTTCATTGGCGAATTCTCATCGGATTGGTGATCGGGGCGGCCGCGGGAATGGCCGCCAACGCTTTTTGGACCCGGCCGATTCGCCTCGATGACATCGTTACGCTCGACCGTGACTGGCTCGTGGACAATGTCACCACACCCCTCGGCAAAGTGTTTCTTCGACTGATTTTCATGGTGGTGGTGCCGCTGGTCTTCGCGGCGCTGACTTTGGGTGTGTATGGACTGGGGGACGTTCACCGACTGGGCCGCGTCGGTCTGCGCACGTTGCTGTACACCGTGCTGTTGTCGACGATTGCCGTGCTGATCGGGGTCGCCCTCGTGAACACCATTCGACCGGGGGGGCGCCTGGACCGGACGAAAGCCGAGGTCCTTCGAACTCAGTTTGAGAGCCGAGCCACCGGTTTGGTGCAGAGTGCAAAACAGGCCAAACCGCTGCGTGACACGCTTCTGGACATCATCCCGGAAAACCCGATTCAGGAAATGGTCGGCGCGGTGGACGGCAGCTCGAAGGGCAACGGGATGCTGGCCGTCATGTTCTTCGCCCTGACCTTTGGAGCGGCGCTCACCTTGATACCCACGGACCGCGCCGAGTCGCTGATCCGAATGTTGCAGGCCGTCTTCGACGCGTGCATGATCATCATCGGCGTCGCAATGAAGCTGGCCCCCTTCGCGGTGGCGTTCCTTATCTTTGGCGTAACGGCCAGACTCGGCGGCGACATCCTGCAGACCCTCTTGTGGTTCGTCCTGACGGTCTTCGTGGGGCTGAGTCTTCAGCTTTTCGTCGTTTATTCGGCCGCCATTCGGGTTTTGGGCGGAATGAGTCCCATGAAGTTCTTTCGATGCGTTTCGGAGGCCATGTTGACCGCATTTGGAACATCTTCTTCGAACGCGACGCTGCCCACGGCCCTGCGAACGGCCGATCAACGCTTGGGATTGCCCAAAGAGATCGCCCATTTCGTACTCACCGTCGGCGCCACCGGCAATCAGAACGGCACGGCGCTGTACGAAGGAGTCGTGGTGCTGTTCCTGGCGCAGGTCTTCGGCGTAGACCTCAGTTTCGGGCAACAGATGACGGTCGTGCTGATGTCCATGTTGGCGGGGGTGGGAACGGCGGGCGTGCCGGGTGGATCGTTGCCGTTGATCGTCATTGTATTGCGAACGGTCGGCGTTCCGGGCGAGGGCATCGCGATCATCCTGGGCGTCGATCGGGTTTTGGATATGTGCCGTACGGTGGTCAACGTGGTCGGGGATCTAGCGATTGCGACATGTGTGAGCCGGGGGGAAAGGGAATGAAAAAAGGATTGCCGGTTTTCGATTGGCTTTTTTCGATTGTCGTCGCGCTGCTTGTCGGTTGCCAAACGCCAAGTCACCATAGTCAGGCGGGCGGTGACCCTCGTCGTGCGCCACCCATCGAACGCCGATATCGAGTGGTGGATCCGCCGATCGGGGATCGTCCGCCGATCCGATTCCGATTCCCTCCGCCCGTAGACGATTACAAGGGGGAAGCAGCCAAACTTCGAGGAGAGTTTCTGGCCTGTGAGCAGCCGGCGAAAGGTGTTCCGGCCGGGTGGTTCGAAGTGATCGTCACCGACGTGACCATGGGGGAGCCGGAACTGGACAGCAACATCCGTTTCAACGTCGAGGCCTTGGAGGGCAAACGGTTCGCGACGATCCGGTACGTCGTGGAATTTGTCGATTGTCCGGCCGGAAATCCCGGCGACAGATCGGAAAGGACGCCGATCGTGTTTCACGGCCGTTTCGAGATGAAAGGCCGATCGGTTCCGCTGGTGGTAAACGGCTGGATGGATGCGCCGCAGGTGACTCCGGGCTCGGCCGAACGAATCCTGTCCGCCGGATGGCGTCTGGGAAGTCTCAAAGAAATCTTCGGAATCGTCGGCCCGGGCGGACCGGATGAGCCGGCCGGGGATCGGATGGACTTCGATTTGCGAGCGGCCGTACGGCCGATGGAGTAGGCACCGATCCGGAGTGAGTCCTCATTGGCACGGGCTCCGGAAAGGCGAATAGACAACGTGAACCGTTTTGAAATTTGTTGCAAAGATCACCTGGGCAATCAGGCGCGGTGATTCTCTGTTTTCTCCGATCACGCCTGTTCAGAGATTTATGGATACGCCATCAAAAAGGCTATCTTGAACAGGAGAACGCAGAGATAACGGAGACCGGCCAAGGTGCGGGAGCGCAAAGTGACCAAGAATCGCTGGATGGTTCGGACGCCCCGTTCAATTACCCAATGGACGGTGAATTGCCCAAGTCATTCTTTCGCGAATCCTCAGGGCGTCGCCGGGGGGATTCCTTTTTCGATGACCTCAGTCATCGCATCGACGAAGATGTCGATCTCTCGGGGCGTCGTATACGTGTTGGCGGTGACGCGGATGCCGTCGATAGGATCAATCTTAATCGGCGTGACAACGATGCGGTGTTTGTTGAACAAATGCGTGGTCAGGTCCATGCCATGTACGCCTTCGATGCCGATCGTTCCGATGCCGCACGATTGGGCCGGATCGAAACTGGTATGAAACGCAACGCCCTTCCGATCCACCAGTCGCTTCGCCCAATCATCGCGTAGATATCGCAAACGAGCACCCTTTCGTTCCGCGCCGATGGATTCGTGCAGGGTGAGGGCGTCGGCGACAGCGAGATAAGGGCCGGTGGGGTGCGTGCCGATCTCCTCGAATTTGCGAATGTTGTCCGCCCGGGTTTCGGGTGGGGCGGTCAGCGGCCAGAGGCCGGCGATCTTCGATTTCCTCACGTAAAGAAACCCGGTTCCGATAGGGGCACTGAGCCATTTGTGAAGGCTGGTGCCGTAATAATCGCAATCCAGATCGGTGTGGTTGAAGGGGAAATGAGCGAAGGAATGGGCGCCGTCCACGATGACCTCGATCCCTCGCTGCCGGCCCATGCGGACGATGTCTCTGATCGGAAAAATCTGTCCGGTGAGGTTTGTGATATGGCAGACGAGAATGACGCGAGTCTTTGGAGTGACGTTTTTCTCAAAAAGCTCGGCGAGTTCGGAGAGCGTCTTCGGCGGAGTCGCGAAGGGGAAGGTCTTTAGAACGATGCCCTCGCGCTGTTCGCGTTGCTTGAGCGTGTTGATCATCCGCGGGTAATCGTGCGAGGTGGTCAGCACTTCGTCGCCGGGTTTCAGGTCCAGGCCGTTGAGGCAGATCTGCAGGGCTTCGCTGGCGTTTCGGACGATCGCGATCTCCTCGGCGTCGCAACCGAACGCGCGGGCCAGACGAACGCGGACGGTTTCCACCTGGAGGTCGAGGACGCTCCAAAGATTTCGCGGGGGTACGTTGTTGGTGAAATCGACGTGCCGGTACATCGTGTTCAGCACGGAGCGCGGGGCGGGAGCGACGCCGCCGTTGTTGAGGTTGATGAGCGAGCGGTCGACATCGTAGGCTCGCTGAATCTGGAGCCAAAAGTCTTCGTTTCGGGCTAGGTCGCCGGCTGGAGTGGTTCCGGCGTCGTTCACGGCGGCCAGCACGCGGGACAAACCATCCTCACGAAGCATTGCCGAAATCAATCCTCCAGCCGAGGCGGTCCAAAGAAAGCTGCGTCTTGTGGGAAGCATGACTCAAGTCTACCAAGCCTTCCTTGCAGAAACGAGTGAAGCAAATTCAGGCAGCGATTCCTCAAATCGGTTTGCAAGCTTGGGAACGAGCCGGGTTTACGTCGCCTGAAAGTCATGGGCATATTCGGATGACCGTTTTTCGAGGTCGGGAACGTTGCGACAACGAGCGGAAAAAGTTGCTGGTGTCGCGGCGAGCAGCGTCCTGCGGCCCTTGGAGGCGGGTCTCATATGACAGCGCTATGACGCCAATCAGTGCACTCCCGGCGCGCCGGGACAAGCCTGGTGACCTGTCCGCGGGCTTGCGCCGCGCGACTTGGAATGGGTCTAGCGCTGTCGCACGAAAGGCCACCCACACGAAAAGTAGTAGCTACCACTTTTTCCGGCGTTAGTAGCCGCACTGCCCGACGCCGGCCGGATTTCTAAGTAGCGATCTGCAGGCCATTTACGTTCACAGCGGGCGACCGGGTTCGAACCGGCGACGTCCAACTTGGGAACCACCCCTTCCTAATTGCCGAATCGCTCGGAAAGCCTTTATTTACAGCAGTTTAGCAATATTCGGCGCTTTCGCAAATCAACGCATTTTGGCTCGTTTCGAAGCGAAATGTGGTAGTACTTCCACCTAGGGTGAAAAAGGGGTCGGGGGTGAAAAAGGGGTCGGGAGTCTTTTGTCGAGTCATGTCCTTCCCTCCGTCCTTGAGGACGCCCGCGAACCCCAGAATAAGACTCCCGACCTCTTTTTTCCCTTTTTCCTCACTCCGCAATTTTTGTTTCTTGCCGGTCACCGTGCCCCGGTGCGTCCCGGAGTCCAATACTGCGGAGTTATTCTTGCACAGATTCTAAGGTCGATCCGCTTTTGGAGGCGGCGCTGCGCGGCGGGTTGAATGACGCGCAAGCGCCTCCTCAAGCACCGTGACGGGTTGTTCACTTTTCTGGACAAGCCTGAAGTGCCCTTCGACAACAACTTGGCGGAGCGCGCCATCCGCCCCGCCGTCATCCTACGGAAAAACAGCCAATCCAACCGCTCCGAACACGGGGCCGCGACGCAGGCCGTTCTCATGAGCATCTACCGCACGCTGCGCTTGCACGGACTCGATCCCACGAAAACCATCGCCGCCGCCCTGCGAACCTACCTCCAAACCGGCGAATTGCCGCCCTTACCAGGCCAGCATCTTGCAAACGGCTAAAGAGTTACCTTTCGGCAATCGTCATGCTCCCTCATCCTGTGCTCGCCGTTCATCGGTCAGGCACGCTGTCGGACACTACTCGACCAGCATCCCTCGCCGGCATCGCGTAAGCGGCTGTCGGTGTATGTCTTGACGGATCTTTCTCCTGCTAAGCTCCTCAGCGGTGCGACCGATCCGTCCGCACTTCAGCTCCTCGTTGTTGCGTTTCCCAAGGCCACGATTCGATTCCTTCAGAGCCTGCATGCCAAAATTTATGTCGCAGATGAGACGCGGGCGATTGTCACCTCTGCTAACTTTACCGAAAGCGGCCTTTGGCGAAACTACGAATACGGCGTTTCCTTTGATGAACCGGCGGTCGTAGCCCGGATACGTGCGGACGTAGTTTGCTACGGCGCGCTCGGTCCCGAAGTCATGGTGCAGGAACTTCAAGTTTGGGCAATGGCGGCGGCCGAACGGAAGGAACAAAAAATTGCCGCGGAACGCACTGCGATGCTGCAACGGATTCGCGAGTTTGATCGGAAAGTGGCGGCCTTTGAGATGGACATTCTCCGGGCGCGCACTCGAGGCGTTGCGCCCAACCAGATTTTCGAACGCGCCATTCTTCATCTGCTTCATTTCGGCCCAAAGACGACTCGCCAAGTTCATTGGGGAATTCATGCGATTCACCCCGATTTGTGCGAAGATTCCGTCCACCGGGTCATTGATGGGTATCATTATGGCAAGAAATGGAAACACGCCCTTAATTCGGCCCAACAGGACCTGAAAAGGCGGAGAGAAATCGGTTACAGTTAAGAGACTATGGTCCTTACTTGCGATTTGACCGTTTTGTCGTGCACGGTGGCAGGACATCTTTCTGAAACAGCAGGAACAGTCTCCTTGGGGATGAATGAAAATGATCGCCGCCGAAGCCGTTGAACGTCGTGTCGTGGAGAAGCTCCTGGGCGGCACCGGATTGACCCCGGCGGGCTTGACGGGCTACGAGCGCGATTCCGAGATGCTGGGCCTTCCCCTCGTCGATGTTCTCCAACAAAACGATCTCATTAGCGAGGCGGAAATCGCGCAGATTTGTGCAGACGCGGCCGGCCTGCGCTATCTCGATCTCACCCGCAGAAGTCCCACGCGGGCCTGGGTCCTGACGTTGCCGGAAAACAGCGCCCGGCGCAAACATTGCCTCGTGTTCGGTGAGGTCTCCGGGCAGTTGGTCGTGGCCGTCGCCGACCCGTTCGACCCTTCGGTGCGCATTGCCCTGGCGGAGCGTTTTCAGCGGCCCATTCAGTTCGTGGTCAGTCCGCGGTATCAGATTTCAGGGGCCATCGAAGATATTTATGGCAGCGCCCGCGCCCAGGGTGCGCGGCTAACCAACGTGGTTCCGATTTCCTCCGCCGCCACCCCCACCACCGCGACCGGACTGAACATGTCCGAACAACTGGACAGCATCATCGACGAGGCCGTTGATCGCCGGGCCAGCGACATCCACATCGAACCCGAGGACGATCGCCTGCGAATCCGGCTGCGGATCGACGGGCGGATGCTCGAAGTCCGGGCGTTTCCACTGGACGCAGCCGCACAATTCATCTCCCGGATCAAGGTGCTGACCAACCTGGACATCACCGAGCGGCGGCGTCCCCAGGACGGCCGGTTTAGCCGCAAGAGCTTCGAGCAGGACATCGATATTCGCGTCGCGGTCATTCCCACGGCCCGCGGCGAACGGGCCAGTCTTCGTCTTCTTTCCACAGACCGCAGCCGGCTCACGCTCGAAACGCTCGGCATGGGAATCGAAATTCGTCAGGCCTTTGAAAGGCTGATCCACCGCCCCTACGGGATCGTCCTCCTCACCGGTCCAACCGGCAGCGGCAAGAGCACGACGCTTTACGCCGCGCTGCAATGCATCAATTCGGTGGACAAGCACATCATCACCATCGAAGACCCCGTGGAGTATCACATTTCCGGAGTGAACCAGGTGGCCGTCGATGCGGAGTTCGGCGTCTCTTTCGCCGCGGCGCTGCGCAGCATTCTGCGCCACGATCCCGATGTGGTTATGGTGGGCGAAATCCGCGACCGCGAGACGGCGCATCTGGCGCTGGAAGCATCGCTGACGGGACATCTGGTTTTTGCCACGCTGCACACCAATTCCGCCGTTGGAGCAGTGACGCGACTCCTGGATATGGGTTGTGAGCCGTACCTGGTGGCCAGCAGCCTTGTGGGCGTCATGGCACAGAGACTGGTTCGCAAGATTTGCACCAATTGCAAACGCGCCCATCCCCCCAATGAAACCGAACGAAGATTGATGGGAATTCCGCCGGACCGCGTGGGGGTCGAGATTTACCGTGGCGCGGGTTGCTCGCGCTGCCTGCGCAACGGCTATTTTGACCGCGTGGGCATCTTCGAATTCGTCCCCTTCGATTCGGGACTTTCCAAACTCGTGATGGAAAAGGCCTCGACCGAAGACCTGCACACATACGCCGTGGCTCACGGGGCCATTACGTTACAGGACGACGCCATTGCCAAGGTTCGGGGCGGACTCACGACCTTGGAGGAGACATTGCGAGTCACGCGGCTTGAGCTTTGAGCGAACGTGCGGCCGCGTTTCAGAATCGGTTAATTTATGCGGATTTATCGTCTATTGTGCAAGTGCAAAAATAGGCGGAGTTTTTTTGTGTTGACTTTCGCGAGCGGATGTGATTTACTCTTGTTCCAGTTTCAATCGAATGCGCGTCCGCTAACCTCAACTTCGCGTGGTTAAAGGGATTCGCATCAAGTGAGTGGCAGTGCCGTCACGTGTCGATGGCACACGGTCCGCATGCGTTTCGAGTGGAGTCAGTTATGGAATACCGAGGATGTTCGAGGAAAGTGGGTGGGGCATCGGTGCATTTCGCGTTGTTGATCTCGTTCCCGATTTCAACAGCGGGCCGGGCCGCAGCGCCGCCGATGCAGGGTGAGAATGCGGATCACCGTGTCGTTATTGTGCCCGGCGTAGGAGGAACCGACGAGCCTGAAATTTTCGTACCCGACGAGTTCATCGTCGAGCTTAAGCCTACCGCGCGGCAGCAGGTGCGAATTCAGGCCACGGCGGCGGGACGACCGACGGCGACCCTGGCGACATTGGCCGCGGCCATGGACCGATCCGGAGCGATGAAGTTCGATCGACAGTTTCCGCACCGGCAGCCCGAACCCGCCGGCTCTCGCTTTAAGGACTTGACCGGCTATTACGTGGTCAAGGTCGATGGACGACTTACGCTCGATGCGGCCATGCAAACGTTTGCTCGCGATGCCAACGTCGATCACGTCGAAAAAATCGGCATCCATCCGATGTACATCGATCCGAACGATCCGTATTACGAAGTTTCTCCGAGCCCCACGTTTCCCTACGATCAATGGCACTATTGGAACACCCATAGCATCGACGCGGAGCTGGCCTGGGACAGTGAAACCGGCGACCCGAGCGTGGTCGTCGCGGTGCTCGATTCGGGCACGCGATATTTTCACGTCGACCTGGGCGGAAACAATGCTCAGTGGGGGCCGGGGAATCCACAGTCCAACGGAAATATATGGGTGAATTCGGGCGAGATTCCGGGCGACGGCATCGACAACGACGGCAACGGTCGCATCGACGACACGATCGGTTACGACTTCGTATCCTCGGCCACGGCTACGGGGTGCACGTGCATCGATTCCGACTGCGGCACTCTTGACAACGATCCCGACGATTTCAACGGACACGGGACGCATACGGCCGGGACGGTCGGTGCGATCACCAACAACAATCGGCAAGTGGCCGGCGTCGCGGGCGGTTTCAGCGACGGGCAAACGACGGGCGTCGGGAACGGTTCCAAAGTCATGCCGCTTCGCATCGGCTGGCACGCGAATTGTTTTGGCCAGGTTACCGGCGTCGTGCGCATGGATTATGCGGCACAGGCCATGGATTACGTCCGATTGAAGAAAAACGCCGGCGTCAACATCGCGGCCATCAACTGCTCATGGGGGTCGTCCAACTCCGGCGGAATCAACGCCGCCGTGGATAACCTATTGGCGGCCGACGTTATGATCGTGGCCGCGGCGGGAAACAGCAACTCGAGCACGGCACCGTTCCTCGGAACCAAGACAGGCGTGCTCAACGTCGCCGCGACGGACATCAACGGGAATGGTGCCAGTTTTACGAACTGGGGAACCTGGGTGGATGTGGCCGCTCCGGGAGTAAACGTGGTCAGCACGTACCGTAATCCGTCGGATTCCAACCCGGCCAACCATTATATCGCGGTCTTGTCCGGCACGTCGATGTCCGCCCCGCATGTGTGCGGCATCGCGGCACTGTTGGAATCGTGCAATCCCAGTTTGAGCGGCCCCGACAAGTTCAATCTGATCATCAACAACACGGACCCATACACGGACACCCGCTATCTTGGGACGGGCATTGCCAATGGGTATGAGGCAATGCTGGCTGGAGGTTGCGGCGCGCCGGAATGCAATACCAACCCGGATTGCGACGACGGGCTCTTCTGCAACGGGGCGGAAACCTGCGTCAGCGGTAACTGTCAAGCGGGAACGCCGTCCAATTGCAACGACGGCATCGCGTGTACGACCGACTCGTGCAACGAGGCGACGGATTCGTGCGACCACGCTCCCAACCACGGTTCGTGCAACGATGGTTTGTTTTGCAATGGGACCGAAACGTGCAATGTCTCCACCGGCTGCCAGGCCGGAACGGCCCCCAATTGTGACGACGGTATCGCCTGCACGACCGATTCGTGCAACGAAGGCACCGATTCGTGCGATCACACCGCGAACAACGCAGCATGCGATGATGGGCTGTATTGCAACGGCGCTGAGACGTGTAACGTTTCGACCGGCTGTCAGGCCGGCACGGGACCGAACTGCGACGACGGGATTGCCTGCACCGTGGATTCGTGCAACGAAGGGACGGATTCGTGCGATCATGCGGCGAATCATGCCGCCTGTGACGACGGCCTGTTCTGCAACGGTGCGGAGACGTGCAATGTCGCCACAGGCTGTCAGGCCGGATCCGACCCCTGCCCGGGTCAGCTTTGCGACGAACCAACCGACACGTGTGTGAACTGTCAGACGAATGGCGATTGCGACGATGGTTTGTTCTGCAACGGGACCGAAATCTGCAACGCCGGTAGTTGTGGACCCGGTTCCCCGCCGAATTGCGACGACGGGATTGCCTGCACTGGCGACTCGTGCAACGAAGGGACGGATTCGTGCGATCATGCCCCGAACAACGCGGCCTGTGACGATGGGCTCTTTTGCAATGGAGTGGAAACGTGCAACGTTTCCACCGGCTGCCAGGCGGGCACGGCACCGAATTGCGACGACGGAATTGCCTGCACCGGCGACTCGTGCAACGAAGGGACGGATTCGTGCGATCACACCGCGAACAACGCAGCTTGCGATGATGGGCTGTATTGCAACGGCGCCGAGACGTGCAACCTCTCCACCGGATGCGTCGCGGGCACCGATCCCTGCGCGCCCGATCCATGCGATGAAGCCACGGACACGTGCGGCAGTGCGGAGATCTGGCTGACGTTCACCACAGCGACGACCATTCCCGGTGTCGGGTCCGTCGCCAATGAAGACATCGTCGCCTACGACCTCAACTCAGGAACCTGGTCGCTGGTTTTCGACGGCAGCGACGTGGGACTGTCGAGCCTGGTTATTGACGGAATGGCGGTCGAACCCGATGGAGAAATCCTGCTCTCGTTCACCGTGGAGGCTAGCATCCCCGGTCTCATTGGCGGCCCGAGCGGCACGACCGTGGACGATTCGGATATTGTACGGTTCACGCCGACTTCGCTTGGTTCCACTACGGCCGGGACGTTCACCTTCCACTTCGATGGTAGCGACGTCGGCCTGACCGCGGACGCAGAGGACATCGACGCGATTTCGTTGACTTCAACGGGAGACTTGGTGATCTCGGTCACCGGAAACTTCAGCGGGACGGGGGCCAGTGGCGTGGACGAAGACCTGTTCCAGTTCACTGCGACTTCCTTGGGCTCGGTGACGGCGGGGTCGTTTGCCATGTATTTTGACGGCAGCGACGTCGGACTCAGCACGACCGCCGACGAAGATGTGGACGCCGCCGGCGTCACTGCGGCGGGCACGATCCTCTTGTCCACGCTTGGACCGTTCTCCGTGACCGGCGTCAGCGGCGACGATGAGGACGTGGTCGAGTTTTCACCGACTTCGCTGGGAACGACGACTTCGGGGACATACCAGATGTATCTGGATCTGAGCGCGCTGGGGATCGATCCGTCGGAAGACGTCGGAGCGCTCGAACTGGTCGAGTAGGTTCCGATTCGTCGAAAAAGCAATGGGGCGGGCCGGATCCAGCCGATTCGGTCCGCCTCTGCTATGCGTTCATCATTCACCCAATCTCCGAATCCAACTGGATGGAAATCGACTCTACGTCTCCGCATAGTGAACAGCCGACTGCCGAGAAGGCGAAGCAGAGGCAAATCGGGTCTCGTGGGCAAGCAGCCAGATTTTTCGTTCCATTCCCCCTGCGTACCCGGTCGGATCACCGTTGGAACCGATAACCCGATGGCAGGGGACCACAATGGCAATGGGATTGCGGCCGTTCGCAGCACCCACCGCCCGGGCAGCACCGGGTCGCCCGGATTTTCGAGCGAGTTCACCGTAGCTTGTGGTCGAACCGTAGGGGATGGTGCGCAGCGTTTCCCAAGTGCGAAGTTGAAACGCGGTTCCGCGGGGCGCAAGCGGAATGGAAAATTCCTTCAGCGTTCCCGCGAAATACGCGTCCAATTGCGCGGCGACGGATTCAAGAAATTCGGATTCGCTCCCCCAATTCGGTTGGGGCGCGGGACGCCGGGGTTCTTCTTCGAGATGCAGTCCGACCAGGGCCCGACCGTCGGCAACCAGCAAAAGGTCGCCAATCGGACTGGAATAATGGGCATAACGGAACGATTCACAATTCATGGTTTCCTCGATTCCTAAGGAGAGAGTGCATTCCACAGATGCATGGCCGCGTAGGCACGCCAGGGCCGCCAACCTTCCGCCCGCGATCTGAGCGCCTGGGCGGAAGTAACTTTTAGCGCCTTACGAAGCGCCAAATCGCCGTTCGGAAAGGCGTCGGGCCAATGAAAGGCACGCATGGCGATGTAGCCCGCGGTCCATGGCCCGATCCCGCGGATTTTCAGCAAATCATCCACGGGGCCTACCGGTTGCGAGGGTGTCTTGTCCGTCCAACCGTTGCGACCCGCGCATCGCGCGAGTTCGAATAGAGTTGCGGCGCGGCTTCGCACGATCCCGAGCTGCGCGATTTCCGTTGTTTCCGACGCGGCGATCCGCGTCGCGGAAGGAGACAGACGATTCAGCGCAAAGACCGGGGTTTCGATCGACTCACCAAATTGCTGGGCGACGCGGCCGGCCAGTGTCGTTGCTGCCCGCACGGAAACTTGCTGCCCCAGCACGGCCCGCCAGGAGATTTCGAACGGGTCGAACGAGCCCGGAACACGCAAACCCGGCTCCCTCCGAACCAGAGGTGCGAGTCGCACGTCGGACCCCAAGTGTTCCGCGATCATTTCCGGACGAGCGTCAAGATCAAAGAGATTTCGCAGCCGGGCGAGCACTTTGGATAGCACGGGCGTGAGCGAGGCCGAAATCTCCACGCGCAATGCGTGTTCGTTCGCCACCGGTTCAACCCGTAGCCAGCCGCGGTGATTCCCAATGAAAGCGGTGCGAAGATAAGCGTTTTCTTCTACGGCCTCTACACCCGCGATCGCCCGGTCTTCGAGAAACTTGAGCATTCTGCCCCAAGCGAGCGGCGGAACGTAGCAGAGGGTCAATTGCAGAGAGGGCCCGTTCGCCGGCTGATCGGAAAGTTTCCGAAGCCTGCTTGGCGCGAGACGGTAGCTCGATCGAAACAGGGCATTGAAACGCCGGACACTGGCGAAACCGCTGGCGAACGCCACGTTGATGATCGGAAGCCGCGTTTCGGTTAGCATTTGCTTCGCGAGAAGGAGGCGGCGCGTTTGTGCCAATTGAACCGGGGTAACGCCGTACTCCGCTTCCACAACACGGCGAAGTTGGCGAGAGCTCATCCCGAATTCCGAAGCGAGGGCTTCAAGGCTTCCGCCATCGTCGAGCGCCCCGCGATCGATGCGGAAGGCGATCTCGTGTGCCCGGCGACTCCCCGAATCGAGAGGCGCGTATCCCGGCGCCAGTTCCGGACGACAGCGCAGGCAAGGTCGAAAGCCCGCCTGCTCCGCGGCCGCCGCCGCGACAAAGAACCGGCACCGATCACGCCGCGGCGTCCGCGCCGGACAAACCGGGCGGCAGTAAATGCCCGTGGTCGATACGCCCACGAAAAACAGTCCGTCGAACCGGCGGTCGCGGGCGGTTAGCGCCCGGTAACACGAGTCGTCCGAAAGCTTCATGCTGGAAATCTAGCGGGGGGAAACTTTCCCGTCTGGCCGTTTTCGGACATGATCACCAAGAAAAGTTTGATGTCCGAAAACGGCGAGTAGGAGTGTTCATTGGATTCTGTCGGTCGGTTCGAACTTCCCCCGCCCACGAGCCGACCCGCAGAATCACATGATTCATCACGCTTCACTTCGTCGGATTCGGAGCCGCTTGCTCCGTACGTCACCGCGGGCACGCGGGAAGAGAGGGGGACCATTTCGCCAAATAGGCCGAGAAGGTTTCCCCGATTCGCGTGAACTCACCGCCCGCAAAGAGTGCCGAACCCGTCCCATCGTCGAAGACGACCAACGCGCGCACGTCGCCGTCCAGTTCCGATCCCACCGTTGTCCACGTCGCCCCGTCCCAGCGCGAAACATAGCGACCGCCGGCGTAGAGAGCCGGACCGGTCCCGTCATCATAAACTTCCAGGGCATACACCGGCCCACTTACCCCCGTGCCCACTGCTGACCACGAAATCCCGGTCCACCTCGCCACGTAGTTCGCCCGTTCCGGTCCGGCGGCGCTGAACAATCCTCCCGCGTAAAGAGCCATTCCGGAACCGTCGTCGAACGCGGCCAAGGCGCGGACTTCTCTGGAAATCCCCGGTCCCAACGACGACCACGCCGTTCCGCCCCAGCGCGCGATATTCGCGACCCCCATTCCTCCCGCGAAACTGATCGATCCTCCGACGTACAATGCACGACCCGTACCCGGATTGAGTTCCCGAAGCACATAGACGGACGGTCCGATCAACCCGTTGGAAAGCGCGGACCACGAAAAACCGTTCCACCGCGCGATTCGGTTTACGCCCATGCCGCCTGCACCTCCAATCGCTCCTCCCGCATACAGTGCGGGACCGAATCCGTCGTCGTACGAGGCCAGTGCACGGACCAATCCACCCGTGACCCCTACGCCCATCGCGAACCAATCGGACCCGTCCCATCTTGCAATCCCGGCAACCGAAACGTCGCCGGCCGAGGTGAACGGCCCTCCCGCATAAATCCACGCACCGTGATGGTGTTGGACTCCGGTCACCGCGAGGACCTCATCGTTCATCCCGCTACCCAGCTGCGCCCAGGTAGCACCGTTCCAGGTTGCGATCCGATGGGCGTTGACGCTGCCCGCCGAAGTGAAACGACCCCCCGCGCACATCCGCCGGTTCGCATCTTCGCCCACGACCGAAAGCGCGGAAACTCCCCCGTTGACTCCCGGGCCGACATGTGCCCAAGCGGCCGTGTCCCAAACGGCCAGGTGATTCACGGTTGCGCCTCCGGCCTGATTGAAGCGGCCGCCCACATAAAGGACTTGATCCTGACCCCTGCCGAATGCGGCCATGGCGTACACGGCAATCGGTGGAGCGAGGCCGGGGCCCGCGACTCCCGAACCCAGCGGAGTCCACGAACGTGACTTGAATCGAACGATTCTGTTGACCCCGCTCATGCTGTCGACTTCGGTGAAGATTCCGCCGACGTAAAGGGCCGACTCTTCGCCCTCCTGGATGACGGCAAACGAGTGTACCTGACCCGTGGGCGCACCTCGCACCGAACGCCAGAACTCCCCATCCCATTTGGCGAACGGCCCCGTCGGCAACCCTCCCGCGTCGCTGAAGATTCCCCCGGCGTAAAGGTCTAGGCGGAATCCGTCGTCGTACTCGATGAGTGCGAAAACATCGCGGTTCAGTCCATCTCGCACCGCCGACCACGCCCTTCCGTTCCATCTCGCCACCTTGCTCGCCACGATCCCGTCGGCCCGGGAGAACCGTCCGCCCGCGTACAAGGCCATTCCTGTCCCGTCGTCATGGGCGGCCATCGTCAAAACTTCGTTGTTCATCCCACCGCCGACCGCCGACCATCTTTTTCCGTTCCATTTTGCGATTCGATTCGCAGGCTTGCCACCGGCCAGCGTGAAACTCCCTCCGACATAAAGCGCGGGTCCCGTCCCGTCGTCATGAACGAACAATGCAAACGCGTCCCCGTTCAGACCTGTTCCCACGGGCGACCAAACTGCTCCATCCCACCGGGCGATTCGGTTCGCGAAAATGCCGCCCGCTGACGTGAATCGCCCCGCGGCATACAGGGCCTCGCCCGACCCGTCGTCAAACACGGCCAATGCCCGGACGTCGTCGTTTGTTCCCGCGCCGAGCGTGGACCAGCGTCTCCCATCCCACTTTGCGATTCGATCCGCGCGAATCGTCCCCGCCGAAATGAAGGCCCCGCCCGCGTATACCGCAGCGCCTTTTCCGTCGTCGAAAACCGCAAGTGCCAGCACGTCTCCGTCGACTCCGACGGGCGGAAAGAGACCCGCCGCCCATTGTCCGACATACGACGGCGCGGTCGCCGGCCCGCGGATCGCACAGGGAATGCGGCCGAGATCGGCCAGATCGGTATCCGTGTCACCGTCAAAATCGAACGCCGTGTCGCACGTCCGACCGTTGGATCCTTCGAATCCGGGCTGCTCCCGCTCCCCCGTGAAACACACTTGCAGCCCGGCGACGTCCGCCAGATCGATGTCGCCGTCCCCGTCGTAGTCTCCCGGCCGTGGCCCGCCCAGCGCGGTCAGAGCCCACGGTTCCAACGCCAGAAACGCAACCAACCCACGGAGGCAATACCGATGCGGCATTCGTATCCCTCTCTCCCGATCGTCCGGCCAACCGATCTTTGTTTTATGCGTGGATTCCCAATGCATCAATGGTGCGCTCGGTGCGCAAAAAAAGGCGCTCACTCTCCGCGTCGGTTCGAGCGAGCGCCTTGGGCGTTCTTCATCCGGTGGGTCGTATCACCCCAATCCGTTACCGCCGTCTTTGCATCTTTTGTTTCACGTGAAACAAATCTTCTTGACGAAGATCAGCATTCTCCGTTTCACGTGAAACAAACCTTTCCGGTCACTCCCCAACCGTGGTTACGGGAAAATCGGCGTCGTGTCGTCGATCGACAACAGGAACTGCACAAGCTCCGAACGCGACTTCGGGTCGGGCACGAAATGATGCCGGACTCCTCCGAACGAATCCTGTGAACCATCGAGCACTTCCTCGAGCGTTTGCGCCAGGCCGCTGTAGAAATACGGCGCCGTCTCGTGAACGCTCAGCAGAGACGGAATGTTGAACCCGTTACCACCCAACGGATTGATTGCCTGCGAAACGTCCGCGCCGTTGAAGCGGGTTTCGTTCACTCGGCCGCCGCCCAACGTAAACGTCCCCACGTTGATCAGCACGTTCGCGCCTTGCGTCATGGTCTGGCGAAGCTCCGCGCCGATCACGCGCTGATTGCCCAATCCGAGCCCGAGTTCCGGCGATGGCGGCGCGGTGTAGTCCACCGTGGAACGGGTCCATTTCGGACCGCCGTGACACGAAGCACAACTGGATTCCGGAGTCACCAGGCCGACCGTTCCGAAAAGCTCTCGTCCCGCGACAACGTCGTCCGGGTGAAAAATCGCCCGGCTGGGCCGGACCTTAGCCGCGATCCACGTGGCAATCGCATCTTGGCGTGCGTCGCGTCCGGCACTTTGCACCGTGAGGAAGTTCGTCACACCCGGAGGTGTGCTCAGTTGCAACCCGCGTCGCCCCGTCGGCAGCGGGTTCATCCGCGTCGCCCACACGCCGCTCGGCGTTCCGGTCGGACCGGGCACTGCCGGCGCGGCCGGATTGGTCGCGATGCTATACTCGAAAACGGTCGCCTGATCCGCACCCGCACCATCCACTCCGCCCACGACGTAAATCTGATTCGTCGATAGAGAGCTCCCCATTCCAAATCGCGCCCGCGGTCCGGGCATTGAAGTATGAGGAGTGGCTACCACGGAGACCGACTGGGCGGTGTATTCTTCCACCGTGTCCAGCACGTTGCCCGTGCCGTCTTGTCCACCGATTACGAAGACGCGCGACGAAACGCCGCGAATAGCCGTGGCCGCGCCATGATTTCGTCGCAACGTCAATCCCGCTGGAACGAACCCGGACCATGTTCCCGGCCCGCTGGGGTCCGCTTGAAAACGTTGGACGGGATTGGGGTTGGTGACCGCCGGTGTCCCTTCCGAAGCGGTGTTTCCCGAAACGACGTGGATAAGCTGCATGGACTCCGCGGTGTTGATTCCGCCGGCCACGGTGATGCCGAGCTGGGCCACTGCCGTGGGGAGAGACGCCACCGTTCTCCACATGTTGGTCGCGGGATTGTATTCCTCCACCGTGTTGGCCGGGATCTGTGTGCTCGCGGTACCCGCGTATCCTCCGACGGCGTAAATTCTCAATCCTTGAGAGGTCCGCACCGCCGCCGCGCCGAGAGAATGACGCCGCGTGAAACCCGTCGAGCTTCGCAGCGAAACCATGTTGGTGCGCGGGTTGAATTCCAAGACCGCGTACGTGGATTCGACGAGTGTCCCCGCGCCGCTGCCCGATCGGCCGCCGATGATGAAAACACGTCCGTCGGGAAGAGTGGCCGAGGCGAAGTCGCGCCGGGCAATGATGATCGCCGGCAAGGCCGCTCCGCCGGCAAGATCGTTCATCCCGCCGACCGCGCCGGTGACTTGGTGGAACTGTTGGATCGTGGCGGAGTCCAGCGGCGTGTCCCCGGTCGCGCCGCCGATGGCGAAGAACAAACGATCGTCGTCGATCAACCCGCGCCCGCCGAATACGCCGCGGGTGTTGAGTTCGAAGTCGTGATTCTCGTCACGAACCGCGCTCCAATTCAAGATGCGCTGATCGGCAGGGTTGTTGCGCGCGAACATGCCGTCCAGTGGAATGGTCTGCCGGGGTCCGGCCTCGAACATCCAGGTGACGTTGTCGGAGCGCCCGTTGGGGTGGCACACGATACATCCGCCCCAGGATTCGCTCGACATGCGTTCTTGAGGCCCGCGGCCGGTGTAGAAGAGCGAGGCGCCCAAGTGGGCGACGGCCTCCATGCCGCCGACGGGAAGGCTCGTCGACGGAACCGACCCGACGATCGTCGGAGCCGTGGGATTCGTGATGTTGATCGTGGTGACCGAGCGACTGATGAGATTCGAAACGTAAGCCCGGGTTCCGTTGCCGTTGATCACGATTCCCTGGGGGACCTCGGACTCGGTCATCAATCCCGCCTGATTTCGCAAATCCACTCGAACGATCGAACTGGGACCGGCGGCCAGCGGCGCTCCGATGGTTGGAACGCCGTTCACGTCGACGGTCAGGCGCACGATGACGTCCGAATTCAGCACAGCGACCCAGGCGTCGGAACCGTCGGGCCGCCAGGCCATGGCGCTGGGGTTGGTCAGAAAGATTTTCGTTTCCGGCGGAGCGACCAGATTGATTCCCCGGTTCATGTTCAGTGGGGCGGTTCGTCGAACGGTCGGATCGGACTGTACGGCGCTGATTTCGGCTCGTGTGTTGGTGTCAAAGACTGACACCAGCCCCTGGTTCATGGAGTTGAAGCGCAGGGGTCCGTTGGGCGAGGCTCCCGTACTGATCACGTAGCCGCGCGACGAAATCGGGTGCAGGGCAATCGCGGCGAGCTGGTTGGGATAGACTCCCGTCGGCGTCGTAAAGGTTTGAGGATTGGTGGAGGGGACGTTGACGACTTGGCCCGGCGCGGGGGCCAAACGGCCGTTGGAGTTGAACCCTGCGTCGGCCAACGGGGCGAGCACAATCGGATTCGGCGCGCCCAAGGGCGCGAAGGTCTCGGCGGAAATCGCCACCACCCGGCCTTCGCGCTCATCGTCTTGGCCTTCATCGATGGAAGATTTGCCGGGACGTAGTTGCCCATAGAACATGGCCACAAAGATCGTTTCATCGGTGTCGTCGCTGTCGCCGTCGTTGGTGACGGCGACGGTTCTGGGAGCGCTGCCGTAGGCGGACAAATCGATGTACGCCACTTGCTGCAGAGTCGATCGGTTCAACACGGTCAGATTGGTCGACGTGGAGCCGGCAACGTAAACCCAGGTTCCGTTGGGCGAGAGGGCGACCGCCATCGGCTCCACACCTACCTCGATGGAGCCCAAAACCGTGTACGAGGTCAGGTCGAGGATCGAGAGCGTGCCGTCGTATGCATTCACCACATACGCGGTGCGATCCAGAATCGCGACGCTGCGCGGGTCCCGTCCCACGGGGATTTCGGCGAGAAACGAGGGACTCGCTCCATTCGCGTCAAAGACCGTCACAGAATCGGAATCGGGATTGACGTTGACCAGAACGGAATCGTCGCAGTTGAGAGCGATGGGGCTGGATTGAATCGGTCCGCTGCGCGCGCGGGGCACGTGCAGACATCCCGAAACGGGGTCGCAAACGTCCCGCGTACATTCGTTGTGGTCGTCGCATTCCGCGTCGGAGCAACAGCCATCCTGCGCGGGGCCGCGCAATCCGTTTTGAAGGATGGCGTAATCCGCCAGATCCACGTCGCAATCTCGATCCACGTCGCCGAGCGGACGGCCCTCGAAATCGACGGCAACCCCGGTTGGGGTCTGGCAACAAACATCGACTTCGTCATCGACCCCGTCGCCGTCGGAGTCATGGGCCCGTGCGGCCGCGATCGACGACGACAAGCCGACGATCCAAACGATTGCAAACAGCTTTATGTTGGGTTTCATTTCACCTCTCCTTTGAGATTCCCATGGGTCTGGTTGCCCATGGCTTGACCTGGCGAACCAATCCACAATGGCACGGAGCCTCGTGTCGTTTGCGATCGGTGCCGATTGCTTCCCTCTCCCTCCCGTCACCGAAGGGTGACGAATTACGAAGGGAGCATGATAGCGAAGGTAGGCGACGGAGTCAAGTTCGAGTGCGGAAGCCGATCGGCGGATCGGCGCGGCGGGTTTCGGGATCGGGCAGGGGGCCCTGTGACGAAGTCACGATAACCACCGTCGCAATGGGGCCAAACGAGCCTGAAAGGCGTTGAGACATCGATGAACCTGGCCGGGACACGAATAAGAAAGGAATTCCTCGTGGCTCCGGTAGAATCCCATCGGCAGCACGGGAATTGGGCCATGGGGAGAGTTCCATGAGCAGTCTGCGAGAGCGGTTGTGCGGGGTTCCGCAATCGCCGCGATTTCATCCCGAGGGCGACGTGTTTGCCCACGTCCGACTCGTGCGACGTTCGCTCAATCAAGCGATTGAACTTCTCTTGACGGCGGCGGCCGGAAGGGAGTCGCTTTGCAACCTGAACTTCCGATTGAACAAAGTCCAACTCGCGACGCTTCGTGCCGCGGCCTGGACGCACGACGTTGGAAAAGCGACGGCAACCGTCTGGGAAGAAGGCAAGGGTTGGCGGTCCGTCGGACATGATCGGCCGCGACACTATCTGCCGGCGCTGCGCCGTTTGGGGCCGCTGTGGCACCGCATCTGGCGCAGGAGCACATTCGAAGCTCGGAAGGATTGGCTGTTCCTGATTCGACACCACATGCGTTTCACGCACGTCGACCTCGGCGGCGGACTCGCCGGGCGGGCTCCGAGTCGCTGGATCGATTCCGACGGCCGATACCGAGCATCGAGCCGGCTGACGCTGCTGATCGTGCTGGCCGTCATGGATCGAATGGGTCGGCAATTCGACGATCCGATTCGACATGGGATCGACACGATCGCACGGATTGACCTGGCCGCCGAAACGCGCCATCGGGCCAATGGTTTTCGTCAATCGCGCGGCCGGCGTACTCCGGACGATCCGGTAATGTTCGTGGCTCATCTTTCAAAGCTGAACAAGCCGGAGGGTGTGTTGGTCTCGGCGTTTGTCGGCAAATTCCATCGCGAGCCCACGGCGGAAGAACTTGCCTCGGGTCGCGGTGCCGAAGTGACCTTGGAGACCCATCTCGATGGCAACTCCGGATGAAACCACATGTCGTTCGACCGAGGAGAACTTTTCGCGGCGGCGAGCGGACGTCGATTGGAGCGCGTTTCTTGTCTTCCGTTGCATCGTCGGCTCGCAGGCCTGCGGGTTGTCTCGCGAGAATTCCGACGTGGATCGTCGCGGCGTCTATCTGCCGCCGGCGGACTTGCATTGGTCGCTGGACGGAGTTCCGCAGAGTTATGCCGTGGACGAAATCCAGGCTTTGTACTGGGAACTTCAGCGATTTCTGACGCTCGCGCTTCAGGCCAATCCCACGGTGTTGGAATGCCTCTTCAGTCCGCTCGCTGAACCTCTTACGGCGGTGGGAGAACGGCTCCTTGCCTTGCGTGGCTGCTTCTTGTCGCGGCGCTTGTCGGCCAGTTACGAAGGGTGCCTGATCTCCGAACTGAAGCGGATTGAACGGTGCCGTAAGAACCAAAGCCGTGTTCCGTGGAAGAAGGCCATGCACCTCCTTCGAAAGGTTCGATTCGGGACTCGGCTCCTGAGGGATCGAACGGGCGTGCTGGAGGTTGGCGCGGATCGGGATCGGCTTTTGGAAATTCGGGACGGTATGGTTTCTTGGGCGGACTACGTTCAAGAACTGGAGTCGGCCCGGGGCGAACTTTCCCAGGCCGCAGTCGCGTCCACGCTGCCCGCCGAGCCGAATCGCGAAGCCGTCGGGTGTTTTCTCATTGATGCAAGGCGCAGCGCGGTTCGATGATCGTCGGTGGATCACGCTTTGGTGTCTTGACACAACCGGAACTGCGGGTCCCGCTCGGAGATCGAATCAGAACGAATTGCCGATCGTAAAGTTGAAGATCTGCTCTTCGTCATCGTCGTCGCGGCTGAACGGATAGGCGATACTGAGCTCGATGGGCAAGGGGCCGAAGATGTCCAGAGTCAGCCGCACGCCCACGCCGATCGACGCCCGCCACGTGCCGGGACCCGCGGTCCCGGAATCGATGAACGTGAGTCCGCGAATCAACTCATCGTAAAGTGGGAAGGAATACTCTCCGCCGGCCAGGAGCAGGAAATCTCCGCCGACGTTGTTGTTCTCCAGCCCGTCCCGGGGTCCGATTCCGCGAAACTCAAAGCCGCGGATGGAGCCGGTGCCGCCCGCGTAAAATCGCTCGAACACCGGGGCTTCACCGACCAAGGCGCCGCCCTCGGTGCGGAGTTGGAAGACGTGTTTTCGCTCTCGGGCGTCCACAAAGAGCGTTCGAAACCAGGAATACCCCGCGGTGACCCGGCCGAAAGTATGGTCTCCGCCCAAGGCGCCCACCTGTTCATAGGCCACGCGCAGCCGATCGCCCGTTGTCGGAACCAGACGGTTGTCGGTCCGGTCGCGGACCAGCGAGCCTTTGATGCTGGTGAGGAGGTTGTCGCCCTCGTCTTCGTGAATCTCGTTGGAGGCGAACAGGTCCACGTCGTCGATCGAGACCAACTCGGTTCGAAATGAGATTTCGCCGGCAAGGCCGCGCAGCCGTCCTCGCTCAAATCGCTTTCCAAGGGCCACGGTTCCGCCGATGCGGCTCTCGTCGTAGCCGTCGCGTTCGCGCTCGAACAGGAAGAGTCCCGTGTCAAAGCGCAGCGGCCGGTCGAAGAGATACGGTTCGGTGAAGTCCATCGAGACGCGGTTGACTTCCGTTCCCGGCGACACCTCGATGCGCAGGCGTTGTCCGGCGCCGGTGAACGATTTGAATTTGAAAAACTCAGACCAACTCCGAGGTGCGTCGAAGATGTCGAAATTCTTGAGGTCCAGGACGATGGACCCGATCAATCCGCTGTTGCTGGTGACGCCGACGCCGAACAAAAGGTCACCCAGCTTTTCCGCTTCGGTCACGTCCATCATGACGTCGCGGACACCGGGGGCGTCTCCCACGGGGGTCACGCGGGCGGAACTGAAAATCCGCGTTTCCACCAGGCGGCGTTCCGCATCCTTGGCTTCAGATAGGTTCCACAAGTCATCGGGCGGATAAAGATTCAGGGTACGGCGAACCACTTTGTCTTCGGTGGTTGCGTTTCCGCGGACCACGACCTTCCCCACCCGAAACTGATCTTCTTCGCGTACGTCGAGCGTAACAATCACTTGACCCGGCGTGTCCGAAAACACGCGAATCGCCCGCACGCCGGCGTAAATGTATCCCAGTTCGCCGTATCGCGTCTGGATTCGGCGAGCATCGCCTTCGAGCTCGGGCTGAATTATTAATTCGCCCGTCTTGGAGCGCAGCGTGGAAAGCAACTCGTCGGTCGTGAACACGGTGTGGCCACGGAGGCGAATGTCCTCAATTCGATATCGCGTACCTTGCTCGATCGGAAAGCTGACCTGCAAGTCTCCGTCGTCGTCCGTGGGGGCCACCTGGTAACCCACCTTGGCGTCGAGGAAGCCTTGTTCGCGGATGAACGTCTGGAGTTTTCCAGCATCGGTTTCCACTTGATCAGGATCGTATGCTCCGGAGCGCAGGATCCAGATTGCGGTCCTGGTCTCGATCTTTTTCATCAATTCGCGGCGCGTAAACGTTGAATTCCCAGGAAAGGAGATTTTGACTACCTTGACGCGCGGTCCCTCGTCAATCTTGTACAAGAGATCTCCGGTCCTATCGACTTCCGCCTGATCAAAGTTGACGCCGACGCTCGCAAATCCCGCCTCTTTGTATTTGGCGATGATCGCGTCGCGCCCGTCACGAAGCGCAAACCCGTCGGCGGCATCGTCGACTTTCAGGCCGGTAGCCTCGCGGAGCTGCCCGTCGCGAAACCGGCGATTGCCTTCAAACTTGATGGATCGAAGAACCGATCGCTCTTTAAGGTCAAAAACCAATCGAACGCCGCCTTCGACTGGCTCGATTCGATAGTTCGCGGAAAGATAGCGCCGAGAGCGAAGCAAGCGCGTGACGGCCTCTTCCGCCACCGAGTTTTCAAACGGTTGCCCCTCTTCCAGTCGGGCGACGCCCTGGGCGAAGGAGGGAGTGGTTCGAACGAGTCCGGTGAATTCGATGGATTGAATCACTGGGCCGTTTCCGGTTTGCGCGAGCGCTACCGGCGGGTAACCGGAGAAGACCACCAACGAGGCTGCCGCGTAACGCAAGCTGGACCGGGTGAGCCAGAACTTCACAACGATTCGTCCGCCCAAGGACCGCACCTCGTCCGCACCAGAGTAAGGGACCTTGCGGTCATTCCCAACGTAGCGCAAGTCCGTTCGTCGTCGCTGAGGCAAATCTGTGGAATGAAAGAAGGCGGCCGATGATTTCTGGACAGCTTGGAACCGGCCTCAGGGACTCACGAAGCCGCCAAACAATTCATTCCGCGCCAATACCAGTTGCGAATCCTAAGCTTTGGAAGGGCTTGTGGCAATCACATCGCCCTGGATTTCGGCATTCCACGACACGAAGTTCCTCCGCACGTTGGTTCGCCGTGCGACGCGCAAGGGGATCGACACCGGGGGAGGCCCAAATGCCGCACGGCACGGCTCCGCCTTGAACGGAAGAACCGTGCCGCGCACCTCGAATTCCTCACCCTCCGTCAACGATTTTCTTCGGTTCGAAAATGAACAACTCGAGGCGATACGGCAGGTTTCGCCCGCTCGGCTATTGCTTCGTACTCGTTCCCTTCAACTTGAACTTGCCCATCGACGACTTTTCCGTCCAGTCCCACTCCATCATGCGGTCATTGGCGAATGTCAACGTACCGGACCCGCTGGATTTTTCTCCGACAAGGGTCTTGATTGACACTTTCCACATGTTTCCGTCGTCTGAAATGGACATTCGACCTTCCATAATCGTGCCATAGTCGGAGCGCCACCAGGATCGATAGGTTTTGGACCGCGCGTCCCACACGATGACCCCCGCCCAGTTCTCTTTTTCTCCACCGGGCCGTTCATGCCACCCTTCGCCGCGCAGGGTCAAACCGCCATCGACCCATTCCCATTTTTCGGCGGATTTCAAAGTGCTGGGGATGGGTTTCGAGCCTTCCGGCATCATCTTTTTCATCTCTTCCGCCGTGGGGGAGATCATTTCGGCGGTGCCCGTCCAGTTTCCGACGAACTTCGCCAGCTTGGCCAACTCAGGGGCCGGCTTGGGCTTGTCGAACGAATCGCCCGCTTCGGACTTCATCATTCCGCATCCGCCCGCCAGAATTCCCAAGAACAACAATCCAACCATACTCTTGCGCATCCGTTTCTCCTTTCGGTTTTAGTAACACCGCGCCGTAGTGAGCGGCGGGAACAATCTATCCGCACGCAAGCGACGGAACCAGTACCCGCGGAAACAGGTTGCCTCGTCCTCCGCGTGCCGTGGAGTTACCCGCCGGCGTCGAACCAACTCGGGTGCTCAGGTTCTGTGCGTCCAGTCGTTTCCGGAATACTTGTGAAAAAGGCACTCGGCGACGGTATATTCGTGGGTCATCCATTCCCCCGCTGAGGCGAAAAGGCCGGCGGATGCAGCAAAGTGAGAGGTGATTTGCCGGCAAAGCCTTTCGGAGAATTGGCGATCGACGGTCGGGGACGAATGACCGGGTCCTCGGGCAAGTAGATCGCTCAGCAAAATTGAGCCATGTTGAAGGACCGCGGTTCGTGTACGGCGTTGGGCGCTTCCGGCAATTTTTGCCGATCCTAGCAGAACATCGAAGCGATGCCGCCTTTCAAAACAAAAGAAGGGGCCCTTCGCGGCGCCGGAATCGTCGGACGGGGCGCCTCGCCAGGTATCGACTCTCCATTCGCCAAGGGCGGCAATCACCGCATCGTGAAATCGTTCGTAAAGTTGATTGGGGCCGCCGACAAGGAGCGGATGATCGATCGGCAGGGTCAATGAATAGGTCAATTCGCGGTCGTGAAGTATGGCCCCGCCTCCGGTGATTCTCCTGACCACGGCCAACCGTTGCTCTGGGGGTTCCAACTCCTCAAAGTCCTTGAAAGGTTGGAAATAGCCAAGGGAAATTGTCGGCGGGTTCCAATCATAGAACCGAAGGGTCGGAGGCGATCGACCTTCGCCGACGTGAATCAGCAGTGCCTCGTCCCGGGCCATGTTGGTCGGGCCGTCGAGGGGCGGATCGCGGAGGATACGAATCGTTTGCAACTCGAAACCGGAAACCTCGCCGATTGCCGACTGCCGATTTTCGATTGTCAATGGGTAGGAGACGTCCACCTGATTTGGCAATTGGACATTGGAGATTGGCAATGCGGATTCGTTTGCCCGCGGCGCGCGGGGATCATCGCTCGGTTTCGCCATTCCTGATTCGCCCTTCTTCATTCGGCCGCCAGCGTACGTTGGGTTTCCGATTGGCCGCGACTTCGTCAAGACGCTTGACCGGAGTGGTGTGCGGAGCATTTTTGACAACCTCGGGGTCGTTTTCGACTTCATCCGCAATGTCCAACATGGATTGAACGAAATGGTCCAACGTCTCAAGGGATTCCGTTTCCGTTGGTTCGATCATCAGGCAATGAGCCACCGGCCAGCTCATGGTCGGCGGGTGGATGCCGTGGTCGATTAACCGTTTGGCGATGTCGTTTTCTCCCACGCCTGCCTCTGGAAAACCCGGGACCATGATGAATTCGTGGGCGAAGGGCGGTGGAAAAGGAAGGCCGAATCGATGCTTGAGCTTGGCGGCCAGGTAGTTGGCGGAGAGTACGGCCTTCTCCGAGACGTCTCGAAGCCCGTCGCAACCCAGGCTGCGAATGTAGGTGTATGCCCGTACGAGCACGCCGATCTGACCCCAGAACGACCGAACTTTCCCGATGGTTTTAGGCCGGTCAAAGGACCAGGCAAAGCTTCCGTCGTCGCGCCGCATCACCTGTGGCACGGGCAGGTAGTCCCGCAAAGGCTCGGCGACGGCCACGGGGCCCGCTCCGGGTCCGCCTCCGCCGTGCGGAGTGCTAAACGTCTTGTGCGTGTTGAAGTGCATGACGTCCACGCCGAAGTCGCCGGGGCGGGTGACGCCCAGGATGGCGTTCATGTTCGCCCCGTCGAGATACAAAAGCGCCCCTTGGCCGTGGACGATTTCCGCGATGGCGGCGATCTGATCGTCAAATACACCCACGGTATTGGGGTTCGTGATCATCAGGGCCGCGGTTTCGGAGGTGACCTTCTTCCGAAGGTCATCGAGATCGACACGTCCGTCGGACCGGGAACGAACGGTCGTCGAAACACGCCCGCAGATCGCGCAGCTGGCCGGGTTGGTTCCGTGAGCGCTGTCGGGGGTTAAAACAACCGGGCGGTTCTCGCCGCGGGCACGGAAGTAGGCATTGATAATCATCAGGCCGGTCATTTCCCCATGCGCCCCGGCCGCGGGTTGGAGTGTGACCTCCGGCAGCCCGGCAATCTCCGCAAGGTCGCATCGCAAGCGGAACAACATCTCCAAAAGACCCTGAATGTCCACATCCTCTTGATAGGGATGGACATCGACGAGTCCGGGCATGGCGGCGACACGCTCGTTGATGCGCGGGTTGTACTTCATCGTGCAGCTGCCGAGTGGATAAAAGTTGGCGTCGACGCTGAAGTTGCGATGAGCCAAGCGCTTGTAGTGGCGAACGACGGTCAATTCTCCCACTTCGGGCAGCGGCAGGGATTCCGTGGCGAGCAATTCGGGGGGGATGAATTCGTTCCGCGCGACCTGGGGCACGTCTCCCGCGGGCAGCGCTACACCGCAAAGTCCCGGTATGCTTTGCTCAAAGATCAGCGGTAGGTCCGTCTGTTCGGTCTTGGGAATGGCATTCATGGCTTGGTTGGTCTTTGCGATTCAATTGAGATCCCGGCTACACGGTTCGATCTAGGACCGCTGACCACCAAATCCGGTCCATTCGATGGTTGGCTCCGCACTCCGGACACCGGCACAGGTTTCCGGAAAGATCGTAGCGACATTGGGCGCAGCGCGGCGGTTGAATTCGCGCTTGGCGCCAGCCCGCATCGAAACCCCTCCTCCACGCAAGCCATATGAACATCACGGCAAGCCATGCGGTCAAAACGACCAGCAGCGCGACTCCGAGGACTATCCATTCGTGTTTCACGCATTGTTCATTTCACGCGGCGGTCTGGTTCTTCGAAGGGCCATTGCTCCTGATTCATGCGGCGGCCAGCGCACTGACCAGCGCATCAATCTCCGCTTTGGTTCTCTTTTCGGTTACGGCCACGAGGAAACAATCGCTATAGCGATCCTCGAATCGTACGAGGGGAATCCCGCCGAGGATCCCCCGTTCGCGACAGGCCGACAATACTTTGCGCACATTTCGCGAAGTGCGGACGACGAACTCCTTGAAGAACGGAGCGCGGAAGCGGCGTTCGTAGCCGGGCAGCCGACAGATTTGATCGGCCGCGTAATGGGCCTTGTCGAAGCACAAACCGGCGACTTTGGCGATGCCCTGTTTGCCCATGGCCGCAAGATAGACGGCAGCGCGGACCGCGAGTAGGCCCTGGTTCGTGCAGATGTTGCTCGTCGCCCGTTCGCGCTTGATGTGCTGCTCGCGCGTTTGCAGAGCGAGACAGAAACCGCGGCGCCCCTCTTGATCGGTTGTGGCCCCCACAATGCGCCCCGGCATCTTCCGCAAGAACTTCTCGCGGGTGGCCATGAGACCTAGATAGGGGCCGCCGTATTGCAACGGTACTCCCAGGCACTGTCCCTCGCCCACGACAATGTCCGCTCCAAGAAAACCCGGCGGTTTCAACAGACCGCAGGCGATGGGGTCCGTCGCAACGATGGCCAGAGCCCCTTGCTTGTGCGCCCGAGGGATGAGCCGGTCCAAGTGTTCAATGCATCCGAAGAAATTCGGCGACTGAACCACGATGGCCGCGGTCCGGTCCCCCAGCTCCCTCGCCAGGGCGGCTTCGTCCACGACCCCGTCCGCAAGCGCCACCGTGCGGATGCCTATGGCTCGCTCCGCGGCATAGGTTCGCAACACGCGCAAAATGTCCGGGTGCACCGATTCGGCCACAACGATCTGGGAACGGTCGGTGGCCGTCGTGGCCAGGAGGACGGCTTCGGCGGCTGCGGTGGCCCCTTCGTACAACGATGCGTTGGCGACATCCATTCCGGTCAACGTGCAGATCATGGTTTGAAACTCATACAAGAGCTGCAACATTCCCTGTGAAGCCTCGGCCTGATACGGCGTATAGGCCGTGAGGAATTCTGATTGCGCTGCGAGAGCATCGACGAGCGTAGGAACAAAATGGTCGTACGCTCCGCCGCCGAGAAAGCAGGTTAGTGCCCCGCAGCCTCGGTTCCGCTCCGCGAGATTTTGTACATCGCGAAGAATCTCCAGTTCGCTCACCCCGCGTGGGATGGCCAGCGGACGAGGGAACCGGAGTTCAGTGGGAATGGGCGCGAATAGGGCATCGATCGAGGCCGCGCCGATCGCGCCCAACATGGTATGCACCTGTTTCTCAGTGATTTGCGTATATCTCATCGCGATCGACCGAAATCCTGCGCCGGCTCCTTGTCGCCGGCCGCGGACCCGCCCGACGGCCGGGACCGGAGGGCGTTACCGTCGTTGCGCACGCCCATCAAGTCCACTTTGTAAACCTTGGTTTGCAGCGCTTGATTGAAGTTCGCCCAACGACCGGCCGCGTCGCGATCCTGCTCAATCGCGTTTAGGAACATGCTCACCTTGGCGTCCAGGTTGTCGAGATAATGAATCGCGACGGCCTCGGGAAAAGCCGGAAGCTTCGGGCTGCCGAACTCGTACTGGCCGTGGTGACTCAGGACGATGTGTTGGAGGACCGTCAGCAATTCGTGCGGAAAGGAATTGCCGGATCGCTTCGCGACGGCTTGGGCTTTCTGGTCGATCCAGATGACCGCTTGTGTAATGTGGCCGAGAAGCTGTCCGTCGTCCGAGTAGGCGATCGCCATCTCGTAGGTGAGCTCCGCCGCCTTGCCGATGTCGTGCAGGAAAAGACCCGCCAGAACGAGGTCGAGGCTCAGCTTCGGATACAGAGGGATGACCTTGATTCCCAACTCAAGCAGGTTCAACGTGTGCTCGAGAAGCCCGCCGATGTAGGCGTGGTGCATGTTGGCGGCGGCCGGCGCACGGCGGAACTTCTCCATCAAATCATGATCGGAAAGGAACTCTCGAATCAACTCTTGCAGATCCGGATTTCGCACGGTGCCCAGAATCTCGGTGAGCCGCGTCCACATTTGATTGACGTTCTTCCTCGTGACCGGCAAAAAATCGCGCGGGTCATACGAACCGGGTTCGGCCGGGCGCACGGCGTCGATGATGAATTGCAGGTTACCCTTGTAGTTCTCGGCGCGGCCTTTCAACCGTAGGAAGCCGCCTTCCGGCATGTTGTGAAAGATGTCTTCGGTGGCCTGCCACATGCGCGCCGGAACCTGTCCGGTCTTGTCCACCAGGACGGCGTGAATGTACAGGCCTCCCTGGGTCGTGGTGCGCAAGTCCTTTGATTTGATCAGGAACACGTCATCTTCGACGCGTTCCCCCGGCTGCAATTCGGCAATAAATCGATGTCCCACGCGGCGCCTCCCATTAGCCCTATCCGGTCGGTTACTCTAGCGGTGCACGAGGAGCCAGGCAACTTCATTGCCAGTCTGGGGAGTATGACATTGGGTCTCGGGCGGCGCGATCCAAGGAAGGGCAACACCTCATTGGGGGCTCTTTACCGACGAGGCCAACAGGCCCCGGTAGCTGCGCTCCAATTGATCGAGGCGCCGAAGGAGAGGTTCGTTGCGTCCCGTGTAGGGGGCCTCAGCCCGCGCCAGAGCGACAAACCATTTGACCACGTTTTCAAAGTCCCGAAGATCGATGAATTCGGGCGCCAGGACTCGCCGTCGGGTGTTCATGTTGTGGTAGTTTCCCAGGGCCACGCAGAGGCCCGTGGCGTCATACCCCTTCGCGCAAAAGACCGAGGATTCGCAGGTGCCGCCGTCCATGAGGCGTCTCTGATAGCGGAATTGCTTGTCGCGCTTGGCCAACTCGTCGGCCACCTGTCCGCAATAGGCCGTGGGTTCCGGGGAAAACGTGGCGGCCTTGTCGCCGACGCGAAGAATGGGCCCGTCGCCTGGAAGGGCATTCGGCCGCTGCGAGCTGTTTTCCATCGAGACCACCAGGCATCGCCGGGGGATCGTGCCGAGCCGCGCCGCCGCCAATGCCCCCACGAAACCCACCTCTTCCGCTCGGGTGAACAGGAAATAGGCGTCGCACGAAGCGTGAGATCGGGTTAACACGTCGATGCAGCAAAGCATGGCGGCCAGACCGGAAAGATCGTCGCACGCTCGTGCATGAATCTTCGTTCCGCGGACCCGCGGGTCAGGCAAGTCCCACATGCCGATGGACCGTGGCGGGACGGGCTTCGCCACTTCGACGATCACCGAATCAACTTTGCGAACGCCGCTGCGGAGTTTCATTGAGACCGAGTGAATCGTCCCTTTGATCCAGTCGCGGTCCACGAAGAATCGGACTCGAGCCTTGGGGAAATAATCGGGGGAAACGCCGCCGCGCCAGAGCGCACGCGACGCCGATCGACCTACCATTTTCTCCGACACGAATCCTGGGTGATCGGCGTGCGCCGTGATACACACGGGCCGGCCCGCGCGGCGGGCTCCTAGGCGGACGCGAACCAGGACGTTTCCCGCGCGATCCGTGGTTTGCGTTAGTCCGCGAAGGCCCTCGCAGAATCGACGGACGTAATCGAGCACAAAATGTTCGGCAAAGGGCGCCGTTGGCAGCGAAAGGACTTCGCGGAGAATCTTCAGGTGAGAAGTATGCACGACTCCGCCCTACAAGGGTTGCTCGAGCTTCAGCATGTAGAACGCGAGCGCCAGGATGATGTTCATGGTCAGAATCGCGCCGCCAAGAAAAAATCCCAGCCATGATCGGCCGGAGCGGTCATTTCTCCGTTGGCCCGCGCTGCTCCAACCGAGCACAAAGCCAGCCGTGCTGAGTACCGCCGAAGATCCCAAACATGCGGCCAGGGCCAAAAGAAACCAGCCGCGGGAGCCGTACAGAATTTGACCCAAGTCATGGCGATAGTTCCGCGCGATCAGGGCCGCCGCGGCGAGGCAAGGCAAGACGGCCGATAGGGCCAAAGCGCAGGCGTAGGTCGCTTGCACGTCAAATCGTCGGATTCGCTCAAACACCGCGGATTCCTCTCGCTTTGCGAGCTTGCTCGCTCACGCTTCCAGCGGCCACCGGAAGTCGATCCAAACCGCGTTGCTTCGTCCCCAACCTACAAACCGTGTATCGAACCGCCTCCGCGAAATCTCCAACTTTCCGTTTTGGATCAATAGGCCGGTCGGTTGTCAACCGCTCCTGTCCTGGAATCGCGACAGATTCCCACAACTAGATACAGAGTTTTCCTGTCAATGAGCCGAACGGGAAACTATGCTCCAGGATACGAGCGGAAGCTTTTTTTGCCTAACGAGGCGAGCTTCGGTTGCCAGGCCGTATGGTATTCCCCCGCGCCGCGGCCTGGAATGCACTCAGACCAAAGGAAAACGCATGCGTTTAAGAACGTCATTTTGGGTCTTCCTGTTTATCGGCCTGGCGCCGGCCGTTTCGTCGGCGGAAGGACTCCCTGCCTCGTTTTCGCTTGGACGGTACGTGCCGGGCGATTGGTGGATGTACCTTCACTTCGTCAAGAATCCGGAGCGTGAATGGCTCGATGCCAAAGAACGAGAAGTTTGGCGGGCGTTGCAGAACAGCGGGATCGACAAGGATATTTTGAGTTTGATTGCGTCCGTGGCGGGAGAAGAGGAACGTGCCCAAGTCGAGGGCGCGATTGCCAAAGCCCATGAACTGCTTGGCGGCGTTCAGTGGGACACTCTGGCCTCCCGAGAGCTGGTAATCGCGGAGCGCGTCAAAGCTCCATTGCCGGATTGGGCCGTTCTGGCCAGGGGTGCGGAAGGATCGGGTGAGGCGAACGCCAAGGGTCTGGCCGGAATTCTGGGTTATCTCGACTCCATTTTGGAGGCCGTGGAGGTTGTTGCCGAAACTCGGGGAAACGTGCAAATCTGGACCATGAAGCTGCCCGAGGAGTGGAAGTACTCGGTCCATCTACTACGCAAAGGTGACGTAGTCGGTTTCGTGACCAACCGCACGGCGTTGAACGAAATCGTGCAGCTTTTGGAGGGCGCCGGCACCAAGCCCACCGTGGTCGAGACGCCGCGATTCAAGGATGCGCTGGCGGCCGTCAAGGCTCCGGAGAACTCGGTCAAGTACTGCGATTTCAAATTACTGCAGGGTGGCGTGGATGGTCTGATGCGCGAGGCGTTCGTCAAGGCGGGAGCAAATCCCAATCAAGAAACCGAAAAATTGCGTAGAGCCTTGGAATCGGCCCTGGGTCTCGCCGATTTTCTGGACTACAACATTGTCTCGCAGAGTATGGACGGCCGGCAGGAATTCACGTACAGCTTGTGCAAGATTCAATCCGAACGCGCCCAAAACCCGATTTGCCGATCGCTTTTTCATCGAAAGGCGTTTGAGAAGTTCGACAAATTCATTCCGGCCGAGGCGACGCGTTTCGAGCTTGATTCGTTCGTGGACATCCCTCTGCTTTACGCCACGGCTTTGGATTTCGTGGAAAAGTTCGTGCCCGACGGAGCCGAGTTGGTTCAGGACCAGAAACGCACGATTGCCTCGTTTGGATTTGATCCTGAACGCGATGTATTTAGCTGGTGGGGGGGGGAAACCATCATGATCGAGCTGCCCGCCGCCGTTCCCACCTCGCTCGGTGGATCGGACATGGTCTTCATGGTCCGCGTGAAGGATCCCGCCAAAGCCCGAGAGAAGCTGGACGCGTTTCTTCATTGGGGCAAGACCATGATCGACAACGAAGAGCGAATGAAATTGCCTCTGACCCTGTCTCCGGTTACCGGCGGACCCGAAGGATTTCGCGAACTTGTTTTTGCGCCCTTGGCGATGTTCGTTCGACCGGTCATCGGTGTCGCCGATGAGTTCCTAACCATCGGTTCGTCGTCCGCGGCGGTCACCAAGTGCCTCGATGTTGCCGCCGGCAAAGCGCCGTCGATCAGCAAGAACGAGCGGTTCGCGTCGGAAGGCATTGTCGTCAAGGGTCCGGTGATGGGCGCATCCTTCGTGGACACGTCGCGGTTCTCGCAGGAGATGGGGGCCTTTCTGGGGATGATGAGTTTTGCGGGTAAGATGGCCGTCGCCCAAATCCCGGCCGCAGCCTGCAACGAACGCGAAAAACAAGTGAAATCCGCGATTGGCAAAGGATTCGATATCTTAATGAAGCTCGGGCCGGTGTTTAACAAGATTGATTACTATAGCTCAGAGTCTTCGGTCTCCACGGTAGAGGGCCTGACCAGTCGATCCGAAAAAATCGTCACCTACAAAGATCGAGCAGGTGCGGCCAAGAGCGCGACGAACGACTCCCCCAAGCCGCGACCGTAACCCATCGCGGAGTGTCGGCTTGCGGATGGGTCCGAAACAGGTCCGTAGCGGTCGAATGACGTTCACGTACCGACGTGAATCCTCGCCGCCATCCCCCGGCGCGGCGCGTGAATTCCAACCATTTCCTTGGTTTACAGCACCTTCGATGATCGAGTCGCCGGGAGGCGATTCTCCGTTGCATTTCCTTTCTTCGTCGGGAATGATACCCGCGGATGGTCATTCTTGGTCTCTCGTTCCACTTCCACGATTCCGCGGCAGCGTTGATTCGGGACGGCGTCCTGGTTGCCGCGGCTGAAGAGGAACGATTCAATCGCCGGAAGCATTACAACGGCTTTCCCGAACAATCCGTGGCCTACTGTTTGCGCGAGGCCGGCGTGTCGATCGACGAGGTGGATCACGTCGTCTTTTACGAAAAGCCGCTGGTTAAGTTTTCTCGCATTCTGGAAACGATCCTAGGCGATTGGCCTCGCCCCTACGCCGCCTGGCTCAAAGTGGTGCCGCTTTGGTTTGGAAAGCGACTGCACCTGGCGAGGGAGATTCAAACCCGATTGAGAACGGATCGCGAGGTCCTCTACAGCGGGCATCACCTATCGCACGCGGCGAGCGCGTTCCTGGTTTCACCGTTTGACGAAGCGGCCATTCTCAGTGCCGACGGGGTAGGAGAGTGGACCACCACGGCCTGGGGCGTTGGCCGAGGCAACAAGATCGAATTGCGTGAGGAAATCCGATTTCCGCACTCGATCGGCCTGCTCTTCAGCGCCATCACGGCGTATCTCGGTTTTCAGGTCAATGACGCGGAATGGAAGGTGATGGGGCTTGCGCCCTACGGCGAGCCGCGTTTCGTCGATCGCTTTCGCGAGGTAGTGAATATTCGAGACGATGGGAGTTTTCGACTAAACCTCAAGTATTTCGCGCACACCTACTCCACGCATCGGATGTTCAACCGCCGATGGGAAGAACTCTTTGGAGAACCTCAGCGAAAGGAAGAATCGGAACTCACCGATTTCCATCGCGACATTGCCCATTCCGGCCAAAAGATCGTTGAAGAAATCATGCTCAATATCGCCCGCCACGCGCATCGCGAGAGCGGGCTGCCCCATTTGTGCCTGGCGGGCGGCGTCGGTCTGAACAGCGTGGCCAACTGGCGCATTCTGCAAGAGTCGGGATTCCGCGATATTTTTGTTCAACCGGCCGCGGGCGATGCGGGAGGGGCATTGGGGGCTGCATTCTATTTGTGCAACACGGTTCTGGACCAGCCCCGTCGATTCCAAATGAACCATGCTCATTGGGGTCCGGACTTCGATGCCGGAAGCATCCTCGAAACCCTCCGCCGGGTCGGAGCGGTCTTTCGTACCTATTCCGATGAGTCCGAACTCGTGGAGGCGGCCGCTCGAATGATTGCGGACGGATTGGTCATTGGTTGGTTTCAAGGCCGGATGGAATTCGGCCCGCGTGCCCTCGGGTCGCGATCGTTGCTGGCCGACCCGCGCGACGCCCGAATGAAGGATGTCATCAACGCCAAGGTGAAATTCCGCGAGTCCTTTCGCCCGTTCGCCCCCGCGGTACTGAAAGAACACGCGCACGAGTATTTCGAGATGCCGAAAGGGATGGACATGCCGTTCATGTTGCTGGTGCCTCGGGTCCGCCCGGAGATGCGTGCCATCATCCCTGCCGTCACTCACGAGGACGGAACCGGGAGGGTTCAAACCGTCACGCGAGTCGATCATCCCCGCTTCCACCGGCTGATCGAGGCTTTCCGAAAGCTCACCGGCGTACCCGTGGTGATCAACACGTCGTTTAACGTCCGCGGCGAACCCATTGTCTGCACGCCCGACGACGCCTACGATACGTTTCTTAAAACGGGTATCGACGCCCTGTTCATCGGGGACCACGTCGTGACCGGGAAGCCGCGCGTTGTGGACTATTCAGCAGGCAGGGCGCGAAGCGTGGAATTGGAGCAACAATCTCGCGTGGGCGAGGATGTCGCCTTGCGATGATGAGATTCGAATAATTCCCGATGGAAGGAAATGAGAGATTGTAGCGTGCGGCGACCGCGATGCCGGCTGCATTCAGCATTCTTCATTCAGCAATTCAATTGAGCCTATGTCCCGCCCTTCCTTAGTCAAAGAATTCTTCTTATTCATCCGCCGCGAGAAAAAGTGGTGGATGATCCCGCTGATTCTCGTGCTTTTGATCGTCGGCACGGTCATTTTCCTCGCGGAAGTGTATCCGGCCGTCGCGCCTTTTTTCTACACGTTGCATTGACCGGGAAGGTACGGTTGTGTTCGGGGTGCTTGGGGCAATCATAGCGGAAGCGGAGGTTCGTCGAATGGAACTTGCGACTCAAGGGTGCATCCATGGCGGTGAGTAGTCTCTTAGGATCAATACTCTGCGCAATGCGCGCGGGATATTCTCGACGTTAGCTGTTTGAGACTGGATTTATAGCCATTTTCGCCATGTATGCAAGGGCTCCAACTTCTGAGATCGGCCGCCCCTGCCGGCGCTTGGTTCGCGCGGCGCAATGGTTCCCACGGCTTCCGCCACGGGCTAGAAACGGCCACCGCTACCGCGGCTTGGAGAACGGGAACCGCAACTCTCATTCTTGGTTCCGGCCACGCTGGTTTGGGATCTCGCTTTTGCTCGTCTGGGTTGCGGGCACTTCGGTCGCGGACACGCTACCGGAGACGGGTCCGTGCACTTGTGAGATGGCCAGGGTAAGCGGCGGTTGGTGTCCGGCGTGCAAAGTTGGGCACCTGGCCGGAGTGCAAGTCCGTTCGCGGATGCTCTTCGAGGTTCTCGACGCCCACGGGCACGAAATCCAGATTTCAGCCCTGCGCTGCGAAACATGCCGCAAATCCGCCGCGGAAGACGGATATTGCGAGAGTTGCCGAATCGGATTCATCGGCAAAAAGGCTTTCTTCACACGGTTAACTTATGAACTGGCCAAGGGGCGACCCGTTCAGGTCACCGACCCGACCTGCGAGTCCTGTCGAAAGAAAGATGTACGAACCTGGTGGTGCGATCGCTGTCAAAAGGGACGAATCGGAAACGTCACGATTCGTACCCAGAGCGGGTTTGACGCCGCGAAGGTGGAGTTTGACCGATTGCTCGAGGCCATCGATATGTTGGCGAAATGCGAATCGTGCGCTGTGGCTTATTTCGCTCGCAGCTATTGTGCAACGTGCCGCAAGTCCTACGAATCGCCGCGGTCCGTCGAGAAGCCGCCGCCGTAAGGCGAAATTGTCGGCGAGGATTCTATGGACAACTCGGCAAGCCGCTCATCAAGCAGGTCGAGTAATTGCCGAGGTAGGTACCCCCGAGGAAAAAGCAATCGGTTTCCGCCGTACCGAGTTGGGAGTTGCTATTCACGTCGAAATAGGACCCGTCTCGGCAGCAACTTTCCGGCGCAGGTAGTTCGCAAGCTCCCGGCGGACAAATGTGAGGGCAGGTGTAGATGCCGGAAAAAGCGTCAAGCTTGGCCAGTATTTCGGAGATATCGCAGACGTCGCAACACTGCCCGGCCACGCACATGCCCGGCCCAAGGGCGCTGACGCAATCCGCGTCAATTTGACACGTTTGCCAGCATCCGCCGTCCCATACGATCGATCCCGGCGTCAGGCCGGAAGGTGAGATCGTTGTACAAGGGGAGGCTTCGACAAACCCCTGCAACCCCATCAGAAGGTCGCCTATATCCCCAAGGCAATAATACTCAACCAGATCCGTGTACAGGCGGCACGAGCCACATCCGGGGCCGCCAAAGCAGGCGCCTGCACCGTCGCAGCGATCCCCCGCAGTGGCCGGATCTCCATCGTCGCAAGAAGTTCCGGAGGCGTACAAGTTCTCATTGCAAGCACCGGCGATGCAGACGTCGAACCCATCGCATTGGGGATCGGCTTCCCCGCCGAGGGTGCAAGGACCGGGTTGGTTTACGACAACACAGGCTCCGGCACCGCTATTGGCCGCGGAATCGCATTGACCCACGGTGCACTGCGGATCGGCCCCGGGCGGACAAAGCGGCGGCGAGCCCGGTCCACAGGCTCCGCCATTGCAGACCTCGTCGCCGTTACAGAACTGGCCGTCGGCGCATTGAGCATTCTCAACGCAACCCGCATTGATGGAGCCGGTCTGGCCGGCGTAGTTGGTGGGAGAATTGGGGCCGGTGGTGAAGGTTTCCGCGACGTAGTCGGTGACGTGGATCGAGTCCAGGCCATTGACGGGCAGGGCGCCGGCGCCGAACGGAAACACGTCATAAGGGGTGTAGCGAATGTTGTCGCCGTTGGTGGACAAGAAAGGGACCATGCCGGCCGGGAAAATGAAATCCGGCGTGGGTGCCCCTGACAGGGCGGCGAACGCGGGAGTCGCGAACAAGAGGTAGCGAAAAGCTGTATTCCCGGGCACGTTGCTCGGAATCGTGTACACGCGCGAATTGCTGACAATCTGATGGCCGGAAATGAAGTTCTCTCCCGATGCACCAAACGCTTCTCGCAATTCAATGAACTGGACCGTCCCATCGGCGCTGCTGAAAATCTCGTTAATCCGCCACAGATGCGAAGCGGCTCGAGACTCATTCCCCGCCGCCCCAGCCACCGTCAAAACCAGCCCAAAATAGTATCTTCGACGCGAGTTCCACATGAACTGTCCTCCTTACGTTTGGTGAGCCCCAAGTACGAAAACTTACCCTCGTAGTACCCGCGAATGGGTAGGATGTCAAGGCTCCGGTCGGCTCCATCCGGCGTCAGGCTTGATGGAATCGTGTGTCTATGCCGCCGATCCATAGATATTGCCGACATGAATTCCCGCTCGTCGCCCGATTGGTTTCGCGATACGACCGCCTATATAGTGTGCCAAGGAGTGCAAAGAAGGTTTCCCGCGACCCCTTGCGCGACGATGCGGTCCCTTCGTGCCGCCTGGGCGAGCAGGTTGCCCGCCGATGAGGTAGGCCCTGAGGTGGGTCGGGATCCAACAAGAATCCGTCATCGTGCCGAAAGACAAGAGACAACCCCTTACCGACCCTCAGAGCGATCGTGCCTTGATCGACCGCGCACGAGCGCAGATCGAAGCCATCGGCACCATTTCCAGCGACCAGGACACGATGAGCAGCGCCGGTCCCGGCGGGACGTCGATCCCCTCGCAGCTTAGCAGCGTGGCCGAGTCCATTCCCGGCTACGAGGTCAGCCGCGAGATTCATCGCGGCGGACAGGGCGTCGTTTACCTGGCGACACAGCGATCCACCAAGAAAAGAGTCGCCATCAAGATCATGAAAGAGGGTCCCTTCGCCGGCTCGACCGACCGAGGCCGGTTTGAACGCGAGGTTCAGATCCTCGGGCAGCTGCAACACCCCAACATTGTCAACATCCACGCCAGCGGAAGCGTCGGGGGATGCTCTTATTTCGTAATGGATTACATCTCCGGCAAGCCGCTCGATGCGCACCTGGTGCCGGGGAAGCACCCGATTCGCGAGACCGTGGCCTTGATCGCCAAAGTCTCCGACGCGGTGAACTCGGCCCATCTGCGCGGCGTGATCCATCGTGATCTCAAACCCAGCAACATTCGCGTGGACTCGACCGGCGAGCCGCACATCCTGGATTTCGGTCTGGCCAAGGTGGCCACCGAAGTCGGTGGAGATTCCGACTCCCCGGCCATGATGACGATCACCGGTCAGTTCGTCGGGTCGCTGCCGTGGGCCAGTCCCGAACAGGCCGGCGGCGAAGCGCACAAGATCGACATCCGCACCGACGTGTATTCGCTGGGCGTCATGCTCTATCAGATGCTGACCGGCCGGTTCCCGTATGGGGTCACCGGACCCATGCGCGAGGTTCTCGACAACATTGTGCGATCCGAACCGGCGAGGCCCAGTACGGTGCGCGTCCAGATCAATGATGAGGTCGAGACGATCGTCTTGAAGTGCCTTCACAAGGACCGCGAGCGGCGCTATCAAACCGCCGGTGAACTGGCCCGAGATATTCGGCACTTTCTGGCCGGCGAACCGATCGAGGCGAAACGGGACAGCAGTTGGTACCTACTCAAGAAAACGCTGCAGCGCTATCGTGTTCCGGCGGCGGTGGCGGCGGGATTCGTCACGCTGAGCGCGATTTCCGGCATTTCGGTCCTTTATTCGTATTTTCGCGCCACTCGGGAGGCGCAACGGGCGGAGTCGGCGCTTTCCCTGGCGCAAGAGGCCGCCAAAAACGCTGAACTTCAGGCAAAACGGGCGGAGCAGGCCGCCGAGACGGCCCAACTGGAATCGGCACGCGCCATCCAGGAGAAACAAAAGGCCGATTGGTTGAGCGACTTCCTCGATCGTATGTTGGCGTCCCCCAATCCGCTGAAAGAGAAGCGCGGAAAGGACGCGACGCTGCGAGAGGCGTTGGACGAATGGTCGCGGATCGCCATCGCGGAACTGGCCAACGATCCGGAAACGCAGAGCCGAGTTCGGGCGACCTTGGGAAACACGTATGCAAGCCTGGGGCTTTTCGACGAAGCCGAAAACCATCTTCGGGCGGCGCTCGAGCTACGCCGCCAGGTATTCGGCGACGAACACGCGGAGGTTGCAGCCAGTCTCAATGACCTCGGCGTGCTGTACCGCGACAACAAGCGAGACCAGGATGCGGAGCCCTTGCTGCGAAGCGCCGTCGCCCTGCGGAGGCGGCTTGTGCCCGATTCACTTCCACTCGCCATCAGTCTCAACGATCTTGCAAGAGCGTTGAAGCTGAGGATGCAACAAGATCTCTTTTCGGAAACGGAGAGCCTGTACACCGAAGCCCTGGAGATCGGGCGACTGCGTGCGGGCGTGGATGACCCGAGAGTGCTGATGTTCCAAAACAACCTGGCGGTGTTCATGCGGGACAAGGGGGACTACGCCGGGGCCGAACCGATCTTTCGCGAGTGCTTGCAACGGCGGCAGGCCGTCCTAGGAGAGGACGATCTCGACGTCGCCATCAGCCGGCACAATCTGGCCGATATACTGGAACGACTTTGTCAGTTCGAAGAAGCCGAATCGCTTCACGAAAAGGCGTTGGCCACGCGTCGAAGGCTTCTGCCTTCGGACCACCCCAAGCTGCTCCAAAGTCTGTTTTGGATGGCGCGCTTTCGAAACCTCACGGGGAGGTATGATAGCGCAGCGCAATTCGCGGTCGATGCACTGGCGATTGCCCGCCAAAAATTCGAGAAAACTCCGAAGGGAATCGCAGCGTATCTCGATCTACTGGCCACGATCCGCCGAAACCAGGGATTGTACAAGGAGGCGATGGAAGTCGAACGGGAAGCGCTGCGATTGTACGGCGGCGAATCGGCGAACATGGAGACCAACGCGGCACAGTGCGTTCACAACCTCGCCACGATTCTCTTCGAAGCCGGTGAATTCGACGAAGCCGACCGGCTGTTTCGGCTTTCCCTGGACGCCTTTCGCAGGAAAGTCGGCGAAGAGCATCATTGGGTTGGTGAATGCCTAACCAGGTTGGGAAGTCTGAACACCCAACAGGGTCAGTACGATGTGGCCAAGGAGCGGTTTCTTCGGGCCGCGGGAATTCTTGAGAAAAAGGGCGACGTTGCCGCGGCGAGTATGACCGAGCTGCGCAGCAATCAAGGGCGGCTCTATCTGGAGATGAGTGACCCCTTGTCAGCGGAGCGGTTGCTTCGTGAAGCCCGTTCGTCGATTGCGGCAGGTTGCTCGCAGGACTGGGTAAGTCTCACTTCCGTATCCACGGACCTTGGCGCGGCGTTAACTCGGCTGGGATCGTTTGCTGAGGCCAACGGACTGCTCACCGACGCCCTGAAAACCAGAGAACGTCTCCTTGGCCACGGCCACCCTTGGGTCGCCCAATCGCTGTCGGCATTGGGTGACCTGCGGTTTGCCGAGAAAAGCCTCGTTGAAGCCGAATCGTTTTATCGTCGAGCCATTTCGATCCGCCGGGCCGCGATGCCGGATCATGCCGACACGGGCACAACGCTTACGAGCCTGGGGGAGGTTCTCCTGCACCGGGGCGATACCGCGGCCGCTGAAACGCTCGTTATCGAGGCGCTGCAAATTCGCCGGCGAGTGTTTCGGGATAACGATTGGCGAATCGCGGAAACGCAAAGCGTGCTCGGGGCTTGCATGGCCGCGCAAGGGGATCCGGATGGGGCGGAGGCGCTGCTTAAACAAAGCTACCAGACGCTGCTGACGATTCGCGGCCCGAATAACCATGAGACCCGGGCGGCGCTTGATCGCCTGAACCGCTTCCGGGGATTGACCAAGGCGCCCGATTCATCGAATCCGTGAAACGACCGGATGGCGATTGGCCATAAGGAGAACAATCATCATTTCTGACATGTCGTGGAGCATCCTTTACATCCGTCGAACCACCGCCTTGGTGGGCGCCTTGATTCTGCTTTCGGCAGTTGAAGGCTGCGGGCGGCCCCGGCGTTGTTTTGAGAACGCGCCGGCCAAAGACTCAACCTCAGGTGAGGTCGGGACACCGACCAAGCTCGTGCAATTGGGAAAGGGCGTCGAACCGCTGAAGGAGCGATTTCAGGCGGACCGCGGCCGGCATCGATTCGTGGCCATCCTTTCGCCGACCTGAGGGCCGTGCGTCTCCGGCGCCCGGGCGGTGCTGCAATCGGTCTTGCGCGATTTCCCCGAAGCGGACATCCGCGTGAGTATCGTATGGATTCCCATGCTCCCATCGGATTCTGAGAGCGCAGCGAAGAATGCGGCCGCCAGAATCGTTGACACCCGAGTGGTTCATTACTTCGACGCGAAGCGCCGGGCGGGCCGTGCGTTTGGGGATGCCCTGCTTGAGGGGAGAACGGCATGGGACGTCTACATGTTTTTCGATCCGCGTGCGGAATGGTCGGCGAGCGCGCCAGTTCCAAGCCGTTGCGTGCACCAACTCGGCCATGCTGACCCGCGGCGTCTGCGGAGCGGTGATGCGCTCGCTCAGGAGCTTCATACCACGATGAATAGCCTATTCGCAGGCCGTAGATGAAAGGATGGTGCATCGGAATGCACCCAACGGGACTTCTCCAGGGCTAACTTTACGCGGAATCTGCAATACGCCGGTTGCACGTGGAAGTTAGGCGGTCGGCTCAAGAGCGACCCGCATTCACATCGCCGATGAACCGTATGACTCCCCCCATATAGATTGTCTGATCGTCATAGATCGCCATGTGGCTGCCGTTCGGGCAGAAGAGGTAGCGCCCCTTCTGCACCTGTCTCGCCATCTTCTGCAAGTGCGCCGGATCCATCGTGTCATAGCGGGCGCCGATGACCAGCGTCGGCACCGTGATCTTCCTCAGGTCGGCCGTGCGATCCCAATTGAGCAGCTTCCCGCTGGCGCCTAGCTCGCTGGGCCCTTGCATCGGGATGTAGATGTTCGCGTTAAGGTGCTTAAACGTGCGATTTACCGGGTCCGGCCACTGGTCGGGCGGTATGCGCAGCACGTGCTGAACGTACTGGTTCGGGATGAGCAGCTCCATGTAGCGAGGATTGTCATACTGCCCCGCGGCCTCCAGGCGCTGGATTTCATTCAGCGCCTCCTGATCCATGGCCGGCTTCAGCACTTTGTCGGCATACTCATTATAGGCCGGAATGCTGGCCATCATGTTGGAGATGATGAGTCCCTTCAGGTGATGCTGGTACTTTAGGGCGTACTCGATGGCCAGGATCCCGCCGCACGAGTGGCCGAGGAGAAAGAAGTTGGACCGCTCGAGTCCGAGCGCCTGCCGGACCTGCTCAACTTCCTCGACAAATCGCGGCACCTCCCACAGCTCCGGCTCGTCGGGCTGGTCGCTGTAGGCTGAGCCGAGTTGGTCGTAGTAGTAGTAGTACTCGATGCCGGCGGCGGGAAAATAGCTGTCGAATGCTTCAAAGTACTCATGAGTCGCCCCGGGCCCGCCGTGCAGGAGGAGCACTTTCACTCTCGGATTGTTGCCGACGCGCTTGGTCCAGACGCGAAAGCTGCCTTTCGGCGTGTTCACAGGGATCATCTTTACCCCGCCGCTGAGGACGTCATCGCAACCGGAGTAATTGAGATAGTCCGCGGAAACCGCGCGGTTCGGCGGAGTGGCAGCGCAAGCGCCGAGGAATAGCGCGCCAACCGCAAGCACAACGATTCGACTCATCTGGACTTCCTCGGTGCAGTGGGAAGAGTACAAATAGATGGACCCTAACCCGGCGTAGCCGGAACCAAACAAGGCTGGCTCGCGCCTTTCACATGGCGCATGATTCCGACTTTCACTCGCAGACGCGAGTTCTTTTTTCTACCTGCCTTTGCAGGTACACGAGACCCTGGGGTCTTCCACGGCGCGCGCTCTCGATCGCATGGATCGGGACTGAGTTTATGCGATCGTCCCGCCGTGCGATCAAGCCGTTACTCCCATCGCTTAGTGGGGATGGGGGGTTTGTTGTCCCCTCGGCCAAAAATCGCTGCCAAATCGCGCACGGTTTCACTCGTAAGAGACTACGATACCCCGCTCTCTGTTTCCCGCTCGACGACTGCATCGGCCTCGAACTCGACAAGCCAGTCCGGATCAATGAACCGCGAGACCTGCATGATGGTATTTGCGGGGCGAATCGAGCCGAAGAACTCGCCGTGAACCGAAGCCACAGCCTGCCAATCCTCAATCCTGGTGAGCAGGGTTCGCGTCCGAACCACCTGCTCAAGGGACGCGTCCGCTCGCTCCAACGCTTCTTTGATGATCTCAAGGCAGCGCCGGGCCTGCGCCGCCGGGTCTCCCTTTCCGACGGTCCGTCCGTCGCGTCCGAGCGGGGCGGTCCCCGACATCGCGATAATCGGCCCGACGCGAACGGCACGGGAGATCCCGACACGCGGCTCGTACGGGCTGCCGCTGGAGATCAAGCGTCTCATGGGTGCGTTGCTCCTCCGAAGTTTGCCTTGTCGGCCCAATGAGAATCTTAGGGAATCGCAGCCTGATTTCAAAATCGAGCGGACATCTTGTCGGAAACGCCAGGCTCTGGAAACTCTCTTCCGATCCATTTTTCTCAAAAAGGCGGTCGACAGTCGGTACGTCTGACTCTCCCTTACTCGGCGAGCCCAAATGGCGCGCAAGTAGCAATGGAAGGCGATCAAGCGCGCACGTCGGTGCTTTCGGCCCCACACGCCGCGGAATACTATTGCTCTTGTGAGCCGTAAGCGATCATCCGTTCAAAAGTACCACGACCGCGTGGCCGGTGTGTACGACCACAGCTACGAAGATGGGTTTTGGCAATGGCACGATTCGTTGACATGGGATTCTCTGAAGCCGCACCTCCCCCGGAATCTGAGCGCGTGCGTGATCGATCTGGGTTGCGGGACGGGAAAGTGGGGGCTCAAGTTGCTCAAAAGCGGCTACAAGGTCACGTTCGTTGACATCTCCGCGGAGATGCTCGATCAGGCCAGGGCGAAGGCGGCGGAGATGGGTTCGAAGTCAGCCACGTTTGTCCGCGCCGATATCGCCGACCTGAGCGAGTTTGCGGAGGGCACGTTCGCCTTGGCCGTGGCATTCGGCGAGCCGATCGGTTGCACGCCGCAACCTCCGCGAACGTTGAAGCAGATTCACCGAATCTTGAAAGCCGACGGAACATTGGTTGCGACGTTTGACAATCGGCTCGCGGCCATCGACTACTATCTGTCGATCGGCGACGTGGGCGACCTAGGCCGATTTCTGCGTGAAGGCCGCACGCACTGGCTCACGAAAGACTCGACGGAAAGGTTCCCCATCATGACATACGCTCCGAATCAACTCGAGTCGGTCGTCCATCATGCCGGCTTCGACGTCATTAGCCTATTGGGCAAGTCGGTCCTTCCCATGCGCCATCACCGCGAACTCCTTGCCACCTCGGAATCGCGCCGCGCCTGGGCGGCGGTGGAAAAATCGCTCGCCCGCGACCGCGACGCGCTATCCCGGGCGCCGCATCTGCAGATTGCCTGTCAAAAGTCGGCGGAACGGGACGAGTGAATTTCGCTACGTCGCCGAGATTGCCGGGCCGGATATTCTGGCCGCCGAAGCAAGCTGTGCGAGGTAATTCGACACCGAGGCGATCATCACAGCTCTAGGGCTTTCCGATGCCACCGCGTCGGCGATCCTTCGAATCACGGCGCTACCCACGATGGCCGCGTCGGCCACGGTGCACACCGCGCGGACCTGCTCCGGCGTGCTGATTCCGAATCCGACGGCGATGGGCAGGTCGCAACTTCGGCGAAGTTCACGTACATGTTCCGCCAGAGTCGCCGGCAATTCTTGTCGTTCCCCGGTCGTACCGGCCACCGCGAGTTGGTAAACGAATCCGCTCGATCGCTGTGAAATCTCCAGACGGCGCGCGAGGGGAGTGGTCGGAGCGACGAGTCCGACGAACGCGATTCCGGTCCGTTCGGCGGCATCGATGATCGGATCCGCCTCTTCGAGTGGGACGTCGGGAACGATGAGTCCGTCAAAACCCGCGGCGGCTGCATGATCTACAAATTGGTCCACGCCCGCCCGGTACAGGATTGAATACGAAACCATCGCCACCAGCGCCGCGGTTACGTCTTTGCGAATGTTCGAAACGAAGCGAAACGTGGCGTCCACGGTTTGTCCCGCCTCAAGAGCGGCGTGGTGTGAGGCCTGTATGACCGCGCCGTCGGCAATCGAGTCCGAAAAGGGAAACCCGATCTCGATGCACGGGACCGCGAGGGACTCCGCGCTGCGCACAAAATCGGCGACGGCGTCATTGTCCGGAAAACCGGCCGTGAAATACGGAATCAGTCTCGGACGACGTCCCGTGACGATGTCCTGAAAAACCCGCTGAATCCTTGTGTCGGGGCCCGTGACCATACGAAGTTCGTCATGCTGCCTCGAATTCCCGCGGTTCGAGAAACAATCGGGATGCGTCCGCTCATGTCCTGACCCAAAGCGGCGAGGCGTAACCTTCAATTTATCCAAAGGTCGCCGAGTTTCCAAATCGAATTCGAGTTGGGCGTTCGGTCCCCGGTAGAAGGGCCCTGATGTTCGCATGGTTCCGAAAAATGTGCCTACTGAATCTGCAGACTGTCGGTTTCATGGTTTGCCACGCGCGATCTTGTGCTATACTGGTAGACGACCGGATCGGTGCGGCTGCCATGCACGACAGGGAGTTTGTTGTTGGCTGAACCGATACGAGGGACCTGAGGAGGCGGGAATCCGCGGCCATCACGACGTACCGGCCCCAAACGAGGCCGGCGGTCCGAGCCGCTCTCCGCCACCCGCTTGAATTGAAGGGTTCCGTCCATTCCGCTTCCACCGGCATTGCGGTGGTCGCCCGAAACCGGCCGTGGAGACGGGCTCGCGCGTTGCGCGCGAGTCCGTCCACTTTCCGACCTTGGTATGCGTGCCATTCACCGGCGACGGGTCTCGTAGAGCCGGGGGTCGAACCCGGCGGGTTGCTTCGGTCCGAATGAAATCTTCGCAAAATCTTTGTGCGCGGGGTTCAGTATGTAGTTCGATTCCCAAGGCACGATCGTACTGGGAATGCGCAAGACGGCTGAATTCCCAACCGCGACCCAGTCATCACCTATCCGTTGTATCGCAGCAGGAGTAGGGGACTTCCGCCACGTCCTCGGGAGACTCTTCCTGTCGATTTCCATCACGATCGTATCGTCGAATGTGACCTCGAAAAGGACATAGCGCTTCAACAGTTCCTCGCGCTGGAGATGGACCAGCATTTCCAGCATAGCCAAAGATATGCTGCCGGACGTGTAGATCACTGCGTTGCCGGGACTGTTCCAGCGCCCCCCGTACTTCTTGGCTCCCTCGGCGGAGAACGCGGTATCCGCGTGGTTTGCCTTGACCATGCGCCAAGCACGGACCGTCACGAAATGACGCCGAGTTCCAAACGACCGATCAGATTCTCGACTTCGCGGGCCCCGACATCCGTGGAGGAAAACTCAAGGGGGATCTCGCCCCCCAATCCCGGCTGCGCGGTCAGCAACCATTGCCGGGCCGCGCTGATGTCACCTTCGAACAGCTCGACCGCCATCTCAAAAATCCTGGAGGCCCGCAATACACGATCGGACTCCTCAGGCTGCAATCTGCCCGTGGTTTGCCGTCGGGTCATCGTTCGTACGGGAATCGCCACGAATCGGGCAAGTTTTTCACGGGTCAGTCCGGAGAACTTTTCAAACTTGGCAAAGTGGTCAAAGAAAAAACCCTCCTGGACCTGCCGGACGATCGCGCCGGCGTCTCCGGCGTTGATGCCGAGCGCGCGGATTCCGTTGCGTTGACGGTGAGTACTAATCTTTCGGCACATCGACACGGTTCTCGTTTTGGGCATTTCATTGCCACTCCGTTTAGGCCATATTGCTTAATCCTATGCGCCAAATGGCCTAATTGCAAGTCGCGAAGCGGCCTCGGGCGGTTGACGCCAGGTTTGCGTCACAACCACTTCCGCAACCCAGTGGGTCGCATCGGCTCGCGCGGAACAAAGGCGAGGGGCGCCGGGCCCCCCGCCCAGCAAAAGCTTGGATCCGTGAACGTCTTTCAAACGCTCAAGGTGGACCTTGTGCACGCCGTCCGAACTTCGACTACTCCTTGAGCTTACCGGCAAGTCCCTCGATGAGTGACTCGAACGCCGAGAGATCGATCGTCCGGGTGCCCGGCTTCATCATGCGCTTCGGGTCGAGCAGGTGCGGATCGATGTCGCCGTCGAGCAGGCGCAGGGTGATCGATCCCTTGGCGTCGCCGAAACCGGTGATCTGCACCATTTTCACGGATTCGGTGGCCGGGTCGTAGACGGCATTTAGCACCGCATCGGCAAGTTCCGATTCGGCCGCCTTTTTGGGTTCGTGCTTGGCCGCTGTTTCGCCCTTTGCAATGCGTTCAACCAATCGGTCTTGCCGTTTGGTTACAGACTTCTTTTCGTCCTTCCCCAAACCCAGGTCAAAATCTCCGAGGCCTTCGAGCTTGGCGGCAATCTTTTCAAGGGCGTCATCATCACCCAGCGGCAACGTCAAGAGCACGGTCCCGTCCGCCTGGTTCTTCACGGTTACACCGTAGTCTCCCTGCGATTGAATAATGTCCTTGAAAACTGAGATGAGTTCGCCGGAGCGCAGCTCCACAAGACCCTCGTGGATTTCCCGACGCACCTCATCGGCAACTTCCGATTCCGAAGGCAGAATCACCAAGGTCTCCTGGCCGGGGGGCATCAAGAGGCCCAGGAAAAGCTGGGCTTGCGTATCGGGGAGGCTGAGTTTGCGGACCAGTACCCATTCGCCGGCGGTGCCGCCGAACCCGAGGGCGGCGTCGATCTCCAGGGGCAGTTCGTCCTCCTCGATGGAAAGGCTGATGTTTCCCGCGACGCCCGAGCGCCCGACCCGAAAGCTCCCGCTGAGTTGAAGTTCCTCGAGGACCAAACTCTCGATCCGAATATCGATCAGCGGGTTCTGTTGCGACTGGCGTGCCAGCGACTGCACCACAAGTTCCGCGTGAACTTTCGGCCCGGTATGAGGAAGGACCACGCCGATTGCGAGGACCGCCGCCGCCGCCAGCCCCAGCGTCGAAGCGATGAACGATCGTCTGTATTCCATGAACAAGTTCCTCCACGTTTTCGCCGGGCGCTCTTGAAGTGCGCCCAGGCATCGTAACATTAACTCCTCGGACGGTCCGCCGGCGTTCCGCATCCGGCGACCGACCGCCCGAAGATTCGCATCGAGTTCGTCATCCACAGTGATTGGTTTCATGCCGTTTCCACTCCATTGCCGCCGGCCAGCAAGGCTCGTAGTCGATCCCTTGCGCGGCGCAAGCGTGCCTCGATCGCTTTGGCGGTTACCTGAATCTCCGCGGATAACTCCGCCGTCGACCGACCGTCGAAGTAGAATGCCAAGAGGAGTTCGCGATCTTTGCGGCCGAGGCGCTGCATCGCGAGCAACAACGCCGCGGAGGACTCGCGCGATTCAAGCTGTTCCGAGGGCAAGGGTTCGGTTGCAGATTTCGCGGCAACTCCGGCAAGCCCTTCGGCATGGCTCGCGGAAAGCAGGCGTCGGTCGATCCGCCGTCGCCGCCAATGCCTGCGGATCAGGTTTCGTGCAATTCCACGGAACCAGGTCTCGAAAGCCGGCGGATCCTTCGGTCCGACGCGACTCCGCGCGGCCTGACAACAGCATTCCTGAAGGAGCTCGTCGGCGGTCTCGCGATCTCCGGCAACGCGAACCAGAATAAACCGGTAGACCGATTCGGCGGTGCGCAAAAAAGCCTCGCGCAGACACATTTCGGGTGCTTGCGTTTCGACGAATCGAACCGGTGATTCTTCCACCGCACCCGTCACCTGCACCGAGCTTGCAATGCCCACCACAATTCTATAGTGCCCGGTGACGCCGATTTCCCCCGTTTCGACCGACAGGATTACACAGATCCGGGAGAATGGCCTGCCATTGAGCCTCGCGGAGCGAATGGTGCTGCCGGTGGACCGACCTCCGAGGCGTCTCGGAAGGATCTCCAGACTTGTGGCGCTGTCGTACCGCGACTGCCACCGCGAAAGTTCACCTCTTGAGATCGAAACTTCCAGTTTGTTTGGCGCCCACCTGATCCTCCACCTCGACCCAAAGCAAGCAGACCGAGGGAACGGGAGCGGGAACTTCGACGTGCGTGTGCCATGTGCCGTCTTCGATGTCGGCTTTGGCCTTGGTCGAACCCTTGGCGTCCTGCGTGCCGATCCAGAAGCGCACGGCCGCTACGCCCTTGCCGACGCCGCCGTCGATCCACACATCAATGGGGGCATCGCCGCCGGCCTTGAATTCAACTTTGTCACGTGAGGCGCGAACCTCGAAGGCGCCGATCTTCGTTGTGCCCAGATCAATCACCTCGCCGCCGTGACTGGAAGGTACAGCGGATGGCGCGGACTTGTCCGCGACCGCGTGGCTCGGCTCGACCGCTGCGGATGCGGGCGGCTTCACGGCCACGGGTGGGTTTGCGGCCGCCGGCTTGGGGGCTTCTTTCGAGGCCGGTTTCTCTTCCGATTTCTTGCAACCGAAAGCACCGACCGCCAGGGACAGCATTGCAATCAGCAGTACGTTCTTCATCTTTTAGTTTCCTTTCTCAACAGGTTTCACAAAACGGTGCCTAACGGCCGTCACGAATCGACCGAGCAAACCCGCAGGAAAAAGATGCTCGCGGTCGACTTTCAATCCGAAAACCAGCGAATATCCGGCCGGTACGACGACCAGGTTCAAAAACGTCGAACTTACCAAACCGCCGAGCACCACAATGGCCAACGGGGCAAGCAGTTCGCTTCCTGGTTCGCCCTTGGCAAGGGCGATGGGAATGAGTCCGAGCGCTGCGCAAAGGGCGGTCATCAAAATGGGGACCAGTCGCTCCATGGAGCCCTGGATCACCGCGACTTCACGGGGCTTGTGTTCCCGTGTCACCAGATGGTCGTAGTGATTGACCAGTAAAATTCCGTTGCGGACGGCGATGCCGAAGAGCGTGATGAACCCGACCAGGCTAGCGATGGACATGACCGGAGCCTCGTACAGCGCTGACGAAAGTCCTAAAAGGGATAGCGTGTTGGCCAAGGGCCGGGAGGTTTCGGTGAAATAAACGGCTGCGATGCCGCCGATCGTGGCCAGAGGAAGATTGGTCATGACGAGCAAAGCGACGCGAGCCGAACCCGTGGACAGGTGGAGCAACATGAACATCACGACTGCGACGCCGATTCCGGCGATCATGATGGTCCGCGAAGCCGACTGCTGGGCTTCGAACTGCCCGCCGTAGTGGACGCTGTATCCGGCGCGCTGGACGATGGGATCTACGCGAGCCTGAACCTGTGCCACCAGATCGCCGAGGTTGTAGCCCTCTCCCACGTTGCAGGAGACGACCGCTTTTCGCCGGGCGCTTTCACGAGCAATGCTGTTGGGCGTGCGCTCCGGACCGATGTCGGCCACCTCCTCGAGCCGGACTGTCGCACCTCCGACGCCACGCAAGCGCAAGGACTTGAGCTGGTCGACACTCTCTCGTTCTTCCGGCGCGAGCCGGACAACGAGGTCATAGCGCCGAACACCTTGATTGACTTCGGCGACTCTTTCACCGTAAATCGCCTGCTGAACCTGTTCGGCGGCTGAGGCTGGGGTCAGTCCCGCGGCGGCGAGGTCCTGGTGGCGGTACCGAATCGGCAACGACGCCACGGTGACCTCACGATTGGCGGCCACGTCGCGCGTGCCGGGGAGTGATTTCAAGGCCGTCTCAATCTCTTTCGCAATCTTCCGCAGCTTGGATAAATCCTCGCCGTAGACGTTGATGGCGATGGCCGCGGGCGTACCGGAGAGAATGTGCGACAATCGATGCTCGATGGGTTGTCCGACCATTGTCGTGATGCCGGGAACGTCCGCGAGAATCGCGTCGATGGACTGGCGGATTTCCTCCTTGGATTCACCCGGCGCAACCGTGACTTCGATTTCCGAACTGCTTGGGGGCTCGGCGTGTTCGTCGCGTTCGGCTCGTCCGGTTCGCCGCGTGACGCTTTCCACGCCCTTAATCTCCGTGAGACGTTGCTCGATGCCGCGGGCCACGCGATTGGATTCGACCAACGACGTCCCGGGCGGCGTAAACAGGAACACGGTAAACGTACCCTCGTTGAACGAAGGCAGAAAACTCGTGCCAAAAGTGCTGCCCAGCCAAAGCGAGAGTGCGGTCGCTACGGCGGCGGAGCCGAGAACCGCGCCGCGATGGCGGATCGACCAGCGAAGCGAGGGTTCGTAGCGCCGCTTCAACCAACGGACCAAGAATCCATCAACGTGCTCCCGGCTGCCAAGTTTTCCTCGAAGCAGAAGCGTGCACATCGCCGGCGTGACCGTCAACGCGACCACCAGAGACGCGAGAATGGACACGATGTACGTGACGCCCAGCGGGCGGAAGAAGCGGCCTTCCAATCCTTGAAGGAAAAGCAGCGGCACGAACACCATGCAGATGATGATCGTGGCGAAGACCACCGAGCTTCTGATTTCGTTGCTGGCGTCCAAGATGACTTGTACGGTCGGCTTGCGCTCCTGCTCGGGTCTTGCCGCGTTCTCGCGGAGACGACGAAAAACATTCTCCACGTCGATGATCGCGTCATCGACCAGTTCGCCAATGGCCACCGCCAATCCGCCCAGGGTCATGACGTTGATCGAAAGGTCGAACAACCAAAGGGTGAGGATCGCGAACGCCAGCGAAAGGGGCAATGCGGTCAACGTGATGATCGTGGTGCGGGCGTTCATAAGAAACAGGACGAGTATGATCGCGACAATGATGGCCGCGTCGCGCATCACCACGACCACGTTGTTCACGGAACGTCCGATGAAATTCGCCTGGCGAAAGACCTTGCGATTCAGAATCATGCCCGCGGGCAGGCCCCTCTCGGTTTCGTCGAGCACTTTGTCAATCTCGTCGGTCAGTGCCAAGGTGTTGGTGCCGGGTGATTTCTGAATGCTCATGACCACGGCGGGAATGGCTCGGTCCGCGGCCGTTCCGCGCTTGGGTGCCGGACCGAGTGCCACGTCGGCGACCTGACCCATGAGAACCGGCGCGCCGCTGTGATACTTAATGAGCGTATTCTTGATGTCGTCGACGTTTTGCACCCTGGCGGACTGGCGAAGCGGCAGTTCCAGGCGGTCCACACTGGGAAGATATCCCGCATTGGCTATGCTATGGACGGCCCGCGCGGCATCCACCACTTCCTGAATCGTCAATCCATAGAGTGCCAGGCGGTCCTGGTGAACACTAATCTGGTATTCGGGGAGCTCACCTCCGATCGCGACGACTTGTGCGATACCCGGGACGGCCAGCAATCGATTCCTGAGATCATACTCGGCGAATGAACGCAGTTCGAGCGGTGTCGCGCGACCGTCCGGCGTCGAAAGAGCCAAGAGCATGATCTCGCCGGTGATGGAGGTGACCGGCGTGATCTCGGCGTGGGCGTTCGGGGGCAGAGCTTCCCGCACGGCCGACAACCGTTCGGAAACGAGTTGCCGCGCCCGGTAGATTTCCTGACCCCAGTCGAACTCCACCCACACGATCGAAAGCCCGATGGCGCTGGAGCTGCGCACGCGGCGTACGCCGGGTAGACCGTTGACCGAGGTCTCAATAGGAAAGGTGACATACTGTTCAACTTCGTCGGCAGCGAAGCCGCCTGCTTCCGTGAGAATGACGACCGTTGGCGCATTCAGTTCCGGGAATACATCCACGGGCATGTTGCCCAATTGAAGGCCCGTGAAAGCAACCAACAGACCGGCCGCCATGACCATCAGGCCGGCATACTTGATGGAGAAGGCAATCAGCTTTTGGAGCATTACTTGTCCTCCCCCTCGTGGAAGGTGCCATCGGGGTGGAAGTGCCCGCCTTTCTGTACGCTGCCCGACGTGGCGATCATGAGTTGATACACGCCGTCGAGGACGACCTCATCGCCTTCGCGAAGGCCGCTTTGCACCGCGGCCCAACGTCCATCGTTCACCCCCAGATCGGCTTCCATGCGGATCACCTTGTCAGGGTTTCGTGGATCGCGCCGGAAGAACACCTTTGACAATCCGTCCTGAATCACGCTTGAGAGGGGAATGGCCAATTCGCCCTGTCCACCGTGAAGCGGTCCGCCGGCGGTGATGATTTCAAGATGCGCGGCTACGCCCGGTCTTGCCCAGGAGGTCAGACGCGTGGGAACCGCAATCAGTTCGACCGTTCGCTCTTGTGCATCGGCGCTGAGTCCAAGCGTGAGTGTCGCCTCCATCGTGTCCTGAAGATTGATGGAGCCGCCCTTGGGAGGGACAATCCTCGCCGGCAGTCCGCTCTTCAACCGGCCGAGGTCACTTTGCATTCCCATCGCACGGAAGCGCAAGCGGGTGGGATCGACACACGTTAGGACCAGAGTCCCGGTTGACGCCCAGGCGCCGTTGGTCATATCCACCGAGGCGACAACCCCGGGCATGGACGCACGGACCAGCACTTCGTCGATTTGCCGCCAACGCGCGACCGGCCTGACGTCCGCCACTTCGTGGCGGTGGATGCCGGAGTGCAAATGCTCATCGAGGGCATACGGTGCCGCCAATTCTTGTTCATCCATACCGAGAAGCGTCGAGGCCGTCGCGATCAAGAGGCGGAATCGTCCATGCGCGGCATCGTGCTCGGCCTGGGCGGACGCAATCTGTCCTTCGAGATCGGCCTCCTTCTCTAGGATCTCGGCCAGTTCGGCGCGCTGGATCGAGAGGGTGTTTCGCGCAATCGTGTATTCGTCCACGGACACGACTCCAGCACTCCGCGTTCGTTCGAGCTGCGCCACGCGATCTTCCCAGAGTGCGATGTTTTGTTCGAGAATCTCCTCATGGCGGCGGTGCGCGGTGATGAGCATGGGAATCGAGCTGACGCGTGCCTCGGTCTGACGGATGGTGGATTCCGCCTCGCTGAGCTTGTTTTGCAGATCGCGCCAATCGGGCGAAGCCAGTTTGAACATCGGCGTCGCTACTACCAGTTGATCATATTGTTTGACGAGCAGTTCGACTCGCCCCGCGAGCATGGTTCGGTATTCGCGTCGCGCCTCCTGTTGGTATTCAAAACGGCCTGGAACCCGAAGGGTTTGTGCTACGGGCCGCGATTCCACTTTCACAAACGTGATGCCCAGGTTGCGACGAACTCCCTCCGGCGCGTCAATTCGGTTCGTTGCCGGGGCGGCGTCGCCCGCGTGGGCGCCCGTAGGCTCGCCGGGCGCGTCGTTTTCCGCTCGTCGGTTGCAAGCCTGCGGGCTCAGCAGCGAGAGAGCCAGCAGGAATCGGGACACCTTCATGGTTTGTTCTCCGAGGTCAGAGATTGAATGGGCTCGCGTGGCGCGGAAAGGCGTGCAAACGGTTGCCCGGCGATTCGCTCCAGATCTATCCTGGCCAGTCCGGCGGCGGCCTGCACATCGACGTATCCCGCGCGAGCCTCCAAGAGGCGGCGCTGGGCATCCAGAACGGTGAGCAGCGTGGTGCTCCCGACGCGGTAGGCTTCGCGGGCCAGCGTCAGTCCTTTTTCGCGGAGCGGAAGCAACTCGTTGCGCATGAATCCGGAGGTTTCGAAGGCCGTTTTGGCCCGTGCGTGAACCGCCCAGGCTTCCTGAACGATCTCGCGGTCCATGGCCTCTTTCAAGTACCTGGCCTGGAGCAGCTCAAATTCCGCGCGTGCGATCTGCGCCTGGTTCTGATCGAAAAGCGGCAGCTCCAAGTTGAGCGTTGGACCGGTGACGTAGTCGGTCGACACGGGGTCGCCCGCAGCCCTTTCGCCTCGTTCCATGCTGATGCCAAGCTCCACGGTTTTTAGGCAACGGGAGCGTTCATAAACGAGCCGCGCCGCGGAGGACTGGGTCACTGCGTCGGCGGCTTTCAGGTCCGGCCGGTTCGTGCGCGCGGCTTCGACCAACTGCTCGGGGGTGAATGTCAAGTGGACCGTCTCAGGCAACGGGTCGGTGAGCAGCAAATCACCGGGCAGCGTCGCTATCCCGAGAACCTTGGACAGGTTCGTTCTCGCCTCGACCGCCGCAACCCACGATGTTCGGCTGGCCACGTCCAACGAGACGCGTTCCGCCCGAACGAGGTTGACATCCACTTCCGTGCCCGATCCGGCCTCTTGACGTGCCGCCGCAAGCGTGACAAGTTGCTCGGCAATCATGAGGTTTTCGCGGGCGATCTCCAGCCGTCGATCCATCTGTAGCGCGCGAACGTAGGCACTGTGGGCGTTGTACGCTGCGCTGCTCGCTTCCCGCGCCAGGGTGAGGATCGTCTGATCCAAGTCCCGCTCGGTGGTGCGCCGACGGTGTTTGATCTGCCAAAGCTCGGCAATGTTCTGGGCGAGCGAGACTTCAAAATCGGCGAGGCCGCCTCCGTCCGGAAAGCGAAGAGTCACTGCCAAGCCTGGATTGGAGAATAACCCCGACTGAACGACGTCGGCACGACCTATGCCGACGCGCAGAAACGCGGCCTGCAATCTCGGGTTGTTCAGTACGCACAGTCGCACGGCCTCGTCCGCAGTGATCCCGTTTTGAAGAATCTCCGCGACACCGGCTTGGGCCATCGACTCGTCTTCGGGATCGACCGTGATGCTTACACCTGTCGCGGATTGAACCGCTTGTGCAACTCGGTTATAGTCCAGTTTCGGGTCGACGGTCGCGCATCCCCCCAGGCCGACAAAGCCAAGAACGTGGGCGAGAAACTGCCTGTTCTTCATGCGAAGGATTCCGATTCTCAAGTTTGGACGGTGTTGCGGGCGCTATCTGGAGCGCAGGCGCAAAAAGGCGCGGTGGTGATGGTCACCGCACACGAAATTTGCGGACTGAAGAAGGAATCAGATCAGAAGAGGAACGTCGCTCGGCGAGAAAGGAAGGCATATTCCAACGGGGAACGACGCCGGGCCGCGCTGGAATGGTTCGATTCCGTCACGATTTGCGTCGTCGGTCAGTCTATCGGGTAGGCAAAGAGCGAAGCCGCCCACGAAATTCCCGTCGTCGCACTGCCGTTCAACGCGGAGATAGTTGTCCTCGCATGGGTCGGCCGCACAATTGCCTTCATGAGAACATCCGGTCTCATGGTCGCAATCGTCGGTATGTTCGCCGCCGGCCCGCTCCGAACATTGGCACGGGTGAATCAACACGCCGGCCACGCAAAGCGCCGGCGCAATCTGCGTTGCCCACGCAACGAGGAGGACGGAAATGACCATTCGGTGAAACATCTCGCGGTACCCTAATACTTTCATCCGAATCGGTCAAGGAACCGGCCATTCACAATCCCGTAACAGCTGCGACGGACCCTCTGTACCCGGAATGATCGGACAATTACGGACCTGAGTATTCAATTTGCCCAACTTTCGCGACGTTCGCAACTGCTGTATAAGTCCAGATTGATCGGTCATGGGTAGGAAGCGTACCAATACACTCACCGCTACTCCAACCACGTCACCAGCTTCGTGGACGGAGTGGGTCTGGATCGCGGTCTTGTTGGCTGTCTTGGCGGCCTCAATCCTTGTCGCGATCAAGTTTCGGAGGCCAGGAATGGCCTCAGGACCAGGCCCGGCGATGGCAAATCCGTCGCAGGCTCAAAGCCACACGTTTGCTCCCACGATCCCGAATGCAAGGCCGCCATCGGAAGCTACGCCGGAGGGCATGGTGTGGATTCCCGGAGGCGAGTTTTCGATGGGCAGCGCCGACCCGCGTGCGCGAAGCTGCGGCGGTCCCGACGCTATGCACGATGCCCGCCCGATCCATCGTGTGTACGTCGATGGGTTTTGGATGGATCGGACGGAGGTGACCAACGAACAGTTTGCGATGTTCGCCGAGGCAACGGGGTATGTGACGATCGCCGAACGTGCTCCCACGCAGGAAGAGTTCCCGACCGCGCCGCCGGAAAACCTCGTAGCCGGGTCGGTCGTTTTTGTGCCGTCCGACCAACCGATCCCGCTCGATAACCATTACCATTGGTGGGGGTACGCGAAGGGTGCCAATTGGCGGCATCCGCTAGGACCGGAGAGCGATCTGACAGGGCGTGAAACGTATCCCGTCGTGCATGTAGGGTATCCGGACGCCGAGGCGTACGCGGAATGGGCCGGAAAGCGACTCCCCACCGAAGCGGAATGGGAGTTCGCATCGCGCGGCGGCTTGCAGGGCAAGCTTTACCCGTGGGGTGACGAGCTGAAACCCAACGAGAAATGGGTGCTGAACATTTGGCATGGTCCGTTTCCCATCCGGGACGCTGCGGAAGATGGATTCGCGGGAATCGCGCCCGTGGGATCGTTCGCGCCCAACGGTTACGGTCTGTTCGACGTGGCGGGCAACGTCTGGGAATGGTGCACCGATTGGTACCGGCCGGACACGTACGCCCGGCGCGTGGCCGCCGGAGGCTTGATCCGCAACCCGACCGGCCCGGATTCGTCGTTTGATCCGATCGAGCCGCACGAAAAAAAGCGGGTGCACCGCGGCGGATCGTTCCTTTGCACGGATCAATATTGCACACGGTACATGGTCGGTACCCGTGGGAAGGGTGAAGTGAGCACGGGGAGCAATCATTTGGGATTTCGATGCGTGAAGAGACCCTAGGAATCGATTGGGCAAATGCAACACTGTAGCATCACGCGCAATGCTCGCATGAAGATTGCCGTCCGCAGTCGCCTTGCCTGGTTCGGTCCGTTCGCCGCCGTGGCGATTCTCGGCGGCTGTACGGAGATTCGTCTACCCGATCCGAATGTCCGGTATATTGCCTTTGGCGACTCTTCTACGGCGGGCCCGTCCACGCGCGATTACCCCGAGATTCTCCGCTCGCTTCTCGGCGAGGCGCCTGAGACGTTCGCCAACGAGGGTCGAAGCGGCGAAGGCAGCGCGGAGGGATTGACTCGGCTGAAAATGCTATTGCAGGACGGATTGTTCCCGGACGCGGAAATCCTTTTGTACTGGGAAGGGGGCAATGACGTAATCGAGTTCGTGAAGAGCCGCGATCCGTTTCTTTTGCTGTCACCCGATGATGCGGCTTACCCAATGGCCGACGAGCTGACGACGCGCCTCGTGGAAACTCAAGCGAACATGGAGTCCGCACTGGCTTCGGCGAGCAGCGCCGGCCTGCGTGTTTACGTAGGCACCTATTACTTTTTTCGCGAGGGGCTCGCCTCCTGCGCCGCCCTCCCGTTTGATCTCATTCTCCCGGGACAGGCACGGAACGCCAACGCCTACGTCGTCCTCCTCAACGAACGCATCCGCGCGGCCGCTTCAAATCAGGGGGCGATTCTGGTGGACGTGGCATCGGCCGACGACCTTCTTCGCCAGGACCCGGCGAACTACTTCAACTGCAACCATCTCAGCGAACAAGGCAACGGAATTGTGGCCAATCTGTTCTATCAGTCGATTGTAGCCTCGATGGATTGAGTTTGCTTTGGTATTCGATTGCGTGCAAAATTCCCCGGCGAAGCCGAATCATGACCCATGCCGCGCGGACCGGCAATCGACTCACGGACGCAACCTTCGAGGGCGTATCGTCCGGTCGCTGCTGCTGCTCCGCGAAGTCCGGCTACTCGTCAGGCGATTTGCCATCGTCTTCCGAAACTATGCCTTCCAGGTCGATCAGACCTTCGAAATCCGGCAAGCGACCCAAGATCTCGTCCACCAAACCATCTACGGTGTCGTCCACCGCTTCCTCGACCGCCTCTTTGGCGGACGTGCGCACGGCGTCCACAATGACTTCCTGCACCGACCCGCACCCGGCCAATGTTGCTATTCCACCGAGGAGCAGCAATGCCCTCAATTCATGATGTCGCACCGATTCTCTCCTTTCGTGCCCGACTGTTCGACGAAGCATTATCGAGTCGCCCAAGTGTCCCTGCTCGCGGGGGGCGCACGCCGGTCTGAGTATCCTTTCTTGCCAGGTGCCATAGACCGCCGGAGATCACTTGACAAAAAATCTCGGTGCGATTATTGACGCCCATTGGCGCATCGGCATCGAGTTGGCCGGGGCGATGACGGTCTTTCCGAATGGCTCTTGACGATGTTTTGGACTTCGGCGAAAACTCGAATATCAAAATCTGAAAGGAGATTGGTATGAATACCAAAAAAGCATTCCTGACACCCGTGACTTCTACCCTTGTTTGCTTACCCGCGCTCATCACCGCATTGGGACAATCGCCCGGCGCGCCGACCCTTGATCGGACGGTTCTGCCCATTCCCGAACCCAAATATCCGCCGATAACCGAGCTGGATGCCCGCAAGGCCACACCGCCGCCGCGATTTGAGGTCAAAGCGCCGAAGGGGGCGCCCAACGTGGTGATTGTGCTGATCGACGACATCGGCTTCGGTCACAGCAGCGCCTTCGGCGGGCCCATTCACATGCCCACCCTGGAAAAGTTGGCGGCGGCCGGATTGAAATACAACCGCTTCCACACCACCGCGTTGTGCAGTCCCACACGCGTGGCGCTGCTTACCGGCCGTAACCATCACGTGAACAATGCCGGGGCGATCATGGAACTGGCCACGGGATTCCCCGGCAACACGGGTGTCCGCCCCGAAAGCGTCACACCCCTGGCCGAGATCCTCCGCCTGAACGGCTACAGCACGGCGGCCTTCGGCAAGTACCACGAGACCGCGCCTTGGGAAGTCTCCGTTTCCGGTCCGTTTGATCGCTGGCCGACGCGGTCCGGGTTCGACAAGTTCTACGGCTTCATCGGAGGCGAGACCAATCAGTGGGCCCCGGCGATCTTCGATGGCGTGGTGCGCATCGAGACGCCGCACACACCGGGCTATCATTTCACCACGGACATGACCAGTCAGGCGATCAAATGGGTCAGCGCACAGCAGTCGCTCACGCCCGACAAGCCGTTTTATCTGTATTTCGCCACCGGTGCCACGCACGCCCCGCACCACGTTCCGAAGGAGTGGGCCGCGAAGTACAAGGGGAAGTTTTCCGGCGGCTGGGACAAGCTGCGCGAAGAGACCTTTGCGCGCCAGAAACAGATGGGCGTGATCCCTGCCGACGCAAAGCTCACTCCCCGGCCCAAGGAGATTCCCGCTTGGGACAGCATGAGCGTCGATCAAATGCGGCTATTCGAACGGCAGATGGAGACCTTCGCCGGCTTCGGCGAACAAACCGATTATGAGGTGGGCCGCCTCGTCGCGCAGTTGGAAACAATCGGCGAACTGGAGAACACGATTTTCTTCTACATCGTCGGCGACAACGGTTCCAGCGCCGAAGGCGGACCGGAAGGCACCTACAACGAAATGATGGCTCTGAACGGCATCATCGGCAAAGCCGACCAGATGATGAACCACATCGACACCTGGGGAGGCCCCACCACGTTCCCGCACTTCGCCATCGGCTGGGCCTGGGCGGGCAACACTCCCTTCCAATGGACCAAGCAGGTGGCCAGCCACTTCGGCGGCACGCGCAACGGCCTGGTGCTGCACTGGCCCAAGGGGATCAAAGCCAAGGGCGAAATCCGCTCTCAGTTCCATCACGTGATCGACGTGGCCCCGACGGTTCTGGAGGCGGCCACGCTGCCGGAGCCCAAGATGGTGAACGGTATAGCACAGCGGCCCATGGACGGTGTCTCGATGCTCTATACCGTTGACGATGCCAAGGCCAAGGACCGCCGCACAACGCAATACTTCGAGATGTTTGGCAATCGCGGCATCTATCACGAAGGCTGGGTCGCCTGTACGCGGCATTCCGTCCCCTGGATCATGGCTGCGAAAAACCCCGACCTGAAGGACGATGTCTGGGAGCTCTACAACGTGGATAAGGACTACAGCCAGGCCGACAACCTCGCGGGCCAGCAGCCGAGCAAATTGAAAGAGCTGCAGGAGGTTTTCCAGAAGGAAGCGGTCAAGAACAACGTGCTCCCGATCGACGACCGCCGCGCCGAGCGATTCAACCCGGCCATCGCCGGCAGACCTGATCTGATGGGCGGACGGAAGTCGCTCACCGTTTACGAGGGCATGACCGGCATGATGGAGAATGCCTTCATCAACGTGAAGGGCGTACACCACACCATCACGGCGGAGATCGAGGTGAAGGACGCGAAAGCCGGTGGCGTGATCATCGCCCAGGCCGGCTATTTCGGCGGATGGACGCTGTACATGAAGGACGGCAAGGTGCATCACGAATACAACTGGTTTGCCTTGGAGCGCACCAATGTCGCCGCGCCTTCCGCGCTCGCGCCCGGGAAGCACACCATCGTGTACGAGTTCATACCCGATGAAGCCAAGCCGGGTACAGGCGGCAAATCCGTTCTCTCCATCGATGGACAGAAGGCCGCGGAAGGGAAGATTCCCAAGACCCAGCCATTCGCGTTCTCCGGGGACGAAGGTGCCGATGTAGGCCAAGACGGCGAGACGCCGGTGACCGACGATTACAACGAACGCGACAACAAATTCACGGGGAAGATTCACAAGGTGACGATCGACCTTAAGTGACCGTGGCGCATCACCATTGTTCTTGAAGGGACTTCGCTGGTCGATTAAACCTTAGAGGGTGTGTGAGAAGGGGTATTCTTGCCGATAATAGCTGAAATTCGGCAAGGAGGACCCAGTTATGGCAAGGAGTGCCTATCCCAGCGATCTGACGGATGCGCAATGGCAACTGCTC
>Ga0187893_10000949_pt1 | contig 72848 bp, 58 predicted proteins | sample MA1701074metaG_FD_139574 | JGI IMG/M metagenome (GOLD analysis project Ga0187893, IMG submission 139574) | White microbial mat communities from a basaltic lava cave in the Kipuka Kanohina Cave System on the Island of Hawaii, USA - MA170107-4 metaG ...
CGGACCCGTTCGAAGGCCCGAATCACTTCCTGCACCGCGCGCGGCGTGCGGCTCATCTTCGGGTAGATCCAGCCGGTTTCGCGGACCAGCGAGCGGCCTTCTATGCGGGCGCAGAACATCTGGCCCTGCGTGACATCGCGCGCCACCGCCTGATACGGGATGATCGTGATCCCAAGGCCGTGACGGACCAGGGCCTTGATGATCTCGACGTTCTCCGTCTCCATCACGATTTGCGGTTCGATGCGGGCGGTCATGAAGAATTCATCCACCGCCCGGCGGGTGTTCGAGCCCGATTCGAACAGGACGAAGGGTTGGCCCACGAGGTCCTGCGGCATCACCTTGCGTTTGCGGGATAACGGGTGCTTGGCCGCCGTCACTACGAGGAGCTCTTCCTGGAGCACCGGGACAGTGACCAGGTCGGGCTGATCAACCGGCAAGGTCAGCAACGCGAGGTCGCCGGCGCCCGATCGCAGCTGCTGCAGGCACCGCTCCGAACTGCCTGTCGTCAGCTTCAAGTCGATCTCAGGATGTTGCCGCTTGAGATCGGTGAGCAGCGGCGGAAACACGTAGAGGCACACCGTCATCCCGCCCAGCAGCCGCACCGTGCCGCGCAGCGATTCCTGGCTGTCGGTGATGCCGGCGATGGTGTCCTTCAGATCCTGGAACACGCGGTGGCTCAGCTGGAGCAACGATTCGCCGGCCGGGGTGATGCGGATGCGGCGGCCGACGCGCAGGAACACCGGCTCCTTCAGCTCGTCCTCGAGCAGGAGGATCTGGCGGCTGATGGCCGACTGCGAGACGTGGAGCTTGTGTCCGGCGGCGGTGAACGACCCGGTTTCCGCGATCGCTCGTATGATTTCTAGTTGTCGAAGGTCCACCATCCCCTCCCGGAGCGCATAAGGAGGATATATCTCCGGTTGAGATGGATTCAAGGAAAACTATGCCGAACGCGCGCGACCGCCTCCTTCAGATAGTGCTCGTCGATCTCGATGCCCGCGAAGCTGACGCCGAGCGCGGCGCACGCCACCGCCGAGCTGCCAAGCCCGAGAAACGGATCGACGGCCAGCCCGACCCGCTTCACGCCGTGCAGCCGAAGGCAATAGGCCGGCAGGCGCCAAGGGAAGGTCGCCGGATGCGGCCGTTCCTTGTCGCGGCTCTGGATCGTGTCGTAAGGCAGGAACCAGGTGTTGCCGCGGCACCGGAGGCCCGAGCCGGCACGCTGCCAGCGCGTGACGTTCGACTCATCATGGTATTTCACGCCGATGGCGGTTCGGTCGATGGGCGTCTCGCCGCTCGGGCTGAAGTGGAAAACGAATTCGTGGCAGTCGTTGAGGAACCGGCCGCTGTTGATCGGTTTGTAGTGGCCAACGGCAAGGTCGTCGGAGAGGCCGCTGCGCGTGCCTGCCAACGCTTTCTCGATGGCGATCGACTTCACCCAGTGGATGATGTTCTGCAGCTCGAGGTGCGGTCTGACGGCCTGGGCGACGTCGAGCGCGGTCCAGGGATCCTTCGGCTTGGCGCCGACGTTCAGGAACAGCGAGCCGTTGCCCGCAAGTGCGCGTTTTGCGCTCCTGACCCAGTCGCCCGTCCAGTTCAGGTACTCATTCCGGGGCCCGCCGTCATCGTAGGAGCGATAGCGGATGCCGAGGTTGTAGGGCGGCGAGGTGACCGCCACGTCAACCGAGGCTGGTTTGAAGGCGTTGAGGATTTGATTGGCGTCGCCGTGGAAGAACCGCAGCCGCAACCGGCCGCGACGCAAGTCAGCGTAGGGTTTTGGCAGGCGGGGCACTGCCAAAGATTGTAGTACCGCTCTACGACAAACTGCCCAGATTTGTCACTTTACGAAGCTCTCGCGGTCAACGTCGTGAGGTTCACGGCGGCAAAGCGCTCGCGCTCGGCCGAGACCGTGTGGTTTCGGCGGTGCGCCTGACTTTCGCAGTTCACGCCTTTTTCCTCAACGTAGACGACCTCGCGCGTGCTGGCAACGTCGCGGTACCGACCCACCACACAGCCACACGACAGCGTCGAGAACCCGAGTATGCGAACGACGCTCATCTGACTTTCCCCTCGTTAACCGACAATAAGCAACTTGTATGCCGCCAGCCGAACGGGCCGTCCTCACTCGAACGCGAGTCGCGGAACGGTTGCCTCGCTCTATGACGTGGTTAGTACCACACACCGCTGGTGGCAGGAATCACACGGTGGGGGTAGTTCGAGATCTATCCGGTTGGATTCGATTTCAGCGGATTGAATTCAATCCGTCGCGCGCAGATTGCGAGTTGGGATCCACCGTCAGCGCTTCAGCGAAATAGCGAGCAGCCCGCTCGCGATTGCCGGACTGCAGTTCGAGGGTGGCCAGGTTGGTATACGTCCCGGGTTCGCGCGGGTCGGCCTTGATCGACGTCTCGAAAGCCTCGCGCGCCGCATCGCGCTGGCCCATCGACGCCAGGGCGGCGCCGATGAGATTGTGTGCCTTGGCGTGCGTCGCCTCGATGGCGACCGCATTGCGTGCCGCTCGCAGAGCCATCTCATGACGATTCTGTAAGAAGAAGAGGGAAGCCGCAAAATAGTGCGACCACGCGTTCTTTGGCGCTTCCTTCAGCAGCCGGGCGACGACGGGTTCGAGCCGGGCGGTGTCGCCGATGTCCGACAGCACCGAGGCCAGCTGCTCGAGTGCCGGGATGTTCGACGGATTGGCCTGCAGCAGGCTGAACGGAATCATGATGGCGCCGTCGATGTTGCCTTGGGACGCCAGTACGCGCGACAGGGCCAGCTTGGCGGGAATGTGAGCCGGGTCGGCCGCCAGGCGGGTAATGAATGTCTGGGCGTCGCCGATCTGGTTCATGTTGGCGGCGGCGCGCACCAACGCGTCCAGTGCCGCCGCATCGTCGGGGCTGGCGTCAAGCGCCTTCATCAAGTCGTTGACGGCAGGCCGATTCGCATCCGCCTTGAGGTACATCAGCCCGCGATCGCGCCAGTCGGCCGGGGTCGCCGCGGCCAGCGCCGACGCGACGGCCGGAGGCTTGGGGCTGGTGGCCGCGAGCGCCCGGAGCGCGGCGGCATTGTCGTCTCGAGCGGCGCCGAAAATGCTGCGCGGACCGGAGAACTCCAGCCGCGAGCGATCGTCGGTCTGGAGTGGCGCGCCTTCGGTCCAGGCTTTCAGCGCCTCGCCCTCGGCGACGAACATCGAGACCACGGCGAATGGTCCGCCGACGCCGACGGTGGCCAAATCAGTAGATACGCCCGGACGCTTCATCGCTTCGGCAACGCCGGCGATGCGCGAGTCGAGCGATTCGGTGGACCCGACCAGCAGCACGTCGGCGTCGCCGATCAGCCACATGGTGCCGTTGGGAAACACCGACAGGAACGTGGCCACGATCGATTTCAGATCGTCGCTGCTGATGTCGTAGGTGTGCGCCCACTGGCAGAGCACGCCGCCGGGGTTCAGCCGGTCGCGCGCGCTCTCGAAAAACTCGCGCGTAAAGAGCGACGCGATGCCGGCCATCCAGGGATTCGACGGCTCAGAGACGATCATGTCGAACGTCTCGCGGCCGAGCATCAGGTGGGTGCGGCCGTCGCCGACGATCACTCGCGCGCGGGCGTCGCGCAGGCCGTCGTAGTTTTCGGCGGCGAAATACTTCGACGCCTCGACCACTTCAGGCGAGATCTCCAGAACCGTCGCGGAGTCGAGCGGGTGGCGCAAGGCCGAACCGAGCGTCACGCCGCTGCCCAGACCCAGGATGGCGGCGCGTTTAGGATTCGGGTGCAGCAGGAGCGGCACGTGTGCGAGCAGGCGTTGCGTCAGCATGTCGCCGGCGTTCGACGCGTCGACTTTGCCGTCGATGGCCATGGAAACCGTTCCGGCCAGACGCCGCACCGCCACGGTTGCCGTGGATCCCTCTTCATAGGACAAGAGTTCTCCGGCGGTCAGCGCGGTCTCGAGACTCGCGCCACGGACCGCAGGCGCGTACTTATACGCGCCGCTCGAGAGCAGCGAGCGATTCCACGGCGGCGCCAGCACAATCGCAATCGCCACCGCAGCGGCGAGGGCAAAACCGGCGAAGCGGCCGCTGGTTCGCCGGGCGCCGCTCATCAGGATCGCGAGGGCGCCGATGACGCCGACGGCCGCCACCAGGCGAATGGATCCGTGCAGCCCCACGCGTGGCACCAGCACGAAACCCGCCAGCAGCGACCCGAGGATCGCGCCAATCGTGTTGACCGCATAGATCAAACCGATGTTCTCGGTGACGGAGGCCTCGTGCTTGGTGGCGAGCGCTACGGCGAACGGGAACGCCGCGCCAAACGCCAACGTCATGGGCAGGAGCAGCGTCGTCACGAGAACGACCTGGCGCTGCAGAACATCAGCGAATTGAATCTCGGGCCGCGATACGACCTCGGCCACCGTCAACAATGACCAGTCCACCGATGCTGCCGCGGCCAGGGCGAGGCCCGAGCTGAGAATCAAGCTGCACGCCAGACCGACAGCCGGAGTGATCCGCGTGACCAGTCGCGACGCAATTGCGGCGCCGCCGGCGATGCCGATGATGAAAATCGCCACGACGGTACTGAACGCATAGGTGGTGGGACCGAGGATTTGCGCGAGCAGTCGCGTCCAGACCACTTGCAGCGTGAGGGACGCAAATCCGCTGGCGCCGAGCGCCGTGGCGGCGAGACGGGGTCTTGGGTATGGGGTCTTGGGTCGTGGGTCGTGGGTCTTGGGCGCAGTGGGAGAGTGAACAGGGTCAGGGCTACTCGCGAGGAGGAACGCTCCAGCCGCGGCGATGACGTTCAGCCCGACGCCGACGAAAGTGCTGCCGCTCAGCCCGAGTTCGGGAATTAGAAAGAACCCTGCGCCGACCGCGCCTGCCGCCGCGCCGAGCGTATTCGCGGCGTACAACATTCCGGCATCTTGCGCCGCGGTCGATGCCGCCTTCACCATCCAACGCGACGCGATGGGAAAGGTCGCTCCCATACAGGCGGCGGGGATGGTCAGCAGCACGATGCTCGTGACGAGTCTCAGCATCGCGAACGCCGCTCCGCCCGAGCCGTCGGCATACGCCGCCGCCAGTAGGGGGCGGAGGCCGGCGAGCAGCCACGGCAGCAGCATCGCCAGCAGGGCGATGGCCAGCTCGAGGCCGGCATAGACCCGCAGGGCGTGTGCGCGCTCGAACCGGCCCGCCATTCGTCCCGCGAAGCCGGCGCCCACGGCGAGGCCGCCCATGAATGCCGCGAGCACGGCGCTGGCGGCCGCGAGGCCGTGGCCGAGATGCAGCGTGAGCAGGCGCGTCCAAACGACTTCGTAAATCAGAGCCGCGGCGCCCGATACCGCGAACAAGAGCAGAAACGGACCGCGCCGCATCGGGCCTCAGAGTATCAAATCAGGTCTTGACGGTCTTGACGCTGCCCGTGGCAGCCTGTAAGGTTCGATGTCGACGTCGGTTGCTGCGCCGTCCCGTGTGTGTGAGTCGCCGTTCTCCAGATGAGGAGGTCCCATGTTGCGGCGTTTTGTGTTGTTGTCCTTGACCCTCTTTGCGTTCACCAGTTCGGCAGTGGCCCAGCAGGGCACCGCGGACTTGCGTGGCCGCGTTGTCGATGCGCAGGGTGGTGTGCTCCCGGGTGTGGCTATCGTGGCGCGGCACCAGGAGAGCGGATTGTTCCGCGAATCGGTGAGCAGTGCGGATGGAACGTTCCTGATGAGCGGCATGACCCCGGGTATGTACGAGGTCTCCGCGGAGCTGACCGGCTTTCGGAAATACTCACAGCGTGACGTGCGTCTTCAAGTCGGCGCGGCCGCGCAGGTCGAGCTGAGGCTCGAAGTCGGCGGGTTGACGGAAGCCGTCACGGTCACCTCGGAAGCACCGCTGGTGGACACCACGACGCAGGAAATCGGTGGCCGCATCAGCTCGCAGGAGTTCGTCGACACGCCGTCGTTCAACCGCAACTTCGCCGGCTATCTGGGCATGCTGCCCGGCGTGGTGGCGACGATCTCGGCGACCACGTTCGGCGCCGACTCGATCAGCGTCGCCGGCCAGAACGTCCGCAACGTGAACTACACGATGGACGGCTCGAACAACAACGACACCTTCAACGGCGGCAACGGCGGCGCGCAGGCGCGCGTGCCGGTGGAGTCGGTTCAGGAGTTCCAGTTGTTGAGTAGCCAGTTCGACGCCGAGTACGGGCTTACCTCAGGCGGCATCGTCAATGCCGTGTCGAAGCAGGGCACCAACCGCTTTCACGGCGCCGGGTTCATGTTCTTCCAGGACGAAAAGCTGTCGGCGTTGGAGTACTTCGCCGCGAAGGAAGGACTGGAAGAGGCGCCGTCGAAACAGCAGCAATACGGCGGGGTTCTCGGCGGACCGATCATCCGCGACAAAGCGCATTTCTTCGGCAGCGTCGAGCGCATTCTGCTCGATTCGTCGGTGACCGCCTTCATCCCGACCCGACCCGATCTCAACCGTACGGACACCGAGATTTCTCGTGTGTGGAATACCTTCCTGCGCGCCGATCATCAGATCAACAGCGGCAACACCTGGGGCATCCGCTGGCTGCGAGAGACGTCGCCGCAGCCGCTGCAGATTCAGGCGACTACTCACACGCCGTCGCGGCACGAGGCGGAAACCGACGTCGACTGGACCCTGGTGGGCAACCTGTCGTCCGTGATCGGATCGACGAAGGTCAATACCTTCCGGGTGTCGGCGGTGTCGGAGGACGTGTTTTTCGGCAACCCGCGCTTCAACGACGGCGAGAATCAGTTCGACCTGCCGCCGCAGCTGAATTATTTGACCTTCCAGGATCAGCAGAGCGCGCGCGCCAACCGGCGACTCGATGTCGCCTACGGCGCCGACAACGTGTTCGCGTGGTTCCTCCCCGGCCGGGGCGGCGATCACGACATGAAGTTCGGGGTCAACTACCTCTACTCGACCTTGCGCGTGCAGGATTTCGGCAACCAGAACGGCACGTTCACGTTCAACGTTGATCAGCCCTTCAGCGCCGCCAATCCGCGCAGCTATCCCGAGCGTCTGTCGGTGCGCGTCGGCGCGGTCGACTTTCTGATGAAAGGCCACTTCGTCGGCCTGTTCGCGCAGGATCGCTGGAAGCTGAATAACAAGGTGACGCTGAACTTCGGGGCGCGCTACGACCTTGAAGTGCTGCCAACGCCGAACGCGGACAACCCGCTGTTTGCCGGCAGCGACAAGGAATACCCGATGGACATGAACAATATCTCGCCGCGGTTCGGCTTCGCCTGGTCGCTCGATGACGAGGGCAAGTCAGCGGTGCGGGGCGGGGCCGGCGTGTTCTACCAGCGCACGTCGTATACGTTCCTGACCAATATGTACGCGACGGGCGCGCGGTTCACAGATACGTTCACGGTGAGTTTCCCGACGAACACCTTTGACCCGGGCCCGCGGCAGGGGAATCTTCCAACCGATCCGTTCCTGCTCAACGGGCCGGTCGTCAATCGGGCGCTGCTCAATCAGCGGTACCCGGCTGGAACGCTTCAGCGCAATGGCGGCACCGTGCGCTTCGACAACCCCGATCGGATCAATATGTTCTCGCGCACCTACAGCATCGGCTACGAGCGCCAAATCGGCTCGATGATGGGCATCTCGCTCGACTTCATCCGCTCCGAGCAGAGGAACCAGTACGTGCTGAAGGAGCTGAACCCGCTAGTGCGTTCCGGCCCGCTCGCCACGAATTCAACCTCGCGGACGAACCCGCTCATTGGCGCGGTCGGCGACTGGGCGGCCAGCGTGGTGACGCTCGAGCCCGTTGGCGAGATCGACTACAACAGCATCCAGATCTCGGGAACCAAGCGATACTCGAACAACTGGCAAGCGCGCATGTCGTATGCCTACTCGCGCGGCCGCGGCAACGTGCCGACGGGTCAGGCCGACACACCCGACTCGCAGTTCCTTGGCGATCTCAACCTCGATCGGGAGTACGGGCCGACTGCAGTCGATCGCCCGCATATCTTGACGCTGACCGGTAGCTATGATGTGCCTCGCACCGGCGGCCTCAAGCTCAGCGGCGTGTTCCGCGCGCGGAGCGGCACGCCGTTCACGCTCCGCAACACCACCTTTGACAACGACCGCAACGGATCGACGCAGAACGAATATCTGGCGGCCGGAACCTATACCGGCGCCGCGCCCGACGCCAACGCGCCGCACGCGATTCCGTACACCGTCGAGTACAAGGGGGGCCGCGCGGGTGGACGTAACCCCGGCTATGCGCAGTTCGATCTGCGTGCCGGCTACCGCTTCCAGCTCGGAGGCGGGCGTACGCTCGATGCGTTCCTCGACGTCTTCAATCTGACCAACCGCGCCAACTTCGCCGGTCTCGGCGGCAACCAACAGGACCAGCGCCTTCCGGCCACATTCCTGCGGCTGCTCGACGTCAGCGACGAAGGCCCGACGCGTACCGCGCAGATCAACGTCAGGTACGGCTTCTAACTAGAAGTTAAAAGTTAAACGTTAGAAGTTAAGAGTTAAAAGGGAGGGGGAGAAGCGACAACTTCTCCCTTCTCCCTTTTTGATTTTCCTGCCCTTTTTTCCGCCCCTTCTCTCTTCAAGAGCCGGCGACATCCGAACGACGGGCCGGCCCGTAGAGAAGGGTGATGCGCACACACATCCTTGGAATAACCCTGATCTTCATGCTCGCCCTGGGGCTGATGCCTGGACAGGCGTCGAGCCACCGCGAAGCGCCACTGCTGGCCATGGATCCGATGGCCGACAACACCGACACCTACGCGTTCGTGTCGCCGGACCAGCCGGATACGGTCACCCTGATCGCGAACTTCATCCCATTTCAGAAGCCCGACGGCGGCCCGAACTTCTACTCGTTCGATCCCAACGTGGTCTATGAGATCCACGTCGACAATAACGGCGACGCGGTAGAGGACATCACCTATCAGTGGCGGTTCACAACCGAGGTGAGGAACCCGGCGACGTTCCTCTACAACACCGGCCAGGTGACGACGCTCGACGATCCCGATCTCAACGTGCGGCAGTTCTATCGCTTGACGCGAATCGATGGGCCGCGGCGATCCGGGACGGTCACCGAGTTGTCTGGACGGCTGCCGGTGCCGCCGCCGAACATCGGCCCGCGTTCGACGCCGAATTACGGCGCGATCGGTGGAGGCATTCAACAACTGGCCGGCAACACCCGAGTGTTCGCGGGGCAGCGCGATGAGGGCTTCTACGTCGATCTCGCCGTCTTCGATCTGCTCGGCGTCGGGTCCGGACAAGTGGAAGACAGCACGGCGGGCTTCAATGTCAGCACGCTGGCCATTCAAGTGCCGAAGTCGGCGCTGGCGCGCGGCGGCTCGACGCCGACCAATCCCGCTGACCCGTCAGCGATCATCGGTGTGTGGTCCACGGCCAGCCGCTTTGCCACGCGAACGCTGAGCGCCGGCGGCCAAATCCACAGCGGTGCATTGGTGCAGGTGTCGCGACTCGGCAATCCGCTGGTGAATGAAGCCGTGATCGACCTGGCGCGCAAGGATGCGTTCAACGGACTCGAACCGACCGGTGACGCCGCCGCACTCGATCGCGTACTCGATCCCGAAGTCCCCAAGCTGTTGAAGCTGATCTTTAACGTCGACTCGCCGGCGGCGCCGAGAAACGATCTGGTCACCATCTTCCTGACCGGCATTCCCGGACTCAACCAGCCGGCCAACGTGCGGGCGTCGGAACAGCTGCGGCTGAACATGGCGATTCCGCCTTCGCCATCGCCGAGCGTGTATGGTGTGCTGGCCGGTGACCTGGCCGGTTTCCCCAACGGCCGCCGCGTCGGCGACGACGTGGTTGATATCGTGCTGCGCGCCGCGACCGGCGCCACGCCCTTGACGCCGGCGTTCAACCGATCGCCGAACAACGCGCTCGGTGACGGCGTCGGCCGCAACGACGTGCCGTATCTGACCGCCTTCCCGTATCTCGGCATCCCGCACGCCGGCAATCGCTGACCGCTTTGCGCTGGTACTGGCTTCCGATCGCCGCCCTCGTGGCCGTCACCCTGGTGGTGGCGGCCACGATTCGCGACGCGCGCGTTACCGCGAATGAAGCCCGCCTTCGCGCTGAGCGCTTCGGCGCGGCAGGCGCCGTTGCATCGCTGCCGCCCATGCGTCCCGGCACGTCGCGGGCCGAACTGGCGAATACCGTGCGGGAGATGACGTCGCGGCTCCAGTCGCACCCGGAGGACGCGGCCGCTGTCGTTCTGCTGGCCGACGGGTTGTTGCGACTGCAGCGGGTCAACAGCGACGGCCGCGCGGTGATCGCGGCGGAGCAACATCTGCGCGCATTCCTCGAGCGCCGTCCGGCACACTACGGGTCCCGCCGGATGCTGGCCGCGGTCCTCTTGTCTCAACATCGGTTCGGCGAAGCGATTGCGGAAGCGGAGCGCGCGCGTGCCGATGATCCGCGTGATGGTTGGAACTACGGCGTCATCGGCGACGGCTACATGGAGCTTGGCGACTACGAACGGGCATTCGCCGCGTTCGATCGCATGGGGCAGATCGCGCCGGGACCGGCCGCGTACGCGCGAATCGCGTACGCGCTCGAAATCAAGGGCGACCTCGATGGCGCGGTCGAGCACATGCGCATGGCTGCCGACGGGACGTCGCCGAACGATCCCGAATCGCAGGCGTGGCACTACGCCCAGACGGGCGATCTGCTGCTGCAGGTCGGACGGCTGGTTCCGGCCCGGCTGGAGTACGAGCGCGCGATGGCGACATTTGCCGATCACCCGCTGGCGATCATGGGGTTGGCGAAACTGAAGATCGTGGCCGGCGACGTTCGCGCGGCGCGCTTGATGTTGCAGCGGGAGCTCGCTCGAGCGCCCACGTCTGAGCTCGCGATGCTGGTTGGCGATCTGTCGGAGCGAATTGGCGATCGCGAGGGCGCGGCCCCGTACTATCGGATGGCCGAGCAGGTCGAACGGGCGGCCTGGGAGAACGGCCCGCGCCAGCCGCAGGTGCTGGCGCGTTTCTTCGTTGACCGGCAGGCCAACCACGCCGAGGCCGTAGCGCTCGCGGAAGAAGGGGCGCGATCTCGTCGTGACATTTTCACGCTCGACGTGCTCGCCACGGCGTACCTCGAGGCAGGGCGCGTTCAGGACGCGCGTCGGGCGTCCGATCTTGCGCTGCGGACCGGTACACGTGATGCGCGAATTCTGTGGCACGCGGCCGAGGTCCGGGCCGCGGCTCACGACCGTGCCGGCGCGCTGGAACTGTTGTCGAGGATTCCTGCGATCGATGCCGTCAGCGACCTGCACGTGCGAGACGGTGTCCGCTCGCTACGTAACCGCCTCACCTCATAGCGATCCGAGCAGGAACATCGGACCGGTTGGCGCCGGCCGGCCGCCCTCGGGCTCGATAGTCACGGCGAAGGCCTTGGCGGCTCCCGGATTCGCACCAGGTGCGGCGGCGTTGGCGTTGAAGTCACCGGGGCCGCCCGGCCTCGCGATGCCGGCGCTGATCGGTGCGTCGGCGACGATCCACAACTGATAGACCCGTCCCGGCGGCAGCGGCGGCAGGTTAGTGGCGGCAAACACCAGGCCGTGCGTCGGACTCCAGAAGACGCGGCCGGCGGCGCCTGGCGCCGCAGGCTGACCGGCGAGGTCGACCCGCGACAGGTCGTTCGCCGCCAGCACCGCGCGCGTGTGTGCCGCGGTGGATGCGTCGGTCTGCAACTGTTTCACCTGCAGTTCGAGCGCGCTCACTCGCGCAACGGCCGCGTGGTGATCGGCGCGCGCCCGGGTGGCGTCGTTCCGGTACTGCCAGGCCGCGCCGCCCATGATCGCCGCCACGAGCGCGGCCGCCGCCGCGAGCCACGCGGGCACCAGTCGGCGCGTGGGCTGCGGCCGTGCCACGGCACGGGCAATGACCCGCTCGCGCAGTCCAGGCGGCGGTGCGTGCTGCGGCACGTTGCGCGCCAGCGCTTCGCCGATCGCGGTCAGCTCACGCATCGTGCGCGCGCAGTCGGCACAACTCTTCAGGTGGGTCTCGAACTCCCGCGCCTCGGCGTCGGACAACGCGCCCAACACGTAACTCTCGGCGAGGGCGGCGAGTTCGTCGTGATTGCGCGTCATCGCGACTCCTCACCGGCCAGTGCCGCGCGCAGCCGCGACAATGCCGTGCGCATGCGGGTCTTCACGGTGCCAAGCGGCTGCTGCAGCCGTTCGGCGATCTCGGATTGCGACAGTCCATCGTAATAAGCCAGCTCGATCGGCACGCGAAACGGATCGTCGAGCGAGCCGAGCGCGGTCCTGACCCGCGCCACGACTTCGTCGCTGATCAACATCGCTTCCTGATCCGGCGACGACGGCAACTCGGGCACTTCGACAGGACGATGGGCGTCGGGACGCGCCGTCCTGGCGCGTAGCGCGTCCAGCGCCCGTGCCCGCGTCATCATCATCAGCCAGCCGGCCACGGTGGCCCGCGCCGGGTCGTAGCGCGCCGCCTGGCGCCACACCTGCGCGAAGACCTCCTGGACCACTTCTTCCGCTTCCGGCGGGGTCTTGAGGATGCGCAACGCCAGCGAATAGACCGCCGCGCCGTGCGCGTCGTACAGCCGCGCGAGTGACGACCCATCGCCCTGGGCGATTCTCGTCACGAGACCCCGATCCGCAGACACCTGTCCACTCACTTCGTTTCTACGCGCCTCGAGGGGGATCGGATGGCTCGCCAACAGCCGCCGACAGTGTAGCAGCGACCGCGACATCCGGCCTGGAATCGGGCCCGTAGAACCAGACGCGCGCGCAACAGCTGCGCAGGAGGACCTGATGATGCACGGATTCGGCAAGACGGCGATCGCGGTGATGTGTGCCGCGACGCTCGGCGGCGCCCTGGCGGCACAAGAGACAACGGTAATGGTCGGCGGCGCGCCGATGTACGCCACGAAGACCATCGTCGAGAACGCGATGAACTCGAAGGATCACACCACGCTGGTGGCGGCCGTCAAGGCGGCCGGGCTGGTGGAGACGCTGCAGGGCATGGGCCCGTTCACGGTGTTCGCGCCGGTCAACGCGGCGTTCGCGAAACTCCCTGCCGGCACCGTCGACACGCTGCTGAAACCGGAAAACAAGCGCAAGCTGTCGGATGTATTGACCTATCACGTGGTGCCCGGCCGGCTCGACGCCGCGTGGCTGATGGAAGCGGTGAAGAAAGGCCGCGGCAAACTCGAATTGAAGACGGTGCAGGGAGCAAAGCTGTGGGTGCTGTTCGACGGCGAGTCGCTGGGGCTGCAGGACGGCGCCGGCGCGAAGGCGAAGATCACCACCGCCGATGTGTATCAAAGCAACGGCGTGATCCACGTCATCGACACTGTCGTGATGGCGAAGTGACGATCGGCGCGTGACCTAGTGTTGCGGCTGGTAGAGTGCGAGGTGGCCATCGCGCGCCACCTCGCGCAGCTTGAAGGATTCGATCGCCATCGCCGCGCGATCGGGCGCGATGAACCGCTCGTCGATCACCACGTAACCAAGGTTGGCCTGGTCGATCAGACGATTGCCGCGCTCGCTGAGTATGGTCTTGACGCCGGGATCGAGCGGCGTGTTCTCGCTCAGGCTGATCAACGCGCCCAGCGTTGGATACTGCTCGCGCATGGTTTGAATCCGCTTGCGGGAGATTCGCGACAGGTATCCGCCGATCAGCGCCTTACCATGGCGCGTTTGGTTGTATTGCGTGCGTGGACGGAAGTTGCCGGTTGCCCACACCCCATCACGTACGCCGAACGGCAGGACCAGCACGCGCACGGGCCTTGGGTCCGATGCGATGCGATCGTAGACGGAGGAGATCTCTGCCGAGTACAGCGTCCGCGGCGCCGGCCACAGCTCGAAGACCAACAGGCACGCGACCAGCACTGCGAGCGAGCGACGGCGCCTGGGCCAGCGCTCACCCATCGCCGCCAGTGCTCCCGCCATGAGTACCGAGAGCCCGAGCACCGCGACAATCGTGAACCGGCCGGGCATGCGCGCCAGGCCGAGTCCCGGCGCATAGCGCACCACCGCCCACGGCCCGGGAACGTAGGTGTTGACGCCGGCGATGTAGATGAACGGCCCAAGGGCGAGCAGCGCGAAGCCGATGGTAATCAGCAGCCAGCGCTTCGGTGGCCGGTAGCCGGCGCGCCAGATCGCCACGATCACGATCGCGCAGGCGATCAGGCTCAGCGACGCCGTGTACTCGACGAACCACGTTGGGCGCAGCGCGGCCGGATCACCGGATAGCCATCGCGCGATCGGATGCAGCGGATTCGGCGTGAAGAACGACAGGAGATCGACGCCGCGCGGACTGCTGCGCCAGAAGATGTCCGGCGACACGAAACGCCCCTCGGCGATCCGATCCGTGAGTCCGTACAGCACCGGCGCCATCGGCCCGGCACAGGCAAGCGCGGCGACAATGGTGACCTTGAGCGGTGACGGCCCGATCGTGGTGAGCTCGACATGAGGACGCCACCAGAGCGCCGCGCGGACCAGCACCAGCACCGTCACCACCAGTACTGGGTTGTAGAGACTGCGAACGCGGACGGGAATGCCAAACAACGTAAACTCGCCGCCACGGCCAACGGCGAGCCCGACGATCAACCCGCCAAGGCAGACGATCAAGACGTCGAGTACCCAGATCCAGGGCCGCCAGTTGATGACCTGGTTGCTGCGCGAGACGCGCACTAGCGCAGCGGTGACGTACACAATCGCGATCATCAGGCAATACACGCTGTAGTACGCGTCCGATAGCGCAGCCCAGGCCATACACAACCCAACCAGCACCGCGTCTTTCGTCGAACGCGACCGGTCGGCGTTGATCAACGCCCACAGAAAGGCAGGGAGAGCGGCGGCAGCCACGAGGCTGAAATGACCGGTCGTGCGCGCCACCATGGCCGGCGCCCAGCCGAACACGAGGCCGGCGAGGAACGCCTCAACACGACTGGCGCTGGTCGCGCGCCGCATCAGGCCGTAGGCGGCGAGCCCGTTCAGCACGGTCACGAACAGGAACACGACATTGAATGCCGTGACGATGCCGAACTGAGAAATCAGCGGCAGTGCGAGCAGGTTGAGAAATGCCGTGTAGTTGTGCTGCGTCAGATCGACGCGCGACGTCAGCGACAGGATCTTCTCGGTCGCGAGCGGGTTGTGCCCGGTGGTCAACTCCTGGTGGAACACCCACTGGTTCCACACGTACACACCAGTGTCACCGCCGGGATCCGCTGTGAAATGGGTCCCGAGATGCAGTGGCAATGGCCACGTAAAGGCGCTGGCAGCCAGAACGTAGCCAAGCACGACGGCGAGCTGGGAGGCTAGCCCTCGTCGCATGGCAGGCGCGCGGCTGTTGTATCACAGAAGCCGATCGCCGCGTCGCGACCGTGGCTTCACATACAGGCTGGACAGTATTGCCGTCAGCTTTGCCGGCGGGGTAGGCTGCGCCGGATGAATCCCCCGACGTCGGTGTTCGGTCTCGTGTGTCCAGTCTGCGGCGGAAAGACCGAGAAAGTGGGTGAACGGCGCACTCGCAGCCTGTTCGCCTGCACCGATTGCGATTGCGACGTGATCGTCCCGACTACCGCGTGGGACATCGCGCGCGCGAAGCGGCAGCCGACGGGACCGCGCAAGCGCTCGTCACTGAATCCATTCGCGCGACTGCTACAAATCAGCGTTGCCTCCGGTCGCGGCACCGGCGACTAGGCAACAGCCGTCCCGCCCAGTCGGGGTGCCCGCGAGCGCGTCTATAATCGCGCGTCGATTCCTCAGACCATGGACGGACAACGATGACACCCGCGGTTCTTCGACCGCTGAACTTCCGTCGGCGTGCGGCGGCCGAGATACGTGAGCGGGCTGCGGCATTCCGGCAGGACATCGAACGGCGGCGCACCGTACGACAGTTTTCCTCCGACCCGGTCGAGCGCGAGGTGATCGAGCAGTGCCTGATGGCGGCCGGCAGCGCGCCGAGCGGCGCGAATCTCCAGCCCTGGCATTTCGTGGTGGTCAGCGATCCGCGGCTGAAGCAGGCGATCCGCGAAGCCGCCGAACGTGAAGAGCGCGAGTTCTACAGCAGTCGCGCGCCGCAAGAATGGCTCGACGCGCTGGCGCCGCTGGGCACCGACGAGCACAAACCGTTTCTCGAGGAGGCGCCGTGCCTGATCGCGATCTTCGCCCAGAGTTACGGCGTGCTCCCCGATGGCCGCAAGGTGAAGAACTACTACGTCCAGGAATCGGTAGGCATTGCGACCGGTATCTTGATTACCGCGTTGCACCACGCCGGGCTGGCGACGCTGACGCACACGCCGAGTCCGATGGGTTTCCTGAACGCTATCCTCGATCGGCCGGCGAACGAGCGGCCGTTCCTGCTGCTGGTGGTGGGTTATCCCGCCGACAACGCGCAAGTGCCGGCGATCACAAAGAAGCGGCTGCCGGAAATCGCCACGTTCCTCGAACCATAGGTGGGTGCCGGCCGCGCGCACAGGTGACGACGCGCGGCCGGCCCACGGATGATTAGAAGGTGTACCGCATCCCGAAGTTGGCCTGACGCGGGAAGCCGCTGCCGCCTCGGAGGTTCACCAGCCGGAGGAACGTCGCCGCGGTTCGACGATCGCCCGACGGGTTGTTCCAGTTCGCTTGATCAGTGACATTGAAGATGTCGAGGAAGACCTCCACCGCGTGCCCGCGCTGCAGCCGGCCGCGCCACCCTGCCCGGACGTCGATCTGGAAGTAGTCCGGCCCAACGGCGCCGTTGCGGCCGCCCTTGCTTTCCACGTTCTGCATGGCGTTCGGGGCCGTGCCGCCGTAGGTTCCCGCCGGCAGGGGATCGTTGAGTTCGCCGTTGCGATCCGCGTCGATGTTGCTGTCGAAGATGGTGAAGGGCGCTCCGCTCATATAGCGGATCGTCGACGAGAGCGTCACCCCGCGCGTCTTCGGGATCTCGGCGCGGCCGTTGATCGAGAGGATGTGCCGTCGATCGGCGTCGGCCGGGCCCCACAGCTCGTCGAGATTCAGGTCGTCGAGGAACTGATACGTGTTCTTGTCGGCCTGGGCGTAGGCGGTGCCGCGCGCCTTCGACAACGAGTACGAGATGCGGCCCGCCCAGTTGTTGGCGTAGCGCTTCTCGATGGAGAGATTAAGCGCGTCGTACTTCGCCTCGCCGGTATTCTCCATCACCCAAACCTGCTGATTGTAGGGCTCGGCGAGAACGCCGAAGATGTCGCGACGCGTAATCGCGCCCGTGCGCGTGGTGTTGACGCGCTCCATCGGGTTGAGATTGCGCGCCAGGAACATGTCCTTGTTGAGCATGCGCACGTAATCGGCCTGCACCGCGATCGAGCCAGTCAGCTCGCGGCCGAAGCCGAGGGTCACCTGGTGCGCGTAGGGCTGCTTGCGATCCGGCGAATCGAAGATCACGACGCCGGAGTTCTTCACCTGGGTCCCCGGCGGATAGAGTTGGTCGAGCAAGGTGCGATTGAGCGTCGGACCGTTCACCAGGAGCGGATCGGTGGGGAAGCGGCCCGCCGTGGGCCCCGGATCGGCCGAGTCGTTGGGGAAACTCGCCGTGAACGACGACGCGAATTTTCCGAACTCGACGGTGTCGTCGATCGCGCCCAAGACCGTCCGGTTGTAGAAGATCCCGTAGCCGCCGCGCACGACGGCCTTGCCGCCATCGTCGAGCGCATGGGTGATGCCGACGCGCGGCGCGAAGTTGTTGCGATCCACCGGCGATTTCTGACCGCCGCGGAACAACGGATTGTGCGTCTGGTCGATCGGAATGACCTCGAGATCGTAGCGAACGCCGGCGCTGACCGCCGTGCGGCCGATCTTCCATTTGTCCTGCGCGTAGGCCTCGAAGGTGTGGTCCTCGACGAACTGATCGTACTCGCCGATGCGAATGGTCAGCCGCTCCGGATAGGTTCGCGGGTTGGCCGGATCGAACGGGAGATCGGTATTGAAACGGAACGTGCCGTTGTTGTTGTTCTGCGACACCCGCCGGAGCTCGGTGTAGTTGTAGCGGACACCGAACTTCACCTCGTGGTCCCCCTTGCGGCCCGGAATGAACCAGGAAAAGTCATCTTCGATCTGCCAGTTCGAATCCCACGGCCCATTCGCCGTGGTGTTGGCCTGGGTCAGGAAACTCAAATAATCCAGCTGGGGGGGACAGTCGCTCAAGGGGCCGTCACGCTCGAACCCCAGCGCTCGCGTGCACGGGTTCCCTTGCCACCAGTGCTCCCAGGTGCGCGCCACGCGCAGCGTGTTGACGCGCGAGTTGCCGAGCACGCTGGTCAGCGTGCCAACCGCGGTCTCGTCGAGGTCGGTCTCGTCCTGCAAGCTCTCGAGCGTGGTGCGGTCACCAAACCCCGTCGGGAACTGCGGCGCGCTTTCCCGCAAGTAGCGTATCGCCCAGGTATGCGACGCGTTGAGCTGGTGATCGACACGGATCAACGTATTCCACGACGACCGCTCTTCGATCGTCGAGTAGTTCAATGCGGGCCGCGTTGGAAAGACCCGCGTCCGGGTCGGATTGTCGATCTGCCGTTCAAGGCTGAAGAGGAAGTGCGCCTTGTTTTTGACAATCGGTCCGCCAATCACGCCGCCCCAATCTCGTTTGGTCACCGTCGGCTTCGGGAGATTGGCCTGCTTGACCAGGAAATCTCTCGCCGTCAGGCGGTTGCTGGCCGCGCTCAGGAACGCCACGCCCTTGAAATCGTTGGTGCCAGCCTTGGTGACGGCGTTGACGATCACACCGCTGGCGCGCCCGAATTCGGCGTCGTACATGCTCGTCAGCACTTGGAACTCTTGAATCGCTTCGAGCGGCGTCCGCACTTGCGCACCTGCAGTGGCGCCGAGCGCATCGTCGATGTTGTAGCCGCCATCCACCGTCACGTTGTTCCCCTGTGGCGACTGTCCGGCGGAGGTGATGGTGTCGTTGCCCATTTGATTCGACGGCGTGAACTGCACGCCGGGCAACAGCGCGACGGCGGCGAAATAGTTGCGATTCATGGCCGGCAGCTCGGCGAGCTCGCCCGTGCCGATGTTGCCGCCGACACGAGCGCTGGTGGTGTCCACGAGCGGGGCCTGGCCGGCCACCGTCACGGTTTCTTCGACTCCACCGATCGCGAGCGAAAGGTTGATCGTCAGCGTGGTGCCGACCTGGAGCTGCAGCCCGCTTCTCTCTCCGGTACGAAACCCGGTCAATCTGGCTACGACCTTGTAGCTGCCCGGTACGAGCTGGGACGCCAGGTAGGTCCCTTCATCACTACTCGTGACTTCGCGGAAGACCCCGGTCGCCTCATTGGTTACGATGATGGTGACGCCGGGCAGCGCGGCGCCCTGATCGTCGGTGACCCTGCCGCTGATTTGCGCCGTGCCTTGCTGAGCGAGTGCGGGTGCGACGGTGGCCAGGACCAGCAGCACCGTCCAAAACAGGTGTGAACGCCTCATAGGACCCTCCGACAGTTGGACCGATCGGACAATGAGAGCGCGCGACGGATAAAGCGACCCGAGTCTAGACCTCCACGTGTCTGGTGTCCAGCATTCTCAGTACAAAACGAAGGGCGGCTGGACAGTAGTGCCCAGCCGCCCCAAGGTCTCCGAAGCGGTTCTAGAAGTTAAAGCGAACGCCGAAGCGGATGACGCGCGGGTTCAGAATCGCGGTCACTTCCTGGAACGGCGCCGCTGCGGTGTTGGTCGTGCGCACCGTGGTCGGCACGCCCGAGTTCAGCACGTTGAAGACGTCGAGCATCGGCGTCAGCTTGCCGAAGCGGCCGCCGTCGAACGACTTGTCGAGACGGAAGTCGAGGATGCTCACGTTCGGGTAGCGGTGGTTGGTGATCGGCTCGACGCGGACGGTACGGTTGCCGTCGCCGCCCGGCATCGCGACGCTGATCGTGCGGCCGAAGTTGAAGCCGCTCTGCACCTTCCACGAGCCCGACACGCCGATGTCCCACGGCGCCACGTAGCGGCCTACGATCTTGTAGTTCCAGAGCGTGGACGTTTCGCGGCCGTTCTCGCCCCACATCAGATCGACCGGACGATAGACGAACGTGCGCCCGCCAGCCGCAGTGTGCACCATCTTCGACCACGTCATGCCGGACGACGCGAGCAGCATCCATTTGCCCGAGAAGCGACGGTTGACGGCGACCTCGAAGTTGTTGAAGTCGGCGTTCGCCAGCTCGTTGTTGGTGTAGGTGCGATCCTGCGCGACGGTTGAGGCCAGCGCGCGCGTCTGGAACGTCTGGTCGTCGCCGGTGCCGACGACGCGGTCGGCGCCGGGATCGTTGATCGTGAACGGCGCGGTGTAGTTTGCCGCGCGCGCGAGGTCGATCTCGCCCCACACGTTGCGCATGTTCTTGTAGACGTACGAGACGCGGCCCGACAGACCACTGCTGATCTCGCGCTCGAGGTTCAGCGAGATTTCGTCGGTGTGCGGACGGACCAGGTCGCGATCGACGCGCACGAAGCCGGCGCCGCCCTGCGTCGACTGGAATGCGCCGAGCTCGAGCGGGCTGTCGACCAACCGGTTGCCATTGAGATCGCAGTTGGCCGTCACCGTTGCCGAGCACGACACGAAAGCGTAGCGCAGCGCCGCCAGCCCGACCGGGTTCTCCTGGTCGGCGAGGGTGTCGGCCGAATTCCATCGCGAGCGACCGACGAAGCCCTTGATCACCGTGCGGTTGTCGCCGGTCAAGTCATAGGCGAAGCCGATCTTCGGCGAGATGGTGTTGGTGCTGGCCACCGTCCGCGCCTCGACGGTCTTCGCTGCCACGAATGTGCGGTAGGTCGGGTCAGTCCAGTTCGCCAGTGCCGGATGGCCGTTCGGGGTGTGATCCTGGGTCGGCCACTGGTCGCGATACGCTTCGAAGCGCAGTCCGATGTTCAGCGTCAGCCGGTTGGAGATCTTCCACGTATCGTTGAGCCATCCAGCGGTGTAGACGACGTCGTTGATGCCGGTGACCGAGGAGTTGTAGATATCGACCTGCGTCAGGGTGTTGGCGACGCCGCCGACGGTGGAGTCGCGGTACCAGATGTCGAACGGCTGGTCGTTGAACAGGCTGCGGCGGTCGCGCTTCCAGTCGAAGCCGAAGCGCAGGTCGTGCGAGCCCTTCCAGCCATCCTGGAAGTACGACAGCGTGGTGTAGAACTGCGGCTTGAAGCGTTTCTGATCCTGGTAGCCGTTGTTGCCGCCCGTGTTCGACCAGATCAACGACGAGGTGTCCTGGCGCGGCGGCGTCCACGGCCCGTCATACAGACCGAAGTCGCGAACCGGGCGCAGCGGGAAGAAGTTGTACCAGTTGCCGTAGAGCACGTCGAGGAACGCGCGGCTCCCCATCACGCGAGTGCCTTCTACCTTCCACGGATAGTTGCGCGAGCTCTGATAGTAGGCGGCCGACAGCGGCACGTTCAGACTGATGCCGCGCTTGTCCTGCAGCTTCTCGCGCTTGTTCAGGTAGCCGATGATCTGGTTGTTGCGGCCCACCTGGAACGTGCCCTTGAACGTGTACTTGTTCGACAGCTTCGACTGTTCGGTGGTGTCGCCGAGACCAGTGATGTAGGCGTACTTGTCGTTGAGGCGCCAGCTGGTGAAGAACCACGCCTTCTGCTTGACGATCGGGCCGCCGAAATCGCCGTTGAGATCGTACTGCTTCTTCACGGCGTTGCCGCGGCAGATGGTCGCGCCAAGACGATCGAAGCAGAGGCCTGTGGCCAGATTCGAGTAGAACCCGTCTTCTGGCGTGTTCCGCTGCCTCAGATAATCGGGCACGTTGTCGGTCAGCTGACTCTCGCTCACGTAATCCGAGTACCACGTGCCCGAGAAGCGATCGCCGCCCGATTTCACCGAGATGCTGAGCACCGCGCCCGCGGCGAACGCGCCCGAGTCGGCGCCGGCGCCGCCAACCTGGAATTCCTCGAACGACCCGAAGTCGAAGTAGCCGGCATTGGCGGCCGTGCCTTCGGTGGTGTCGATGCCTTCCATGCGCGTCTGGTTCTGCGTGTCGAGGCCATAGGAGCGGTAGCCGCTCTGGTTGCCGGTGTTCGAGCCGCCCACGTCGAAGGCCGTCATCTGCATGCCGGGCGCCTGCGACATCGCCGCCCACACGTCGCGGGCGTTCGGGATTTCGGTCAGCAGTTCCTTTGTGAAGTTCGTGCCCATCGCGGTGGTGGAGGTGTCGACGATCGGCGAGTCGCCGGTCACGGTGACCGTTTCCTGCAGCGTCGCGACATTCAACTGCTGATCGACGGTGAGCGTCTGGTTGATGATGACGCGCACGTCCTGACGTTTGACGTTCTGGAAGCCGGTCAGCTCGAAGTCAATCGTGTAGACGCCCGGAGGCAGGGCCAGGAAGCGATAGGAGCCATCGGCGCCCGTCACCTGTACCTGCGGTTGAATCAACGCGGGGCTGGATGCCGTCACGGTGACACCGGGAAGAACTGCGGCGGTGTTGTCGGTGACAGTTCCATTGATACGGCCGCGGAATTCCTGTGCGAGCGTGGGCGCTGCCATGGCGAGCAGCGTGACGCACAGGCAGAGCACGGTCAGCCTGGTCAGCCTCATTTGATCGTTCCTCCAACTCGTTACGGAAAACAACAACAGAAAGAGGTTTCCGCCTTCGCCAGGGCTACGGCGCGACAGGCCGGCACACACGAAAACCCCCGAGGATGGTAAGGCCTAATCTGGGCTCAGATCAAGGAAAGTGGGTATGCATCGACTACGGAATTTTGGATCAAAAGATGAAGCCACGAAATCGCGCGAATTCGCGGACCAGTACGCGAATCCGATTCCTTGAACGGTATGGGAGTCGATTGGGCGATTTGGGCTCCAGCAAAAAGCTCCCGGGGGGACCGGGTCAGAGAACCCCCGGGAGAATCCGCTGGATGCACGACTTACTGCGGCTCCCGCCGCGGACCGTTCCCTCTGGCGCCGCGACGGTTACGCGTTGTTGTACCCGCCGCGGCGACCACAGTAAATACTGTCAGGACAGTAGGCGCTCCGATTAGAAGGTGTAGCGGACACCGAACCGGATGACGCGCGGATTGAGGATGGCCGTCACCTCCTGGAAGGGTGCCGTCGCCGTGTTGGTGGTGCGCACCGTGGTCGGGACACCGGAGTTGAGTAGGTTGAAAACGTCGAGCATCGGCGTCAGCCTTCCGACCCGCCCGAGATCGACCGACTTGTCGAACCGGAAATCGAGAATCGCGACCGACGGGTAGCGATTCGAGGTAATCGGCTCGACGCGGACGGTGCGGGTTCCCTCGACCGGCATCGCGACGCTGATCGTGCGTGCGTAGTTGAAGCCGCTCTGCACCTTCCACGATCCCGACAGGCCGATGTCGAACGGCAGCACGTAACGGCCGATGATCTTGTAATTCCACAACGTCGAGGTTTCGCGGCCATCCTCGCCCCAGATCAGATCGACTGGACGATATTGGAAAGTGCGCGAGCCGTTCTGGTTGTGGATCATCGTTGACCAGGTGTAGCCGAACGACGTCAGCATCATCCACCGGCCGGAGAAGCGGCGGTTGAAGCCGAGTTCGAGGTTGTGGAAGTCGGCGTCGTTGCGCTCGTCGTTGGTATAGAGGCGATCGGTATCAACGCCGGCGGCGAGGGCGAGCGTCGAGAATTGCTGATCGTCGGCGGTGCCGGCGACGCGGTCGGCCCCCGGGTCGTTGATCGCGAATGGCACGGTGTAGCCGGCGGCGCGGGCCACGTCGATCTCGCCCCACACGTTGCGCATGTTCTTGTAGACGTACGAGGCCCGGCCCGACAGACCGCTGGCGATCTCGCGCTCGAGATTCAGCGAGACTTCGTTGCTCGTCGGGCGAATCAAGTTGCGATCGACGCGCACGAATCCGGCGCCGCCCTGCGTGGACTGGAACGCGCCGAGCTCCGCCGGGCTGTCGAGCAGGCGATTGCCGTTCAGGTCGCAGTTGGTGGCGCGCGTGGCCGAGCACGAGACGAACTGATACCGCAACTGGGCGCGACCCACCGGGTTTTCCTGATCGGCGAGCGTATCGGCCGAGTTCCAGCGCGACAGGCCGTAAAACCCCTTGATCACCGTCCGGTTGTCACCGGACAGATCGTAGGCAACCCCAATCTTCGGTGAGATCGTCCTGGTGTTCGCCACCGTTTCCGCCTGCACGGTGCGGGGGGCGACGAACGCCCGATACCGCGCGTCGGTCCAGTTGGCGAGCGCCTGGTGACCGTTGGGCGCGAACTGCTGCTCGGGCCAACCGTCTCGATAGGCTTCGAAGCGCGCGCCCAGGTTCACGGTCAGGCGATCCGACATCTTCCACGTGTCGTTCAACCACCCCGACGTGTAGACGACGTCGTTGATGCCGGTGACCGTGGTGTTGTGAAGCTCGAGCGAGTTCAGCGCGCCATTGTTATCGCGATACCAGATATCGAAGGGCTGATCGCGCAGAAGACTGCGGCGGTCGCGTTTCCAGTCGAAACCGAAACGCAGGTCGTGCGAGCCCTTCCAGCCATCCTGGAAGTACGACAGCGTGGTGTAGAACTGCGGCTTGTAGCGTTTCTGATCCTGGTAGCCGTTGTTGCCGCCGGTGGCCGACCACACGCCGGTCGCGGTGTCCTGGCGCGGCGGCGTCCATGGACCGTCATAGAGATCGAAGTCGCGCGTCGGCCGCAGCGGGAAGAAGTTGTACCAGTTGCCGTAGAGCACGTCGAGGAAGGCGCGGCTGCCGAGCACGCTGGTCCACTCCGTCTTCCACGGATAGTTGCGCGAGCTCTGGTAATACGCCGCCGACAACGGGGTGTTGAGGTTGATGCCGCGCTTGTCCTGCAGTTTCTCGCGCTTGTTCAGGAAGCCGATGATCTGATTGTTGCGGCCCACCTGGAACGTGCCCTTGAACGTGTACTTGTTGGACAATTTCGAGCGCTCGGTGGTATCGCCGAGGCCGGTGATGTAGGCGTACTTGTCGTTGAGGCGCCAGCTGGTGAAGAACCAGGCCTTTTGCTTGACGATCGGACCACCGAAGTCGCCGTTGAGGTCGTATTGCTTCTTGACCGCGTTGCCGCGGCAGATCGTGTCGCCGAGGCGGTCGAAGCAGAGGCCGTTCCTGGAGAACAAGCCGTCGTCATTCGGCGTGTTGCTGGTCTTCAGATAGCCCGGCACGTTGTCGGTGAGCTGGCTTTCGCTGACGTAGTCGCTGTACCACGACGCGCCAAACCGATCGCCGCCCGACTTGACGCTGATGCTGAGCACCGCGCCCCCAGCAAAAGCGGATGCGTCAGCGCCAGCGCCACCTACCTGGAATTCCTCGAACGAACCGAAGTCGAAGTACCCCGCGTTGGCCGCGGTGCCCTCGGTCGTGTCGATGCCTTCCATGCGGGTCTGGTTCTGCGTATCGAAGCCGTAGGATCGATAACCGGTCTGGTTGCCGGTGTTCGATCCGCCGACGTCGAACGCAGTCATTTGCAGCCCGGGCGCCTGCGACATCGCGGCCCAGATGTCGCGGGCGTTGGGAATCTCGGTGAGGAGCTCCTTCGTGAAGTTGGTGCCCATGGCCGTCGTCGAGGTGTCGACGATCGGGGATTCTCCGGTCACCGTGACGGTTTCCTGCAGCGTGGCGATCTGCAATTGCTGATCGACGGTCAGCGTCTGGTTGATGACCACGCGGATGCCTTGGCGCGTCACGTTCTGGAAACCGATCAACTCGAAGCTCACGGTATAGAGGCCCGGCGGCAGGGCGAGGAAACGGAACGATCCGTCCGCGCCGGTCACCTGCACCTGCGGCTGGATGAGCGCCGGGCTGGTGGCGGTGACGGTCACGCCCGGCAGCACGGCGCCGGTGTTGTCGACGACGGTGCCGTTGACACGGCCGCGGAAATCCTGACTCGCGAGGGGAGCGGTCGTCATCAGCAGCAGCGCGCAGCTGAATGCGGCCCGCCTGATCAGCATTCTCATGGCGTTCCTCCAAGACAAAGGGAAGGCGGCGACCACGGCCGGTCGGGGCCGCGCGCCGGAATCTGGTTGTATCGCGCGCGTCTCGGGCAGTAAATACGGCCGGCACGGCGCCGAACCTACAGGGAAACCTGCGCCGCACTCCTCCAGTCGTCGCTCCCGAGTTCCCTGTATTTCTGCCGGCGGTCAAGCCGGATTGTGATCGCGATCCGCGCGCGGTACAAGTCGCCACCATGTCGTTGCGGGCACGGCGCGACCGTGCCCGTGTCGTTGACGGCGCGATCGCGGCCGCGATCGCGCGTGCTGAAGGAGGACTGACGATGAAGCTCCCCGTGATTGGAATCGTGGCGCTCGCGCTGGCACTGGCGGCGAGCGGCGTGAGTTTCGCTCAGGGCGGCGGCGCGAGCAGTACCGGAACGATTCAGGGCCGCGTCACCGACGCCCAAGGCGCAGTTCTGCCAGGGGTGGCGGTGACGGCGACCAGCCCGGCATTGATTCAGCCGCAGACCACGGTGACGTCCGAAACCGGCAACTATCGATTCCCGGCCGTTCCGCCAGGAACCTACGAGCTGATCTACGAGCTGGCAGGATTCAACACGCTGAAACGATCGGGCATTCAGATCACGCTCGGGTTCACCGCCAGCGTGAACACCGAGCTGGCGCTGGCGACGCTGCAGGAGACCGTCACCGTCAGCGGCGCCTCTCCCGTCATCGACACCACGGCCACGCGCGTCGTGCAGGCATTCAAGCTCGATCAGCTGCAGTCGATCCCCAACGCCCGCGACATGTGGGCACTGCTTGCCGTGACGCCCGCGGTGCAGATGTCGCGTATTGATGTCGGCGGCAACCGCGCCGGCACGCAGACCGGCTACGTGGCCTACGGCTTCTCCGGCCAGGTGCGCGTGCTGATCGAAGGCATCAACACCACCGAGGGCACCGGCGGCGCGGGGTTTTATTTCGATTATTCGTCGCTGGAAGAAGTCTTCCTGGGCACGAGCGGACAGTCGGCCGAAATGCCGAACCCGGGCGTGCAGAGCCAGTTCATCGCCAAGTCGGGCGGCAACCAGTTTGGCGGCGAAGTCTACACTGATTGGTACAACAACTCGCTGCAGGGTTCGAATATTCCCGGCGACTACTCGGCGCCGACCGCGTTCAATAACTCGCCGATTTGGGCGCACAGCAACGAGATCGATCGCTACTACGACTGGGCGATCAACATCGGCGGGCCAATCAAGAGAGATCGCCTCTGGTGGTTCGGCACCTATCGCCGTCAGTTCAACGCCGTCTCGCAGCCGAACTTCAACTTCGATTCCACGTTCGACACCACCCTGTGGAACGGCGTCGGCAAGGCGACCTATCAGGCCAACTCCAAACACAAGCTGATCGGCTACTACCAGTGGGGGCAGAAGCTGCAGCCCACGCGCCTGCCGTTTGGCACGGCGATCTACGAATCGGCCGGTCCGACCTTCAAGCAGGATTCCGGCAGCTGGGTCTGGAAAACTGAGTGGAACGGCACGCTGAGCGACAAGCTCTACGTCGAGGCGCGCTACGGCGACTTCGGCTATTACTTCCCGACTCTGGCCAACAGCGAAGACGCCTACTTCTTCCGCGACTCCGGAACCCTGGAGATCCTGGGTGCGCACCGCAAGTGGCAGCTCGATCGCGATCGCAAGCAACTCACCGGCGCCGCCACCTACTTCCTCGACGGCGGCGGCGGCAGCCACACCTTCAAGGTTGGTGGAGAGATCCTGCGCGAGATCGGCTGGGAAGGATTCCAGCAGGGCGTGGGCGGTGGCATCGAGCACATCTACAACAATGGCCGATCCAACCAGGTGATTTTCCGGCTGCCGACCGCGACCGATGCCGGCAAACTGGGTCTGGGTAAGTCCGGAGCTCTGACCTCCGCGTCGGCGCTCGACGTCGAAAGCTTCTTCATCAACGACACGTTCAATCGTGGACGGCTGACGTTGAACGCCGGCGGCCGATACGATCGCTATACCGGCCGGCTGCCCGAGCAGGAACAGCTCGCCGCCACCGTCGGCCCGACGACGGTCCTGGCCAAGACGTTCCCAGCCACGCATATGTTTACGTGGAGCGCGTTCGCGCCTCGCGTCGGTGTCGTGTTCGATCTGGGCGGTGACGGCCGGACGGTGCTGAAGGGCAACTACGGCTTCTTCTGGCACAACCCTGGCGTGGCCATTGGCGGCAATGCCAACCAGAACACCGCCGCCAAGCAGGAGACCTACCAGTGGAACGACATCAACGGCGATCGCCGCTGGCAGCCTGGTGAGCAGGGCAATCGCCTGAGCCAGGCGCTCGAGGGCGGAGTATTGCTGCAGGACGACATCAGACAGCCGTACACCCACGAAGCGAGCGTATGGCTGGAGCGGCAACTGTCGGACTCGGTCGGCGTCCGTGGCGGCTTCGTCTACAAGACGGAAGACGAGCTCATCGATACCGGCTGGCAACCGTTCCGCCCGTCCAGCGCCTTTACCTCGCCGTTCGACTTCGTCGAAGTCGGTCTCGACGGCCGGCGCGGCACCGCCGACGACAGCGTCATCCGGATGTTGGGTCTGTCGTCAGCCCTCGCCGGTCAGTTTCCGACGACCACCGTAGTGAGCAACGCCGGCGCCTATTCGCGCGCCAAGACGGTCGAGGTGTCGATGAACCGCCGCTACTCCAACCGCTGGTCGGCGTCGATCGGCGGCGCCTATACGATGCTCGGGGACTTTCCGAACAACTTCCCGAACAACCCGAATGAGCCGGGCTTCGAGGAACGCACCACCTGGAACCTGAAGGCGTCCGGCAGTTTCGACGCGGCCTACGGCATTCGCCTTTCGCCGGTGCTGCGTCACCAGTCGGGCGACCCCTATGCGCGCACGGTGTCGGTCTCGGCGCCGTCTGGTCTCATCGCCAGCGGCACGCACTACGTGGATTCCATGGATGCCAACCGCGAGGACAACATCTGGGTGTTCGACGTGCGCACCGAAAAGACCGTCAACTTCGGCGACCGCAGCCGCGCCCGCCTGTTCCTCGATGTCTTCAACATCACGAACAGCCACGCATCTGAGACCATCAGCCAGGCCACCGGCCTCGGCTATCAGAAGCCGTCCGCGATTCTCGCGCCGGTCACGGCGCGGCTCGGGGTCAGGTTCCTGTGGTGATTCCGCGATCGAGTTGACTCCTGTGGGGGAGTCGGTGCGGGAGGGGGGCACACGCCACGCCAAGCCTCAACCCCTCCCGCTTTTTTTACGGTTGAGCTTCCCTCCTGGTTGATGCGGATTACCATTCCGGGGATGAAGCGCGCACAGGTGGAGCGGCTGTCGGTCCGCTTCGCGCTCGCGATCGGGTTCTGCGTCACGCTCGGCCTGTGGCTCTACACCGGGTACGCCTTCGCACGGCGGATTGAAACACTGCGGCGCGACGCGGCGGAGGTGGCGTCGCGCTACACGCGCGCGCAGGAGTTGCTGTCCACGGTTCGCGCCCAGGTGCTGCTCAGCTCGGTGCGGGTCCGCGACGCCCTGCTCGATCCCCGTCCCGAATCGGTGCTCGACAACCGCAATCAGCTCGAAGCCTCCTATCGGGTGATCGCGATGGCCCTGACCGACTACGAGCCGGTCATTGCCTCGAGCGGCGAAACCGATCAACTGTCCAGCCTGCAGCGTGGCGTCGACGACTTCCACCAGACGTCGCTCGGCGTGCTGGCCGACGCCGCGGGCCGCAGTCCATCCACGATTCGGGAGATTCTCAACACCCGCATCGTTCCGCGGCGCGAGGCGGCGATCGGCATTTCCGACGAGATTCAATCACTGAATCGCCGCGCGTTCATTCAGCAACAGGCCGATCTCGCCGAGATTCATCGCGCCGCCGAGCTGCAGAGCCGACGCAGCCTCGGCGTGGCGCTGGTCATCGGCCTCAGCGTGCTGCTGCTGACGAGTCTGTATGCCGGCCGCCTGGAGCTGCGGCTGCGGCACCAGATGGAGCGCGACGCGCGCATGTCGCAGGAGCTGCAGGACGCGGCGGCGAAGCTGATTGCCGCTCAGGAAGAGGAGCGCCGCACGATTGCCCGTGAGCTGCACGACGAAGTCGGTCAGGTGCTGAGCGCGTTGAAAGTCGAACTCGACCTGGCGCAGCGCTCGATTGCCGCCGGCGGGCCGGCCACGGAATTGGCCGAAGCCCAGACCATTGCCGACGGTGCGCTCAACACGGTCCGCAACCTGACGCAGTTGCTGCACCCGGCGGCGCTCGACGACCTCGGTCTCGTTCCGGCCATCGATTCGTCGCTGCGCGGGCTGGCCCGCCGCCAGGACATCCGGACCACGCTGCACCAACACGGCCTGCCCGACCGCCTGCCTCGCGAGGTGGAGCTGGCCGCCTATCGAATCGTACAAGAGGCGATCACCAACGTCGGCAAGCACGCTCACGCGACCCGGTGCGACGTGCATCTGACACAACTCGACGATCGCCTGCTGATCGAGGTTGAGGACGACGGCGTCGGCTTCGTCGACGACACCGATCGCCCGATTATCGCCCGCGGTCTCGGCCTGATCAGCGTGCGCGAGCGCGCCTCGCGCCTCGGCGGCACGTTCAACGTCGTCAGCGAACCGGGCCACGGCACGCGGCTGATCGTGAGCCTGCCCGAAAGGAGTGCCGCTCTTGCCTAAGCTGAGAGTGCTGTTGGGGGACGACCACACGCTGATGCGGCAGGGCCTGCGCAAGATCATGGAAGAGCGGCCGGAGTGGGAAGTTGTCGCGGAAGTCGGCGACGGGCGTGAGGCGGTCAAGAAGTGCCAGGCGCTCAAGCCGGACGTCGCGGTCCTGGATGTGGCGATGCCGCTCTTGAACGGGATCGATGCGACGCAACAAATCGCGAAGAAGGTTCCTGAAACCAGAGTGCTCGTGCTGAGCATGCATTCCGACGAGGCCTATGTGACGCGGGCGTTGCAGGCCGGCGCCACGGGATACATGCTCAAGGATTCGGCCGGCAAGGACTTGTTGAAGGGGATTGCGTCGGTGGCCGCCGGGCAGGCCTACTTCAGTCCGGCCATCGCGCGGCTGATGCTGGACGACTACGTCCGCCGCGTGTCGGGCACCGATGTCATCGACCGCTACGAGACGCTGTCGGCCCGCGAACGCGAGATCTTCCAGCTGATCGCCGAGGCGCGCACCAACAAAGAGGTGGCCGAGCTGCTCGAGATCAGCCCGGCCACCGTCGAAACGCACCGCGCGCGGATCCTGCAGAAACTCGACATTCACAACACCGCGGAGCTGGTTCTCTATGCAGTCCGCCGCGGCGTCATCTCGTGATTCGAGCCAACGGCGGTGTCATTCGCGTGGCAGGCACGACGTGTTGGGCAAGTCGTAACGGATCGTGACGCGTTGAGCGAAGGCGGCGACGAAGTCGCGGTGCGCCACATCCACTTCGCAAGGCTCGGCCGACACGGCTTCGATCACTTCGCGTCGGAGTCGTTCATGCGAGCGGACAACCTGCAACAGTGCCGCGACGCTGATGCCGGCGGCCAGCGCCGTTCGCAGCAGTCGCGTCGAGCCAACGTGCGCCAGCAACCGCTGCCACGCCGCCAGGCCGCATCCGGCGAGCATCGCGAGCACACAGGCCACCGGCAACTGGTTGCGATGCCGGTAAAGATAGAAGCTGAGCGCCGCTGTGAGCAGCGTCACCAGGCCCGCCAGCACACCGACCCTCGGGCGCGCCGCGGCACCGACCGCGGCCAACGCCAGGACGGGAATGGCCAGCGCGAGGCGCGCCGGACGAAGCAGCAGCGCGCCGTCGTCGCTGAGCAGGCCGGGCACGACTGACCCGACCAGCGTCGCGCCGCTGTTGTAGAGCATCTGCCTCCAGTTCTCCCCCTGCAGCGGGGCCACGCACTGCATGGACGCCTCGACGAAAAAGCCCATCTCCTCGCAATAGCGATTCAGCGCACCGCCATTCAAGATGATCAGGCGCAGCCCGGCGTAGGTCGCTGCGGCCAGCACGGCCGGCACGAGGTGATCGCGCCGTCGGTGGACCGCGCCATGGATGGCGATCGCCAGTGCGAATGCCAGGCCGTATTCCTTCCCCAGCGGCGAGGCCAGCAGCAGCGCCGTCATGAGCAGCGCCGCGCGCCACGACAGGACCGTCGGGCCGGAACGGACGAGTATGAGGATCGCCGCCAGACCGCAGGCACAGGCCAGCGTCATTTGCCGTTCCACGATCCAGATCACCGCGCTGCCCGCGCGCTGGTCCACGAGTAGAAGCCCCGCGGCGGCGAGCGCGCTGAACGGCGAGGCGGTGAGGGCATCGACGATCAGAAACACGAGCCATGCGCACAGCGCCCAAAGCAGGATGTTGACGGCGTGATGTGCCGCGACTTCCGAGAGTTGGACGAGTCGATGCTCGAGCCAGATCGTCGCATAGGCTAGCGGCCGCCATTCGGGATAGATCGCTGGATCGACGCGGATCAGTGCATCAGCCGAGGCGTGATCAGCCCACGCCAGCACATAGAGGTTGTCGCCCGCGGTGGGCAGGATTGTCAGCCCAGGCCGGTAAATCAGGAACGCCAGCGCGGCCAGGAGCCCGAGCGCAGTCCGGCGGGCGATATGGCCTGGACGGTTCGTGCCGTTACTATGGGCGGATCCGCCGGCGCGCGCAATACGGCCGATCCATGATGTCGCGATGGATTAGGATCGGCGGCGTGGATATGCGCTCCCTTACAGTCGCGCTGACGCTCACCCTGTTTGCAGCCGCCGGCGCCGCCGCTCAGCAGGACGCCGCCAGCCTCGGAACGAAGCTGATCGCCGATCCGGCGATCAAAACCGCCATCGAGGCGATCCGCGCGGCGGAACCGCAGACCATCGAAGACCAGGTTTGCCTCTGCGAAGTGGAGGCGCCGCCGTTCAAGGAAGCAAAGCGCGCCGAAGTGTATGCGCGAATGTTTCGCGAGGTCGGGTTGCAGAACGTGCGCATCGACAAGGAAGGCAACGTGCTTGCCGAGCGTCCGGGCACGCAGCCGCGTCCGCGCCTGGTGTTCAGCGCGCACCTCGATACCGTGTTTCCCGAAGGCACCGACGTCAAGGTGAAACGCGACGGCAACGTGCTGCGCGGACCCGGCATCGGGGATGATTGCCGCGGCCTGGCCGTGGTGCTCGCAGTGGTTCGGGCGATGAATCAGGCGAAGATCCAGACGCCCGGGACCATCACGTTCGTCGGCACCGTTGGCGAAGAAGGGCTCGGCGACCTGCGTGGGGTGAAATACCTCTTCAACGAGGGCATGAAAGGCCAGATCGATCGCTTCGTATCGGTCGATGGCACCGGGCTTGGCATCACCCACATCGCCGTCGGCAGCCTGCGCTATCGCGTCACTTTCAAGGGTCCCGGTGGTCACAGCTACGGTGCGTTCGGCCGCATTCCCAACCCGCTGCACGCGCTGGGCCGCGCCGTGGAAACGATCTCGCAGTTCGAGGTACCGGCCGATCCGAAGAGCACCTTCAACGTCGGCCGCGTCGGCGGCGGGACGTCGGTGAATGCCATCCCGTTCGAGTCGTGGTTCGAGATGGACATGCGGTCGGCGAGCCCGTCGGCCCTGCAGGCGATCGACGCCAAGTTCCATCGCGCCGTGGACGACGCGGTGAAGGCGGAAGACGCGCGATGGAAGACCAGCGTCTTGAAGGTCGACAAGCAGTTGGTGGGCAACCGCCCGGCCGGGCAAACCGCTCAGAATTCGCCGATCGTGCAGGCGGCCGTGTCGGTGACGCGCGCGCTCGGTCTCACCGTGTCGCTCGACGAAGGTTCAACCGATTCGAATATCCCGATGAGCCTCGGCATTCCGGCGATCACGATCGACGGCGGCGGCCGCGGCACCGGCGCGCACGCCCTGGACGAGATGTTCGATCACACGAATTCGTGGCAAGGATCGCAGCGAGCGTTGCTGTTGGCTATTGCGCTGGCGCAGCAGTAGAGCCAGTCAGCGCGTTTTTGAGCGTCTCCAGAAGCGCGGCATACTCGGCCTCGTCGTCGGCAAAGCGCTTGCGGTAGGCCGCCTCGGTTAGCTTCTGACTTTTCCAGTCGTTGTTGTACAGGACTTGCGCTGACATGTCGCGCCAGCTGATGTCGAACGGCGCGTTCTTCGCCGGCGCCGCGCTGAGACCGTTCGCCTGCGAATCCGTGACGAAGAGTCGTCCCTGCTTGTCGGCGGCGGCGTTGAGATCGAGATAGACCTTCCGAAAGTCTCCTTTCACCAGCTGCTCCTTCAGCAGCGCCGGCGCGGCGTAGCGGCCGCTGATCGCGAGCAGCTGCACGCCCTTGATGTGCATGGCGGCGACGAAGCGCCCCGGCTCTGTCGGATGCGCGGCCGCGACCGTGTCGAGCCCGCGTTGCTGCATCAGCTTGATGACGTCGGTGACGAGCCCGGCAGAGTTGCCGCCGGCCGGTAGCGTAGCGGTGGCGAGGAGTAGGGCGACGACGAGCGAGGAGATGTAGCGCATCACGGTCCCCCAGGTCGTTTGTAGCGCTCGAGAGACTTACGCGCAATACAGTCTTGACGGGAGGGTCTGGGTCCGCTGGCTACCTGCCGGCGAGCTCCCGCATCCGTGCGAGCTCGATCTCGCGCTGGCGTCTCATGGCGCGATCGGCGGCGAAGCACCATCCCAGCAGTGCGACGTGCGGAACCGCCATGGCCGCGAGCTCGATGGGCAGCGGACCTGGAATGATCACGGCGATGTAGTTTGTGATCGTCGCGAAAGCGAACACCGGCACGAAGAGCGGGTGACCGCCGACGCCCGGAACTGTGCCGAACTGCATCGCGACGCGCTCCCACGCAGGAGTGTCGCCGAGCGGCCGACCAGCTTCGCCGGCCTCCTCGTAAAAAACCTGCAGGTAGCGGCCAATTCGTTCAGCGCCAAAGTGTAAAGGTCGGATGGCTTCAAACGTCGAGGCAATGACAATGAGTGGGATTATCGACGCCAGCGGATAGGGCAGCCACGCCACCACGGCCGTCAGTACGAGGGCCCAACCCACGATGCCGATTACGAGAAGGATGGGTCGGAGTGCACCGCGTTGCGCGATCGTGCGCCTCAGTACGAGGTACTCGGAGCTATCGTGTCGCCGCATTAATACAAAAATCTTACTTCAATCGAGCTAAGCCCTATTGATCGCTGGAGATAATGGGCTTACAATCCGAAATAACTTTCAATGTTGACGGCCACCGGCTTCAACAAACTATCTGTGTCTCTGGCCTTTGTCGCTATCTCAGCGATAGCCGCGCCAGACTTGTCTGCTGCGCAGAGGGTTGCCCCGAGGCCGGCGGCAAAATCTGCGGCCAAGGCGAAGTCGCAGACACCTGCGCGCGGCACTACTGCGAAGAAGAGAAGTTATTCGGCAGCGACCGCGCGCGCCCGCCGCGCGTCGTTGGCTCGCGCTCGCGCGGAAGCGCGCGCTCGCGAGACGCGCGAGCTGCAGACACCGCGCTTCACCGTCGACGAGTTCGGCCGCGAAATTCCCGACGTGCGCGCTGAGGCCGCCGTCATCTACGATCCGGAATCTGGCGAAGTGTTGTGGGAGAACCACTCGAAGGACCAGCGGTCGATCGCCAGCATCACCAAAGTGATGACCGCGCTGGTGTTCCTCGAGAGCGGCGCACCGCTGGATCAGATGGTCACGGTCCAACGCAGCGACGTGGCGCGCGCGTCGACCACGTATTTGCGCAACGGCTTCAAGCTGACCACCGAAGATCTTCTCAATCTGCTGCTCGTCGGCTCCGACAACGCCGCGGCCCGCGCGCTGGCCCGGGTGTCGCCGATGGGCTATGACGGTTTCATCGAGTCGATGAACATCCGCGCCAAGTCGTTGGGGCTCGACAGCACCACCTACGCGGATCCCTCGGGCCTGCTCGCCGAAAACGTGTCGTCGGCCTTCGACCAGGCGCGGTTGATTGCCTACGCCGCCGCCGATGAGCGGGTCGGCGCGATCATGCGCAAGACCTCCTACACGATGGCGGCCGGCAAGCGCGGAATCACCATCAACAGCACCAACCAGATCGTGCGCAGCGGCGACATTGAGGTCGTCGGCGGCAAGACCGGGTTTATCAGCCGCTCGGGTTACTGCCTGGCCACGCTGCTGCGCCTGCCGCAGTCAGGCAAGCAGGTGGCGTTCGTCGTGCTCGGCGCGAAATCGAACGCCGGCCGGTTCTGGGAAACGAGGCATCTGTTCAACTGGATGGCCACGCGCACGAAGGCGTTGCTTGAAGGTGACTTCCAGAATCAGCAGCAGCAGGATTAGCGCTTCATCACCGCCGCGTCCAGCGGCAGCGTCGCAATCACATCAACATACGGCAAGAGTGGGCGCTGCGCCTTGCGCGCGTCGAGCGCTTTCACCCATCGTCCGCACGGCGCGCAAATCATGACCCGGTAGACCCCGTCCGGCGTGGCCATCGACTTGATCGACGCCCGGTCGTCGTTGCCGCAGTACGGACAGGCGATGGGGCTGAATGCCCAGCGGACGTGACAGCGGCCGCACACCAGCAGCCGGTCACCGTTGGTCGTGATGAGCGAGAATCCAGGCTCGGCGGCGCAGACCGGACAAACGCGCCGGGTCCACTGATCGAGGCTGACGCGCTGTTGCAATACTTCGGCGGTGCGCTGCAGGTACGGGCGTGCCGCCCATCCCAGCACCTCGTCGAGCATTTCGACATCGAGCGTCGGCTGCTGCTCGAACCACGCGCGCATCACGTCGGGCAGCGTTGGACTGCGCCCCACCGAATGCAGCGCCGTCGCGGTGGCCGCGTCGATCACTTCATGCCGCCGCAGCACGTCGGTGACCTGCCGCACCAGCAGCCGCACGTCATTCCAGTCGAAGGCGATCTGCGCGAACTGCAGCAGCGGCTGGCCGCTGCTCAATCGCGCGGCCAGCGTCTCGGGGGGCGTTTCAATCCACGGTGTGGTGATGCGGCCTTGCACGCGCCGCACCGCTTCGATCAGATCCACCTGCAAGCCCGCGGCCGGCGCCAATTCAGGCTGGCGCGCGGCAATCGCCTTCAATTCGACGACGTCGCGCGGCTGCAGGCGCGAGCTTGGTGTCAATCCGGACACGGGGCCGATCATACAGCCATCGGCGCTCCGCGCTCTGGCCCGGGCGAGACTAAGCTATTCATGTGACCCGGGAGTCAGCGACGCCCCCCAGTACGCCGCCGCAACCAAAAACCCGAAAACGGAAAAGCCGCGGGCTTCGCATTCTGATGATTGCATCCGAGGCGCAGCCCTTCTCCAAAACCGGCGGGCTGGCGGATGTCGCCGGCGCCTTGCCCAAGGCGCTCGGCCGTCTGGGCCACGATGTCACCCTGATCACGCCGCGCTATCGCGGCGTGGCCGACGGCCCGGTTGTGGCCAACGTCTCGATTGAAGTGGCGGCGCACCGCTTCAACACGCGATTGATGCGGGCGCCGATGGGACCCGGCGCGACCGCACTGCTGCTGGATTGTCCGGAGCTGTACGATCGTGATGGCATCTACTACGATTCGTCGGGCGATTTTCCCGACAACCCCGTTCGCTATGCCGTTCTACCCGCGGCGGCGATCGTCTGGGCCGCGACGCAACCGGCGTTCGACATCATTCATGCGCATGATTGGCAAGCAGGCCTTGCACCCGTGTATGCACGAGCACTTGGCACCAGGCACCAAGCACGAGGCACGAGGCCCGAGACACGAGGCACCAGGACCGTCTTCACCATCCACAACCTCGCCTATCAGGGCGTCTTCGAAAAGGCATGGGTCCCGCGTCTCGGACTGCCGTGGCAGGACTTCACGATCGATGGATTCGAGTTCTTCGATCGATTGAGCTTCATCAAAGCCGGCATCAACCTCTCGACCGCGATCACCACCGTTAGTCCGACCTACGCCGACGAGATTCAGCGGCCCGAGTACGGCAACGGTCTCGACGGCGTGATTCGGCGCCGCCGCGGCGCGCTCAACGGCATCCTGAACGGCATCGATCCCGACGAGTGGAACCCCGCCTCGGACCGCCATCTGCCGACGCCGTTCGATGGCGCCGATCTGTCCGGGAAGCGCGCGGCGAAGCGGGCGCTGCTGGAGACGTTCGGCTTCACCATCACCGACGCCGTGCTGGCACGGCCGGTGATTGGCATGGTGTCGCGGATGGTCGATCAGAAAGGGCTGGATCTCATCGCCGCTATCGCCGGCGAGCTGACCTCGCTCGATGCCACCTTCACGATCATCGGGACCGGCGAGCCGAAGTATCAGGACATGTGGCGCTTGTTGTCGCGAGCCCGCCCCGATCGCATCAGCGCGTTCATCGGCTTCGACGAGCGGCGGGCGCATCTGGTGGAGGGCGGCAGCGACATCTTCATGATGCCGTCGCGCTTCGAACCGTGCGGGCTGAATCAGATGTACAGCTTGCGCTATGGCACCGTGCCGGTGGTCCGCGCCGTTGGCGGACTCGTCGACACGGTGCGGCCGTTCAATCCGCGGAATGGCCAGGGCAACGGGTTTCTCTTTGCGCAGTACGATCCGCGCGCGTTCCTCGACACGCTGCGCTCCGCACTGGCCGCGTACCCGAACAAGAAGATTTGGACGCGACTGCAGAAGAACGGCATGAAAGCCGATTTCTCGTGGGACCGCTCGGCGGGTGAGTATGTCAAAATGTACCGACGGTTGAACCGTGGAACGCGGCGCGAGCGCCCGGCATCTAACCGGTAGTGCTGGTGAGTTCCTTAGTGGCCGTTCCAGCGGAACGGTCAGCAGTGAGGTTAAATGGCTTCCGAGAAGATCAAGACGTTTACGGACGCGAATTTCAGCGACGAGGTCAAGAGCGGCGTCGTGCTGGTGGATTTCTGGGCCACCTGGTGCGCGCCGTGCCGCCGCATCGCGCCCATCGTTGACCAGCTCGCCGAGGAATTCAACGGCAAGCTGACCGTGGCCAAGGTCGACATCGACGAAAACCCGATGACCCCGAGCAAGTTCATGGTTCGCGGCATTCCCACGCTGCTGCTGTTCAAGGACGGCGACCTCAAGGAAACCGTGGTCGGCCTCGAGACCAAGGATCGGCTGACGCAGATCATCGCCAAACACCTGTGACCACTGCATCCGGAAGCACCGCGCGCCAGGTCGTCGTCATCGGATCTGGCCCCGCGGGACTCACCGCCGCGCTCTATGCGGCGCGCGCCAACCTCAGGCCGCTCGTCATTGAAGGTATCGAAGCCGGCGGACAGTTGATGCTCACCACGATGGTGGAGAACTACCCGGGCTTTCGCGGCGGGATCATGGGGCCCGATCTGATGGCCGAGATGCGGGCCCAGGCCGAGCATTTCGGCGCCGAAATCATCCAGGGCGACGTCACCGCCGTGGACCTGTCCGAGCGGCCGTTCCGGATCATCGTCGAGAAGACGCTCTACACCACGCAGTCGCTGATCATTGCGACCGGCGCCTCGGCCAAATGGCTCGATCTCGGCGTGGACAAAAAGCTATCCGGCCGCGGCGTGTCGACCTGTGCCACCTGTGACGGCTTCTTCTTCAAGGGACTCCCGGTGGCGGTGATCGGCGGCGGCGACACCGCGATGGAAGAGGCGATTTATCTGTCGAAGCTCGCCACCCGGGTAACGGTGATCCACCGCCGCGACTCGCTGCGCGCGTCGAAGGTGATGCAAGACAAGGCGTTCGCCACCGCCAACATTACCTTCCTGTGGAACAGGGAAGTGATCGACATCAAGGATCTCGCGCAAGGCAAGGTGACCTCGCTCGTGTTGCGGGACACCAAGACCGCGGAGACGAGCGAGCTGGCGGTGGACGGCGTGTTCATCGGCATCGGCCACACGCCGAACACGGCGCTGTTCAAGGGTCAGCTCGACATGCACGACAACGGCTACATCAAGACCCACGATGGCACCCGCACCAACCTCGCCGGTGTGTATGCCGCCGGCGATGTGCAAGACCACGTATATCGTCAGGCGGTGACGGCGGCGGGATCAGGCTGTATGGCGGCGATCGACGCCGAACGATTCTTGTCAGGAACGCTGCACGAAAGTTCAGAGTTAAGAGTGCCGAATGCAGAGCACTCGGTGAGCGCTCTTAACTCTTAACTCTGCACTCAATCGATCCAGCCACCGCCCAGGACTTCATCCGCGTCGTAGAAAACCACGGCCTGACCGGGCGTGATGGCAGTTTGTGGCGCGTCGAATTCCAGTTCGGCTGTCCAATCCGGCTGAAGCCGGACACCACCGGCGGTGTCCGCCTTTAGGCGGATTCTCGCTGGAGCTGCGGCGTGACGATGGCGGATTTGTGCGCTGACGCGCAGCCAATCGGTCGGTGCGCCGCCGCAGATCCAGTTCACCTGCGACGCCGTCAGGCGCGTGCGGCCAAGCGATTCGCGCGACCCCACCACCACTTGCGCCGCATCGGGCTTGATCTCGAGCACGTAAAGCGGCTCGGTTGTGCTGAGCGCCAGCCCCTTTCGCTGCCCAATCGTGAAGCGATGCACGCCGCCGTGCGTGCCGAGCACGTGACCCTCGGCGTTGACGACGGTCCCCGGCCGGGTGGCGTCGGGGGCGGTTCGCTCGACGAATGCCGCGTAGTCCCCGTCCGGCACGAAGCAGATCTCCTGGCTGTCGGGCTTCTCCGTCACGTGCAGCTTGAGCCGCTTCGCATGCGCGCGGACGCGGTCCTTGTCGAGATGACCGACCGGGAATGCGGCGCGCGCCAGCTGCTCCTGGGTCAACGAGAACAGGAAGTAGGTCTGGTCCTTCGAGGTGTCGGCGCCGCGGCGCAGGTGATAGCGGCCCTGGTCATCGCGCACGATGCGCGCGTAATGTCCGGTGGCCAGTTGCTCGGCATCGTAGGCCTTCGCGCGATCGAGCAGCTCGGCAAACTTCAAGTCGCTGTTGCAGTGCGAGCAGGGAATCGGCGTCCGTCCCGACACGTACTCACGCACGAAATGTGAAATCACGTGCTCGCCGAATTGCGATTCGAAATTGACGATGTAATGCGGGATGCCGATGGTGGCAGCCACGCGCCGCGCGTCATAGAGATCGTCGATGGTGCAGCACGTGCCCCACTTCTCGACGGCTGTTGTCGCCTGCCCTGAGCGACCCACGACGAGGCCGGGGGCCTCGTCGCGGGGAGTCGAAGGGTACAGCTGCATCGACACACCGATGACGTCGTGACCCTCCTCGGCGAGCAGGGCCGCGGCGACGGACGAATCCACGCCGCCCGACATGGCGACAACGATTCGCATGTTGTTATTTCTTCGCACCGACCGTGGTCAGGCTGCGGAGCTTCTCCACGATCGGCGGCAAGGCTTCCAGCACGCGATCGACGTCGGCGTCGGTGTTGGCCGCGCCAAAGCTGAAGCGGATGGAGCCCAGCGTGCGCCCGTGCGGGTAACCCATGGCCTTCAACACATGCGACGGCTCGAGCGTCCCGGACGAGCAGGCTGATCCCGACGACACCGCGATGCCCGCCAGGTCCAATCCAATCAGCAACGACTCGGCCTCGACGCGATCGACACTGATGTTCGTGGTGTTCGGCACGCGCGGCGACGCGGCGCCGTTGCGATCAGTACCGGAGATCGACGAGAGAATTCCGGCTTCGAGCCGATCGCGCAATGCCGCCAGGCGCGGCCCCTCGATGCTGACCTTCGAGTGCGCGATGGCCGCGGCGGCGCCGAGGCCGACGAGGGCCGGGACGTTTTCGGTTCCAGCGCGCCGGCTGCGCTCTTGTCTGCCGCCGGTGATGAAGGGCAGCAGCCGAACGCCGCGCTTGACCCACAGCGCGCCGGCCCCTTTGGGTCCGTAGAATTTGTGCGCCGCAATCGACAGCATGTCGACGCCGAGCGCCCGCACGTCGAGAGACAGCTTGCCCGCCGATTGGACGGCGTCGGTGTGAAACAACGCGCCGCGCTCGTGGGCGATCGCCGCCAGCTCAGCGATTGGCTGCACCGTGCCAATTTCGTTGTTGGCGTGCATCACCGACACCAGGGCGACGTCATCCGCGATCGCCTCGCGCAGGCGATCGGGATTGACGATCCCGCTGGTGTCGACCGGGAGAATCGTCACGCGCCAGCCGCGCTTCGCCAGCGCTCTCATGGTGTTGAGCACGGCTTCGTGCTCGATGCCCGAGGTGATTAGGTGCTTTCGCCCAGACGGCTCGAGGGCCTCGGCGGCGCCCCGAATGGCCAGGTTGTCGGCCTCCGTCCCGCCACCCGTATAGATGATTTCCGACGGATCCGCCGATAAGAGGGTAGCGACGGCCGCGCGCGCCTCGTCGAGCGCAGCCTTGGCCTGCTGACCGAAATGGTGAACGCTGGACGCGTTTCCCCAGACGTCACGCAGCGCCTGGGCCATGCGGTCGGCGGCGATGGGGTCGAGCGGCGTCGTGGCGTTGTGATCGAGGTAGACGCGCATGGGTGAAAACAGGATCGTAACATTCCTGCTAACTCTCAGCAATAAAAGGACTAGACATAGTTTGACGGCAACTCCTATACTGTCGGGACTTCAAACCGAGACCCTGTCCCCGGGTTTCAGAACTGGCACCCTCGACCCGGATTTCCCGTAGAAGAGGGGGAGGAATTCAGCGATGTGGAAGCGTGACGAGTCGGTTAAACCGGCCGCGCCCCCGGCGCCTGCTCCGGCGGCTGCGCCCCCGGTCGCAGCGGGTGCTGCGCCGGTAGGGGCGAACGAGCCGCGTGCTCAACTCGGGAGGGACATGGTGAATATTGGAAAGTCAGTCGTCATCAAGGGTGAGTTGAGCGGTAGCGAAGATCTCACGATTGAGGGACATGTCGAAGGCCGCATCGACCTCAAGGGCAACGTGCTGACGATCGGGCCCAACGGCAAGATCAAGGCGGAAGTGTTCGCCAAGTCGGTGGTCGTGCTCGGTGAAGTCACGGGCAACGTGACAGCCTCCGAAAAGGTCGACATTCGCGACAACGGATCGGTCGACGGCGACATTGCGTCGCCGCGCGTCGCCATTGCGGAAGGCGCGCACTTCCGCGGCAGCGTCGACATGCAGCGTGCCGGCGCCAAGTCGCAGCAACAGCAAGCGCGGCCCAACACGCCGCAACCGCAATCGAGCCCGCAGCCGCCGCAACAGAGTCAGCCGCAGGTTCAGCAAGGGCAGCGAGTCGGCGCGTAATGGCCGAATCGACCCGCTCGCTGACCGATCTGTTTGGGATACTCGGCGCACGGAAAGCCGGCGAGACCGGCGCCGTCGCCGAGTCGCCAGTCAGGACGGCAAGTGAAGCGGCGTATGCCACCAAGGCCCTGCAGAAATTCCTTTCTTGTCTGCAGGCGAATGAAAACCCGTTGCTGCTCGACCTCGGCCCAGTGGTCGGGAGCAACGTCACGTTCTTTGGCGATCAATTGGGCTGCCGGATCCGTGTTGAAGATGTCGCCGCCGACATCGACCGGCATGTGAAGAGCAACACCGTCGATCAGTTGCCGGGGTTCTTCAGCAAGCGCTTCACGCAGGCGCCCGGCAGTGTCGACGGCATCTTGTGCTGGGACCTGCTCGACTTCCTCGACCGGCCCGCGGCGCAGTCGCTGGCCACGGCGTTGTCGTCGCTGCTGAAGCCCGACGGCTGTCTGCTCGGCTTCTTCAGCACCGCCGAGACGCACGACGCCGTGTACACGAAGTACGTGGTCGTCGATCACGCCAACCTGAAGTACCGCACGTATCCGGCGGCGCGGCCGCGCCAACGCAATCTGCTCAACGGCGACATCATCAAGCTATTCAAGGATCTGCGCGTCACCGACTCGTTCCTGATGAAGAGCAAGGTGCGCGAGATGCTGTTCAGAAAACCCGCCCGCCGCTAGGCACCAGGCACGAGGCACGCGATGGCGCGTCCGGTCGTGGCCTTTCTCAGTGATTTTGGGACGCGCGATCACTACGCCGGAAGTATGAAAGGCGTCGTGCTAGGAGTGTGTCCGGATGCGACGCTTGTGGACATCGGCCACGACATCCCCGAGCACGACGTGCTCGCCGGTGCGCTCGAGCTGGCCGCCTGCTATCGCTACTTCCCGCCCGGTACGATCTTTCTGGTCGTCGTCGACCCCGGCGTCGGCTCGTCGCGTCGCGGGATTGCCGTCGAGTGCGGTGACTACAAGTTCGTGGCGCCCGACAACGGTGTGTTGTCGGCGGTGTTCCGCGAGACGCCGCCGAAGAGAGTCGTCGAGCTGACCGAGCGCAAGTACGCGCGGCCGACGGTCAGCCGCACCTTCGAGGGGCGCGATCGATTTGCGCCGGCCGCCGGATGGCTGGCCAAGGGCATCGCGCTCGTGTCGCTCGGCAAGAGCATCTCCAACTATCGCGTGATCGATCTGCCGAAGCCGGTGGCCGGTCAGGGCGAACTGACGGGTGAAGTCGTGCGCGTCGATCGATTCGGCAACCTGATCACCAACATCGATCGCCGCACCTTCGAACAGCTCGCCGACGGGGCCGGCGTGGCGATCACTGCCGGCGACCGCGACGTCCCGCGCCTCGTCGCGACCTACGCCGAAGCGCCGGCCGGCGAGATCTGCGCACTGTTCGGCAGCACGGATCACCTCGAGATCGCGATCAACGCCGGCGACGCCGCGCGGACGCTCGGGCTCGGCCGTGGCTCGCGGGTCAGGGTGCGGCTCGTGCAATAATCATGGTTTCGACCCATCAACCAATCGTCCGTCTTGATCAATCAGCAATCTGAGATCAGAGATCTGAAATGGAATCCGACCTTTCCTTAGAGTTTCTTCGCGTCACTGAACAGGCCGCCGTCGCCTGCGCGCACACCATGGGCCAGGGCGACCGCCACGGTTCGGACCAGGTGGCGGTGGAAGCCATGCGGCGCGAGATGGACACGGTGCCGATCGACGGCACCGTGGTGATCGGCGAGGGTGAGCGCGACGAAGCGCCGATGCTGTACATCGGCGAGAGAGTCGGGCTCGCGCACAAGGACAACACCAACCGCCGCAAATGGGACGAGGTCGACATCGCCGTCGATCCGCTCGAGGGCACCAACTTGTGCGCCACCGGCGCGCCCAACGCGATCGCGGTGCTCGCCGCGTCGGAAAAGGGCGGGTTGCTGCACGCGCCGGATCTCTACATGGAGAAGCTCGTCGTCGGTCCGAACTCGAAGCATGTCGTCGAGCTCGACGCTCCGGTGCGGGAGAACCTGCGCGCGATCGCGCGCAGCCTCGGCCGGCAAGTCGACGAGCTTACGGTGGTCGTGCTGGATCGGCCGCGGCACGAGAAGCTGATCGGCGACATCCGCGCCACCGGCGCGCGCATTCGACTGATCGGCGACGGCGATCTCTCGGGAGGGATTTCGGCGGCGGTCTCCGGCACTGGCGTGCATGCGTTGATGGGGACCGGTGGTGCGCCTGAAGGCGTGTTGACGGCCGCGGCCATGCGTTGCCTCAACGGTGAGATTTTCGCGCGACTGGTCACCCAGAAGCCCGAAGATGAAGAGCGGTGCCGCGCGATGGGCATCACCGACTTCAAGAAGATTTACAAGTCCACCGACCTCGCGTGCGGCAAGGACATCGTCTTCGCCGCCACAGGCGTCACGGACGGGTCGTTTCTGAAGGGCGTGCGTTTCTTTGGCGCCGGCACGCGCACCTCCTCGCTGGTGATGCAGACGACGCCGCATCGGGTGCGGTTCATCGATAGCATCCAGGTGTTCCCGGGACCCACCATCAAGATTCGTTTCTGATTGGACGAACGCCAGAGCCGCCGGAACATCCTCGCCGCCGCCGGTGCGGGTTGCATCGGCTTCACCGGCTTCACCCTGGTGATGCCGTTTCTCCCGCTCTACATCGCTGAACTCGGCACCACCGACATCGGCGAGATCGCCCTCTGGACGGGCCTGATTCTCGGCGCCACCCCCACCGTGACTGCGATCAGCGCCCCATTGTGGGGCCGCGTCGGCGATACGTACGGCAGCAAAGTCCTCGTGGTCCGATCGCTGATGGCATTCATCCTCACCAAGGCAGCGATGGCGTTCGTGACCGCGCCATGGCAGCTGTTCGCGCTGCGCGCGTTGCTGGGAGTCTTCGCCGGGTACGGCGCCCTCACCATCTCGATGGCCGCGCAGTCGGTGGCGAAGGAAAGGATGGCCTACGCGATCGGCACCGTGCAGACCGGCCACCGGCTTGGCCCTGCGATCGGCCCGGTGATTGGGGGGGTGCTGGCGCCGGCGGTCGGACTGCGAAACGCGTTTCTGGTGGCCGCGGCTTTCTATGCGGCGGCCATGCTGTTGGTCATCTTCGTCTACCAGGAACCTCGCATCGCTCGAGCGGCGGAGAAAGGGCGCGGCGGCTGGGAGGTGTTCAGGCAGCTCGTTCGCCAGCCTGGGTTCCTGCTGGCGCTGTTCGTGATCTTCGGCCTGCAGACCGTCGATCGCAGTTTCGGCCCAGTGTTGCCGCTGTTCGTGTCGCAGGTCGGCGTGCCGGATGAGCGGATACCGATCGTCGCCGGCGTGCTGTTTTCCATGGCTGCGCTGTCTGCCGCAATCGGATCGCAGCTTGCTCCGCGACTGCTCAGACGCCGCACCGCCACACGCGTGATCGTCATCGGCACGGTGACCGCCGCTGTCGCACTGGGAGCGATTGTGATTGCGCCCAGTCTTCTCGTGCTCGGTGTGGCGATTGTGATTGCCGGCGTGTCGATGGGGTCGTCGACGACGGCAATTTATTCAGTGGCCGGCGGCTTGCTGCCGCACGATGCGCACGCGACCGGGTTCGGCATCATGACCACGGCGTCGCTGATGGGCCTGGCGGTGAGCCCCGTCGCCGCCGGATTGATCGGCAGCGCGGGGTTGCGCATCGTGTTTGTGGCCGACGTATTTCTGCTGTTGCTGCTGGGGATCCTGGTCTGGAAACGCTTGCGGGTTCAGCCGCTGGAGTCAATGAAAGGCGCTGAGCTGGTGGAGCCTTAGTCGTCCTGCCAGCGCTTCTTGTGCTTCTCTTTGCGAAACGGCCGTTTCGACTTGTCCTCGTGAACGCCGCCCGTTTGCCTCGGCAACGGCGCCCGCGGCAATTTTGGCTTGCCCTTCGTTTTCTTCGCGCGAGGCATGGTGTCCCTTAATATGCACCAATGTCGACATCGGTGCGTCCTCGCTGACTTGTGGAGTCCGGCACCAAGACGGCAATTCGAGTGGAGGAGGTCACCTTCTCCTACCCCGAGGCGGCCCGCGAGGCCATTCGGAACGTCGACTTCACGGTCGAGCGTGGTGAGATCTTCGGTTTTCTCGGCCCGAGCGGTGCGGGCAAGAGCACCACGCAGAACGTGCTGATTCGGCTGATCGAAGGTTATTCCGGTCGGGTCGAGGTGCTCGGCCGCGATCTCCGCATGTGGGACGCCGACTACTACCGGCGCATTGGGGTCGCCTTTGAGTCGCCGAACCACTACCTGAAGCTGACCGCGCGCGAGAACCTCGAATTGTTCGCCGGTCTCTACGCTGCTCCCATGAGCACCATCGACGGACTGCTCGACCGTGTCGGGCTGAGCGGCGATGCCGGCCGGCGAGTGGAGGAGTTCTCAAAAGGAATGCGCGGCCGGTTGACGTTAGCGCGGGCCCTTCTGCATCGGCCCGAGCTGTTGTTCCTCGACGAACCCACCGCCGGTCTCGATCCCGTGACCGCGCGCCGGATACGCCAGGTCATTCGCGACGCACGCACCGCGGGCGCGACCATCTTTCTGACGACGCACGACATGACCACGGCGGACGAGCTGTGCGACCGCGTGGCCTTCCTCGTCGACGGGACGATCGTCGCCGCTGAGCAGCCGCGCGCGCTGCGGCTGGCGCATGGCCGCCGGGTGGTCCGGATCGAAGCGGTGCGCAACGGTGCGCGCGTGGTCGAAGAGTTTCCGTTATCGGACCTGGCCACCAACCCCGCGTTCCTCGCGGCCCTTCGTTCCAATCACCTCGAAACCATTCACACCTCGGAAACCACGCTCGAGGATGTCTTCGTGCTGATGACAGGAAGGAACCTGTCGTGAGGCCGTGGCTGGCGGCGCTCCGCGCCGACGTGCTGCTGCAGGCCCGCCACGGATTCTACGCCGCCAGCGTATTCATCGTCGTCGTGATCGGCGGTCTGCTGTTGACGATCCCCGCGTCGGCGCGCGCGGATCACGGTCTGTGGGTGCCGGCGTTGTTCGTCGTCAATCTGCCGATGACCACCTTGTTCTTCATCGCTGGCATGATTTCCCTTGAGCGCGACGAGGGAACCCTGTACGCACTCGGCGTCACTCCGGTGACTGCCGGGCAGTATCTCGCGCTGCGCATGGTCACGCTGACTCTGCTGGCGGTCGTGGAAACGCTGGCAGTCGCCTCGACGGCGTTCGGGGTCGGTTCGTGGCCGCTCCTGATTGCCGGTGCAGCGGCTCTCGGCGTCTTCTATACCGCGTGTGGCGCCGGTCTCAGCGCGCGCTATACATCGATCAACGAACTGATCTTGCCGGGGTCGGTTGTCGTGACAGTGCTCCTGCTGCCGTTGCTCGCGCATTTCGGACTGGCGGCCCGCGGCATATTCCTGATTCATCCGATTGAACCCCCGCTGACCCTGGTGCGCGCCAGTTACTCTGGCGCCTCCGCAGGTGAACTTGCCTTCGGGGCCGTTGGTTCACTGGTGTGGTGCCTCGTCGCGTGGCAGTGGGGCATCGCGAGCATTGCACGGGCGATGCGCGACACGCGTGCCACGGGGGGACGGTGACGCCCGCGGCGCTGCGGACGCTGATTGCTGCCGACGCGCGCGTGCTGTGGCGCGATCCGCTGCTGGTGTGGATGACGGCCATGCCGATTGGGATGGCCGCCTTGATCCGAAGCGTCGTTGGCGTCGTCGAGAACATGCTCGGGTCGAGCTTCGATCTGTCTCCCTACTACCCGTTGATCATGGGCGGCTATCTGATGACCGCACCGGGACTGATTGGGTTCGTCGTCGGTTTCCTGCTGCTCGACGAGCGTGACACCGGCACGCTGCGGGCGTTGCGAGTGACACCGCTGCCCACGACACAGTACATGGCGTATCGCATCGCCGTCCCGCTGATCGCGGGCACTCTCGCGACGATGATCGGTTACCGGTTCGCCGGCCTGAGTCCGATACCGACTGCGGCGCTCGCGGCGATCGCCGCGGTGGCCAGCTTGTCGGCACCGCTGCTTGCCCTGGTGCTGGCCGCCGCCTCGCCCAACAAAGTGGCTGGCTTCGCCGTGGTCAAGGTGCTCAACGCGGTCAATCTGCTGCCGATCGCGGCGTTCTTCGTGCCGCCGCCGATGCAATACATGGCCGGTGTGCTGCCCACATACTGGCCGATGCGCGCGCTGTGGTCGGTCGCCATGGGCGCACCCTATTGGCCGTTTCTCGCGATGGGCGGCGCCGTCGGGGCGGTCGCGGTGCTGCTGGCCGCTCGGGTGTTTCACCGGCGCCTGATGGCGTCTTGAAGTTCGTCGTTCAGACGAAGAACCGGAATACGCCGGCGGCGATCATCGTCGGCGTGATCGCGGCGAGCAACAGCTTGACGGGATTGACCGAGCCGCCGAAGAACCGGCCGAGCAATGCCTGGCCCGCGGGATTCGGCGCGTTGGCGATCACAGTGAGGCCGCCGCCGGTGACGGCGCCTTCCACCACCGCCACTTTGAAGCTCTCCTGAAAGTCGGGCACCAGCGTCGCCAGATACGTGATCAGCGCGTTGTCGTTGAACGCGGTCAGCACGGTCGCGCCCCAGAAAAGTCCGTCCTCGGACAAACTGGACAGCACCGGCGCGATCCACCATCCCTGCAAGCCGCCATGAATAACGAGGCCGGCCAGGAAGAAGCCGACGAGCAGCGGGGTCTTGATGTCGAGACGCGACTGATAGGCGGCGGTCGCGCGTGCGAATCCCAGGAAGATGAGGAAGCCGCCGACGAAGAGTGCCGGGTAATGCGCGTTCATCACCGTCCACGCAATGAAGCCGATATGCGCAAGAGTGACCCAAGCCGGCACCGGCAGTAATGCCTGATCGGGTGGTGCGTCTTCGGCGGCGACCTCGACGTCCGGCACCGCCTTGGCGGCGGTCAGCTTGCGGAATTCCGAGCGGAAGAGCACGTAATAGAGAGTGGTGGAGACGGCGATCGCGCCGGCCGCGCGCCACCCGAAATGCGCCAGCATGAACGGCGTGTCCCATTCCCACGCCCGCGCCACCATCAGCACCGGCGGAGCCGCAAAGTGCGTCAACGTGCCGCCGATTGACACGTTCACGAACAGCAGGCCGAGCGTTGCGTAGCGCAAAGAAGCCGAAGGTTGGAGATCGAAGAACTGCCTCGCCAGCAGCAGCGCGCCGATGGTCATCGCCGCCGGCTCGGTAATGAACGAACCGAGCAGCGGTGCCACGGTCAGGATGGCGATCCACCACGCTGCGGGAGTCGAATGGCCCAGCCGGGCCACAGCGCGCAGCCAGATTTCGGCCAGCGCCACGATTGGCCGCGTTGACGCCAGAGCCATGATGACCACCACGAACAACGGCTCCGTATAGTTGACGGTCGAGTTCACGTAGTGGGTTGCCGTGGACCACCCCTCAGCGAAGGCAATGGCAAAGAGCAGCACGACCGACCACAGCCCGAAGATCACTTCCACTTCACCGAGAAAATGCAGCAGCTCGGCCAGCACACTCGGCGTGCCGGCTCTGCCCTGTGCTGTCATGCGCTGCTCGTGCCGATGTTGAACCGCATGCGCCGCGGCGGTGAACCATCCCGCGACGAAGGTGTGAATGACGGCGATGAAGAAGATCGCCGTCGCTACGAGGTTGAACGGCTCGATATCTATCCGCGACTGCAGAACGTCGAGCAGCCCCTGGTGCGGTAGTGCGGGATAGGTAGAAAGGTCGCGCGGAAACTCCGTCAACGTCTCATGCATCGCTGGCACGATTATAGGCGCGAACTCCGGATGCTAGAATCGAAGTGACGATGAGTACACGGCGTCCCGTGCTGGTGGAACGGGCTGCGTTGGTCGGGCTGGTCACTGGCGGCGCGCGGCGGATCGACGCCGAGCGTTCGCTTGAAGAGCTCGGCGGTCTTGCGGAGGCTGCAGGGGCACGCGTAGTGCTGCGCGTGCTGCAAGATCGCCCCAAGCCCGATCCCGCGACGTTTCTCGGCAGCGGCAAGGTGGAGGTGCTGGCCGCCGCAGCGGCGGAAGCCGATGCCGATGTGATCGTCTTCGACAACGAGCTGTCGCCGGCACAACTCCGCGAGCTCGGCAAGCGGATCAATCGGAAGATCATCGATCGGACTCAACTGATCCTCGACATCTTTGCCCGCCGCGCGCGGACCCGCGAAGGCAAACTGCAGGTCGAGTTGGCGCAGCTCAAGTACTTGTTGCCGCGGCTGGTTGGCGCCGGCGCTGAATTGTCGCGCCTCGGCGGCGGCATCGGCACGAGAGGCCCCGGCGAAACCAAGCTCGAGGCCGATCGCCGGCGCATTCGCGTCCGCATGAAGACGCTGCACGATGACATCGCGGTGGTGCGCCGGCGGCGCGCCCAACTGCGCGAGCGCCGCCACAAGATCGACGTTCCGACCGTTGCCCTTGTCGGCTACACCAACGCCGGCAAGACGACGTTGTTCAACCGCCTGACTCGCGCCCAGGCGGAGGCTTCGAACGCTCTTTTCGTCACCCTCGATCCTCTCGTCCGGCGCGTCGCGCTGCCCGACCGCCGCGAGTTGCTGCTCGGCGACACCGTTGGCTTCATTGATCGGCTGCCGCACACGCTGGTCGCGGCCTTCCGCGCCACGCTCGAGGAGACGGCCGACGCGGATCTCGTGCTGCACGTCATCGACGCGTCGAATCCCGAACGCGAGCGCCAGGTGGCCGCGGTGGCGCGGGTGCTCGAGGAAGTTGGCGCCATCGGAGTGCCGCGCCTCGAGGTCTACAACAAGATCGACATGATTTCGGCGGACGAGCGCCGCCGGATTCAGGACGCGGATCCGTCGGCGTTGCTGATTTCCGCAGTGACCGGCGAGGGATGCGACGAGTTGCTCGACATCGTGGCGTCGAAGCTCGCGCTCGATCAGGAACGCGTGTCGATCGAGCTCGATTTGTCCGATCCGGCTCAGGCCGGTCGACTGGCGTGGCTGTATCGCCACGCGACGGTGCACTCGCACGCGACGATGGGCGATCGGGCGACGATTGAAGCCGATGTGCCCAGACGGCTGCTGCCGCTGATCGGCGTGGTGCCGGAGCCGCGAAAGGTGAGTGGCCGGCGTGCGTAGCCGCTTGTCGTCCGTGCTCGGTTGTTGTGGCGTGGTGGCCGGCGTCACGCTCGCCGCGTGCGCGCCGAAGGCGCCGCTGGCCGCTCCTGGCCCCCCGAAACATCCCGAATTCGTCTTTCCGGCGGCGCCCGCCGGCACTTCCGGGGCGCAGTTCCAGCGGCTCAATCGCGGCTGGCAGTTCCTGCAGCTCGACGACTTCCGGAATGCCGAGCGGGAATTCGGTGCGGCGCTGAAACAACAGCCCTCTTTGTATTCCGCCGAAACGGCGATGGCGTATCTGGCGTTGGCGCGTGGCAACGACAAGGATGCCGTCGACCGGTTCGAGCGCGCGTTGAAGGCGGAGGCCACCTACGTGCCGGCGTTGATCGGGCGTGGGCAGGCGCTGCTCGAACTCGATCGGCCGGGCGACGCCCTGGCGAGTTTCGAAGCCGCGCTGGCCAGCGACCCGTCGCTGACTGACCTGCGCACGCGAGTGAACGTGCTGCGGGTCCGATCGCAGCAGGACCTGCTGGCCCGCGCGAAGTCCGCCGCCGCCGCACGTCGCTGGGACGTGGCCAAAAGTGCATATCAGCAGGCGATTGCGGCCTCGCCGGAATCGGCGTTTCTCTATCGTGAGCTGGCGATTATCGAACAGCAGGCCGGAGAGCCAGACCAGGCGCTCGCGCATTTCCGCCGCGCCGCCGCGCTCGATGCCAGCGACGCGAAATCAGTGGCGGCGATCGGCGGCATTCTCGAACGCCAGGGCGACGTGACCGGCGCGTTGGCGGCATACGAGCGCGCGCGGGCTGTCGATCCTGGGGAAGTGCCGGAGAAAGTCGTCGAGCGAGTGCGCGAGGCGATCAAACTGCTCGGCTTGCCCGCCGAGTACCGCGCCATTCCCGGCGAGGCCTCGCTGACCCGCGCGCACATCGCGTCGCTCATCGGCGTCCAGCTCGAGCCGCTGATCGAGCGCGCCAAGCCGCAGCCGGTGATCATTACCGACGTCCGCAATCACTGGGCGCAGCCGTGGATTGTGCCGGTGGTGCGGGCCGGCATCATGGACACGCTGCCGAATTACGAGTTCGAGCCGGCGCGGCCCGTGCGCCGCGGCGAGTTCGCCGCCACGGTGTCGCGCGTGCTGACCCTGATCGGCGCGCTCAAGCCGCAATTGGCGACGCAATGGCAGTCGGCGCATGTGACCATCGCCGACGTTCCGCCGTCGCACCTGAGTTTCCCGGCCGTGTCGCTGGCGGTGGCGTCGGGTGTGATGCCGCTCGATGGCAGTGACTTCGATTTACTGCGTCCGGTGTCGGGCGCCGAAGCCATGGACGTGATCGGGCGCCTTGACGCACTCGCGCGTCCATGACTCGTCCGGTGGTTCGTCCGGGGGCGTTCACCACGGCCCAGCTGTTCACGATCGCGAATCAGCTCACGCTGCTGCGGCTGTTGCTGATTCCGGCCTGGGTCATCCTGACCTTGTACGGTGAATTCGGCTGGGCGCTGCTGACGTTCGTGGTCGCCGGGCTCACCGATCTGCTGGACGGCCTGGCGGCCCGCGCCGCCGGCCAGAAGAGCGAACTGGGCGCCTGGCTCGATCCAGCCGCCGACAAACTCCTCCTCGTGACCACGTTCATCGTCTTGACGCTTCCCAATATCGGCCTGGTGAATCGCATTCCGGTATGGCTCACCGTGCTGATCATCAGCCGCGACGTCGGTATCGTGCTGACGGTCGCGGTCGTGAATCTCGCCGTCGGCCCGAAGACCTTTGCGCCGTCGCCGCTCGGCAAAGCCGCCACCGCGATCTTCATCGTCGCCTGCGGTCTGGTGATGCTGTTCAACTATCTCGGCTATCAATCGCGGTGGGTCGACGCGGCGATCTGGCTGTCGTTGATCATTACGCTGGCGTCCGGCGTCGACTACGTCCGGCGCTTCGCTCACCTCATCAAGTAGCGTGAAGCGTTCGCGAGTGGTCGTCAGCGATCGGATGCAACGCGGCTACGTGTATCACCGAACGGAGCCGGCGGGCGAAAACTTCGCCCCGGGATTCCGGCCCGAGCTGACGCCAGAGCAAATGCTGCGGCTGGGCGTGTTCGGCGGCAGGTACATGACCGACTGCCGCGCGGAATTTCCCCGCGACTGGTTTGCCCACGCGAAGCTATCGCCGGCGTTCCGCGATCGTCGTCTGAACTATTTCGGCGTCAACGCGTCACAATCGCTCGCCACCTGGCGGCACAGCGGCTGGATTCGGGCGCAGGACCCGCGTGGGTGGTTCCAATGGTACTGCCGCTACTACTCGGGCCGCCGCAGCGCCGATGACGCCCGTCAGATTCGGCGCTGGCGCGCCGCCGCGCGTCACGCGGCGGCCGTCCGGAAACATTGATTGCGAGCCGGGTGATCTGGAATGCCGCGCGCGGCAACGTCAGGCGCTTCTGCATTGGGCGTATGACAGCCGCCGCCTCTGACTGTTACAGAACCTTCGTCCGGAAGTAGTCGATCGTTCGGCCGAGCCCCTGTTCGAGCGGGACCGTCGGCTCCCAGTACAGGAGCGTGCGCGCGCGAGTGATGTCGGGCTGCCGTACTTTCGGATCGTCCGTCGGCAAGGGCTTGTAGACGATCTGGCTCTTCGATCCGGTCATCTCGATGATCAACCGCGCGATCTGCTCGATGGTCATCTCCTGCGGGTTGCCGATGTTGATCGGATCGTTCTCCTTCGACAGCATCAGGCGGATGATCCCGTCGACGAGATCGCTGATGTAACAGAAGCTTCGCGTCTGCCTGCCGTCGCCGAAGACCGTGACGTCCTCGTTGAGCAGCGCTTGCGAGATGAACGCCGGCACGGCGCGGCCGTCGCGGATGCGCATGCGCGGGCCGTAGGTGTTGAAGATGCGGACGATCTTGGTATCGACGTGGTGGTAGCGGCGGTAGGCGACCGTCATCGCCTCGGCAAAACGCTTCGCTTCGTCGTAGACGCCGCGCGGCCCGATTGGGTTGACGTTGCCCCAGTAGGTTTCTCGTTGCGGGTGTTCCAGCGGGTCGCCGTAGACCTCCGACGTGGACGCGATCACGAACACGGCGCCCTTCGCCTTCGCGAGGCCCAGCGCCTTGTGCGTACCCAGCGATCCGACTTTCAGCGTCTGGATCGGCAGCTCGAGATAATCGATCGGACTTGCCGGGCTGGCCCAGTGCAGCACGTAATCAACCGCGCCGTCGACGTCGATGTAGTTGGTGACGTCGTGGCGGATGAACTGGAAATTCCTTTCGCGCAGGTGCGCGATGTTGGCCAGGTCGCCAGTGAGGAGGTTGTCGATGCCCACCACCGAGTAACCGCGGTTGAGCAGCTCCTCGGAAAGATGCGAGCCGATGAATCCGGCGGCGCCGGTGATCACTACGCGTGGCATTCAGGGTCGTGGGTGATGGGTCCTGGGCTTGGTGCTAAACGGCGCCCCGAGTCGGTGACAGCACGCGAACCAGAGTCAGCCACATGATCTTGATATCGAGAGTAACCGACCAGTTCTCGATGTAATACAGATCGTATTCGATCCGCTTCTCCAGCGACGTATTGCCGCGCCAGCCGTTGACCTGGGCCCACCCGGTAATTCCGGCTTTCACTTTGTGCCGCAACATGTACTGCGGGATGCGGTGCTTGAATTGCTCGACGAAGAATGGCCGCTCCGGCCGCGGACCGACGATCGACATTTCACCCTTGAGCACGTTCCAGAACTGCGGCCATTCGTCCAGGTCGTGGCGGCGGAGGAACGCGCCGACCCGGGTCACTCGCGAATCATCCTCGGCGGCCCAGATTGGTCCGGTCTCGCTCTCTGCATCCACCGGCATCGTCCGGAACTTGTAAACGATGAACTGCTTGCCGTCGAGCCCCATCCGCTCCTGATCGTAGAACACCGGTCCGGGCGAGGTGCGCTTGATCATCCAGGCAATCAGCAACCCGGGGATCGCCATCGCCAGCAGGGCGACCGACGAAATCACGATGTCGAGCGATCGCTTGATGAATGAGCTCACACCCTGCAGCGGCACGTCGTTGAGGTTGATCACCGGAACGCCGTCGAGATCCTCGAGACGCGCCCGCAGCGCGATGAACTGCAACAGGTCCGGCACCACCTTGACGTCCACGCCCTCGCGGCTGGTGGACTCGACCAGGTCGAGCAGCTTCATGTGCTCCTCGAGCGGCAACGCCACGTAGAGGTCGTCGATCTTTTCGTTGGCAACGATATCGGCCGCCTCGCCGAGCGAGCCGAGCAGCGGCAGGCCGCGGTAGCCGAGGCGATCGCCGCCGGCCTTGTCGTCGACGAAACCGACAATCTGATAGCCCAGCTCGCGGTGCTCGAGAATCCGGTCCGCGACGACGCGGCCGAGATCGCCCGCACCGGCGATCAGGATGCGGCGCAGGCCCACCCCGGCGAGCCAGCGCCGCTCGAGCGCCTCGCGGATGAACTTGCGCGACAAATAGCCGAAGGCGATGTTGATGACCAGGAAGACGCCCCAGACGGCGCGCGACACTTCGAACGCGCCGACGTCGCGCTGCGCCTGGGTCGCGTAGTAGGCCTGGAAGTAGAGCGTCGCGACGATGCCGAGCACGACGGCGAAGATGCTGCCGACCAGCACGTTGAAGAAGTCGTCGATACGGGACCGGCCGCGTCGCAGCCGATAGAGGCCCTGGAAGTGAAAGCCGAGGGGAACGATCAACGCCACGAACGGCAGCACGTTGAGGTACTGCTCGAGCGGCGGGTAGCCGCGCGTGATCGGGATGGCGCCGGTCTCGAATCGAAGCACGTAGGCGAGCACGAACGCCGCCATGCCGAGCAGCGCGTCGGCGACGACGTGGAAGGCGACCAGCAGGCGATTGTGGCGTTTTACCATCGCCGTCCCGCGGGAGCGCTCACGGTCTCGTCGACCACGCGCTCGATGTCCCGCACGAAGCGCTCGCGAGAAAACCGTTCGGCGTGTCGTCGGATCCGATCGGAATCCCAGTGTGTGGCCGCCGTGCGCTTGAGACCTTCGCTCAGAGATTCCACCGTCGTGTCCGGGACGAGCACCCCGGTTTCACCGTCGATCACCGTGTCCAGCGCTCCGCCGCGACCGAGCGCGACCACGGGACGGCCGCAGGCCTGCGCTTCAACGGGCACGATCCCGAAATCCTCTTCGCCCGGAAGCACCGCGGCGATGCACGATTGGTAGAGCTCGCGAATCTCGGCGTCTTCACGCCAGCCCACCAGCTCCACGCCGTCGCCCGTGAAGCGCTCGAGTTTCGCGTGCTCCGGACCGTCACCGACCACCGTCAGGCCGACGCCGGCGCGCCGGGCCGCCATCATGGCAAGGTCCAGGCGTTTGTACGGCACGAGAGCGGACACGATGAGAAACTTCGATTGGTGGTGCCGAGGCGGCTGGGCCGCCGTGGGAGCTGCGGGGACGAAGAACTCGGTATCGACCGGTGGATACACAAGGGTCGACTGCCGATTATAGTACAGCGCGATCCGCCGCGCAACGTATTGAGAGATAGCGAGATAGCGGTGCACGCGGCCCTCGGTGGCGCGATCCCACCGCGCCAGCGCGGCGAGCACGGGCCGCAACGCGCGATTGCCGAGTTTTCCAACCCGCTCGGGCCCGAAATACGCGTCGAACTGATCCCACGCATACCGCATCGGCGTCAGGCAGTAACACAGATGCCGGGCGCGGCCCGTCACGACGACCGACTTTGCCGCGCAGTGACTCGTGCTGATCACCAGGTCGTAGCCATCAAGGTCGAACTGTTCGACGGCGATCGGAAACAACGGCAGGTATTGGCGATACAGCCGTCCTGCAAATGGCAGCCACTGGATTGCCGAGCGCTGGACGGTCCGCCGCTCGATCGTCGGCGACGTCGTGCCCGGCAGATGGACCAGCGTGAAAAGATCTGCGGCGGGGAACATCTCGCAGAACACCTCGAGCGCCTTCTCACCGCCGCGCATGCCGGTGAGCCAGTCGTGGATGAGGGCTGTGCGCAAGGTTCAATCATGACACACGGCATATACTCCCTCCGGTCATGACGCTGCGGCCGCTCACCTCCGGCGACGTGGACGCGATTCACGCGCTGTTGTCAGATGATCGCGTCATTCGCTACATGCTGTTCCCCAAGTTCGATCGCGACCGGGCCTATCGGTTCACGCGGCGTTTCCAGGCCACCGCCCCGGTTGGCGATCCGCCGCAGGTGGTCTTCGCGATCGTCAACGATCAGCGTGAGGTGGCGATTGGTCTCTGCGGCCTGGTGCTCGACGGCGCCCGGCGGCAAGGCGAAGTGTGGTACCTGGTCGGTCCCTCGCATTGGGGGAAAGGTATCGCCAGCGACGCGGTCCGGCGCCTGATCGCGCACGGCTTTCAGCACCTGAACCTGCACCGCGTGTGGGCCAGCTGCCTCCCGGAGAACCTCGCGTCCTCCCGCGTACTCGAGCGTAACGGCTTCAGACGGGAAGGCCGGCACACGAAGAACCTCATGATCCGCGGCGACTGGCACGACAGCGAGACGTTCGCGCTGCTCGCCGCCGAATGGGTCCCTCCGACCGGCTAGCTTTGCGCGACGTCCATGTAGATCCCGTGAATGCGGCGCACGCTCTGCGCCCATGAGAACGAGCGTGCCCGGTCGCGTCCTCGCGCGATCAAATCCGCGCGACGCGGCTCGTCGGTGAGCGCCTGGCAGATGCCGGTGGTGATCGATTCGGCATCGTACGGATCGACGAGCAGCGCCCCGCCGCCGGCCACTTCCGGCAGCGACGACACGTTCGAGGTGACCACCGGCGTGCCGCACGCCATCGCCTCGAGGGGCGGCAGACCGAAGCCCTCGTACAACGACGGGAACACGAACACGCGCGCCAGGCGATAGAACGCCGCCAGCGTTTCCGCCGGTTGAAATCCGAAGAAACGCACGTGCTTGTCGAGCTTGTGCTTGTGCACGGTTTGCCGGAGCGCCGGGTATTTCGAAATGTCGTCGCCGACAATCACCAGCTTCAAGTCGTCGGCGCAGCCTCGAGCGCGGACGCGCCCGAACGCGTCGATCAGCCGCGGGATGTTCTTGTGCGGTTTGATGTTGCCGACATAGAGCACGAACGGGTGGTCGAGCTGGTAGCGCTGCCGGACGAGATCCATGTGCGCGGTGTTGGGCGGCGCCAGAAAACGCTCGTCGATCGCGTTGTAGATCACCGCCACTTTCTCCGGCGGCACCCCGAAGAAGCGCAGGATGTCGCGCTTCGACGCTTCCGACACGGTCAGAATGCGATTGGCTTTTCGCGCCGCGCTCCACATCGATCCTTTGGCGTAGACGTAGGCGAGCCGTCCGGGCAGGTATTGCGGAAACATCAGATGAATGCAGTCGTGAATGGTCACGACCGACCGGCAGCGGACGAGCGGCGGCAACACGTAGTGCGGCTCGTGCACCATTCGCACGCGTTCGCGCTCCAGCGCGAGCGGAATCTTGAACTGCTCCGACACCGAGTAGGTCGGTGCCGCTTCAGGCACCATCCGGAAATTCGTGCCCAGCACATCACCGGTATCGAGATCGTCGGGCCGGCACAACACGACGTACTCCGTGGTCCGGTCGAGCCGCGACAATTCCATCAGGATGTTCCGGATGTAGGTGCCGATACCGAAGTCGCGCAGCTTGCGGGCGTCGATGGCGATGCGCATCAACGTCAGACCTTTCCGAGCGCTTTCAGGTAGGCGCGCAGCAACGGCGCCCAGAACGGCAGATGCTTTTCGTAGTAGGCGATGTGGCTTTGTTGATACAGCCGGGCGGTTTCGGGATTACGCGCCGCCGACCGGCCGCGATGATGCAGCACTTCGGCGCCGGCGACGTAGAGCACTTTGCGGCCGCGGGCCCGCACCTGGGCGCACAGATCCACGTCCTCCGTATACATGAAGAAGCGCTCGTCGAGCAGGCCGACCGCGTCGAGATCGGTCCGCCGAATCACCATGCAGGCGCCGCTGACCCACGCCACCTCGCGCGCCTGGCGGCTCAACTTGTCGACCTTGCGGACGATGGTCCTCGCCTTGCGGTGATACAGCCCGGAAAAGATCTTCTGCTTGAGCTCGTTCCACGGACCGATCGCCGCGCCCCACGAGAGTTCCGGAAACCCGGTCGTGCTCAACAGGCGCGCGCCGGCAATGGCCGCCTCGGGGTGAGCGGCCAGCCCGCGCACCAGCGTTTGGATGGCGCCCGGCGGCGCCACCGTGTCGGGGTTCATCAGCAGCACGTACTCGCTGTCCGTCGAGCGAATGCCGAGATTGTTTGCCTTCGCGAAGCCGAGATTGGCCCCCGCATCGATCACCGTGACCGGAGGCCACCGCGCGCGCACATGTGCAGCGGTGCCGTCAGTGGACGCGTTGTCGACGAGCGTGATCAGCGTTGGGAACGGGGCCGTATGACCGACCAGCGACTCCAGGCAGGCATCGATTTCCTGTCGCGAGTTGTAGGTGACGATGATGATCGCGAGGCTGTCTCTAGCGGCCAACGGCAGCCTCCTCGATCACTTTCAGCGTTTCGGCCGCGGTGAGATCCCAGTCGTAGCGTGACAGCACATCGGGAGCGTGCCGCAAGATCTGCGCGCGGGCGGGCGGATTGGTTAGCAGTTCGGTGATCGCCTCCGCCACTTGCACGACCGGCGCAGCGGGTGAGACGTATCGTGCCGCCTCACCGCAGGTCTCCCGTGCGATCGGCGTGTCGAGCACCAGCGGTGTGACGCCGGACGCCAGGGCTTCGAGCGGCGTGAATCCGAATCCCTCGTACTCCGACAGCAACACGAGCACCGCGGCCTGTTGATACAGCGACCGCAGAGTCGCCTCGTCCACATACGAGCGGATGTGAACGCGATCGGGGTGTGTCAGCCGCAGTCGCTGGGCTTCGAGATCGAGCCGCGGCCGGCGGGTGCGGTTCTCACCGACGACCTCGAGCGTGGCTCCCGGCACCTGGCCGGCGACGATGTCGAAGGCGTCGATCAACTGGTCGACGCGGCGGCGTTCGAAAATCGAGCCTACGTACAAAACCATCGGTCCGCGGCGTGATTCGGAATCCAGCCGTCGCGATTCGTGATGCGCGCGGTCCACACCAGGCGGGATGGACGTGATCTTGGCGCGCTCGATTCCGACGTGACGCAGCATCTCCGATTTCGAGAATTCGGAGTCCGTGATGACTTTGCGCGCGCGCCGGGCCGACCAGGCCGTGAGCAGCCGGCGGCGCGTGCCTTCGCGAAATGAGAACCATTCCGGATGCGCGAAGAACGACACGTCGTGAACGGTCAGGACGATGGGGGCGGCCACGGTAAGAGGAGCAGTGTATCCCGGCGCAAAGACCACGTCGGGCCGATCGGACGACAGCGCGCGCGGCAACGAGAACTGCTCCCACGCCGTGCCGCCGCTGCCCGCGATCACCCGCACCTGCGGATCCCAGCGATCGGGAACCGCGGGACGCGCGTGCGCGTACAACAGCCACTGATGACGCTGTGCCGTGGTGTTATCGGCCCAGGCCTCGAGCAGGCCGGCCAGATATCGGCCCACGCCGGTGGCACGTCCGCACAGTTCGCGTGCATCAACGGCGACCCGCATGCACCTCCAGGGCGGCATGGTAGGTGCCGAGCGCCGCGGCCGCGCACGCGCTCCAGCTGAAGCGCGCCGCTTGTGCCGCACCGCGATCCGCCGCCGACGCGGCGATCGCCGGGTCGAGCAGCATGCCCATCTGCTCCGCAAACCCGTCCGCGTCGTCGGGGTCGATCGGCGACGCGGCCGGCCCCGCGACTTCGGGCAGCGAACCGCGCGACGAGACGATCACGGGCACGCCGCACGCCATCGCTTCGAGCACCGGCAGGCCGAATCCTTCTTCGTAGGAAGGGAGAACGAGCATCAGCGCATCCGTATACAGATCCATTCGCTGACGGCCGTCGATGTAACCCGTGAGGGCGACGTGCCCCTTCAACGGCGGCTGATCGCATCGGGCTTCCCAGCGCGCCGACGCCGGCGTTCGATGTCCGGCCAGCACGAGCGGCGGTGCATGAGGCAGCCGGACGCGCAGCCGCGCATAGGCTTCGAGCAGCGTGCCGACGTTCTTCCTGAGACTCAGCGTTCCCACGAAGAGGATGTGCTTGCCATGAGATCCAGGACTGAGCGGCCGTGACGTGTTGCGCCGGCGTCGCACATCATCCGACCAAAGGGGAGTTCCGGGAGAACAGACGCGCACGCGCGACGGCGGCAGCTGGAGCTCGCGGATCACCTCACCAGCGGCATAGTGCGACGACACCATTACGGCGTCGGCGCGCCCGGCATGCGTTCGCGCCAGCGCCGGGTAATCGCGCCGAATCTCCGCACTCATCTGATCGGGATTGCGGAGGAAGTCGAGGTCGTGCACCGTCACCACTTGCGCGGCACGGTTGGTCGGAATCAAAAGGGGGCTCTGGCTGTGGACCACATCGTGCGCACCGGCAAGCCACTCGACCGGCGGCCACTCCAGCCGGTTCCACGCCCACACCAGCCCCCGCACCGGGACTTTGACGTCAGCAATCTTCGCGGCCGGCATTTCGGCTGCAAGCGTCGCCGCCGGGCGGTCTCTCCACGAGTTCGTGAACAGCGTGACGTGGGGTGCCGCGCCGTCGGCCGCTCCGCAACTCAGGGCTCGTGCGAGTTCGTGTGCGAACTCGCCGACGCCGGTCCGTTCGCGCAAGGCCGGACGGTAGTCGATCAGGAGCCGCACAGCCGAAAGAGTACCATGGTAGCCTTTGATCTTTTGGGGGTTGAATGAAGATCGCGGTCGTGGGAACGGGCTATGTGGGCCTCGTCGCCGGAGCCGGCCTGGCTGAATCGGGCAACGACGTCACGTGTGTCGACAAAGAGGCCGCCAAGGTTGCGATGCTGCGCCGCGGCAAGATTCCGATCTACGAACCAAGCCTCGAAGAACTGGTTCGACGCAACAAGACCGAGGGGCGGCTGGTGTTCACGACCGACTTGGCGAAGGCCGTCCGCGTGTCGGAGGTCGTGGTCATCGCGGTCGGCACGCCGCAGGGGGAAGACGGCTCAGCCGATCTGCGGCACGTGATGGCCGTCGCCGCTGATATCGCCAAAGCGATGAACGGATACAAGGTGATCGTCACCAAGAGCACCGTTCCGGTCGGGACGGCCGAGAGACTGCGCGAGGTGATCCGCCGGGAGACCACGCACCCGTTCAGTGTCGTCAGCAACCCCGAGTTCCTGAAACAGGGCGCCGCCGTCGAAGACTTCATGAAGCCTGACCGCGTCGTCATCGGCGCCGAGGACGATCGCGCCGCCGACATCATGGTGAAGCTGCACCAGCCCTTCACGCGAACTGGCGCGCCGATCATGGTGATGGACTGCGCCAGCGCGGAGTTGTCGAAATACGCCGCGAACGCCATCCTGGCGACGAAGATTTCGTTCATGAACGAGATCGCGAACGTCTGCGATCTATTCGGCGCCGACGTCGACCGGGTGCGTCAGGCGGTGGGATCGGATCGCCGGATCGGCAGCTCATTTCTGTTTCCCGGCGTCGGCTACGGCGGCAGCTGCTTCCCCAAGGACGTCAAGGCGCTGACGCGCTTTTCGTCGGACAAGAAATACGATTTCAAGATTCTGAAGGCGGTTGACGCCGTCAACGAGTTCCAGAAGCGCGTGCTGGTCAGAAAAATTGAGAGCCATTTCGGCAACGGTCTCAAGGGAAAAACCGTGGCCGTATGGGGCCTGGCGTTCAAACCGAAGACCGACGACATGCGCGAGGCCCCCTCCGTTCCCATCATCGAGTCGCTCGTGGCCAAGGGTGTGAAAGTGCAGGCTTACGATCCAGAAGCGATGAAGGTCGCCCGCGCCATTTTTGGCAATAAGATCAGTTACGCAGCCAAGAATTACGATGCGCTCAAAGGAGCGGATGCGCTTGCGGTGATTACGGAGTGGCAGGAGTTTCGGGAGCCCGACTTCGCGCGCATCAAGAAGTTGATGCGGACGCCGGTGGTATTCGACGGCCGCAATATTTATCAGCCCGAACAGATGAAATCATTGGGTTTCACATATTTCTCCATCGGCCGGCGCCCATAGTCCGCTAACCATGTCGCGCGTCGTTGTCACCGGCGGGGCCGGATACATTGGCAGTCACGCGGTCCGTGCGCTCGTTGACGCCGGCCACGACGTGGCCGTCCTCGACGATTTGTCCGCAGGCCACGAACAGGCGGTGCCCAAGGGCGTGTCGTTGGTGCGCGCCAGGATTCACGATCAGGCCGCCGTCACCCAACTACTGATCGACCACCGCGCCGATGCGGTGATGCACTTTGCGGCGTGGCTCGCGGTGGGCGAGTCGGTGAGCAAGCCCCTCGAGTACTACCAGAACAACGTGGCCGGCACACTGCTGGTGCTGGCGGCGATGCGCGACGCCGGCGTGAAACGGTTCATCTTTTCGTCCACGTGCGCGGTCTACGGCGAGCCCTCGCGCGTCCCGATCGACGAAAGCCTGGCGAAAAGCCCGATCAACGCGTACGGCGAAACCAAGCTGGCCATCGAGCGCGCGCTGCCGCACCTGGACCGCGCTCATGGGATCAAGTGGACCGCGCTGCGCTACTTCAACGCGGCTGGTGCCCATCCCGACGGCACCATCGGCGAGGATCATGCCCCCGAACTTCACGTGATCCCGCTGGCCATTCACGCCGCCACCGGCGGCCCGCCATTGCGCGTCTTTGGCGAGGATTACCCGACACCGGACGGCACCTGCCTGCGCGACTATATTCATGTGATGGATCTGGCCGACGCCCACATCCGCGCCCTCGAGGCGCTGGAGCGCGGCGCGGCGTCGGACGCGTATAACGTCGGCACCGGGACGCCCCATTCGGTGCGTTCGGTGATCGACACCGTCGGCCGGGTGGTCGGCCGCCCAGTCGCCTGGCAATCTGCCCCGCGCCGGCCGGGAGATCCTGCGGTACTCTATGCGGCAGCCGACCGAGCCCGGATCGCGCTGGGTTGGCGCCCGAACTACGCTGATTTGGAGGTTATCGTCCGACACGCGTGGCGATGGCACTCGAGCCATCCTCATGGGTATAGGGGTAGTACCGCAAATCGCTGATGGATCATTTTCTGCGCTTACTCCGCTACGCAGCCCCGCACCGAGCTGTGATCGCCGGTGCGGCGCTGGCCATGGTCGTTTACGGAGCGGCGAGCGCAGCGCTGGCGTACCTGATCAAGCCGATCATCGACGACGTCCTGACGAGCCGCGGTGATCTGGTCTTCGTCACCATCTCCATCCTCGTCATCTATCTGCTCAAGGGCGTTGGCGGCTATTTTTCCAGCTACCTGATGGAAGGCCTCGGCCATCGGGTGGTGATGGTCGTGCGCAACCAGCTGTTCGGTCACATGCTCGACCAGTCGGCGGCTTTCTTTGCCCGTCGCACCACCGGTCAGCTGCTGTCGCGCATCAACAACGACGTGGGCCTGGTGCAGCGCGCCGTTTCGGAAACGATCGGCGATCTGGCGCGCGAGTCGCTGGTGCTGGTCGGCTGCGCGGCGCTGCTGTTCTACTACGACGCGAAGCTGGCGCTGCTGTGCATGACAGCCGCGCCGCTCGTGGTGTATCCACTCGTGCGATTCGGGAAGCGAGTGCGCACGGTCACGCGCTGGAGCCAGGAAGCGAACGAGCACATGTCGCATGTGGCCGCCGAGGCCTTTACCGGCCACCGCATCGTCAAGGCTTTCGGCGCCGAGCGCCGCGAAGCGTCGAAGTTCGACCGCGCCTCGATGTCGTTGTTCAGGACCAATCTCAAGGTGACGCGGGTGCTCGCGTTACTGCCGCCGCTGATGGAGTTTCTCGGCGGCGTCGCGGTGGTGGGGGCGCTGTGGTATGGCAGCAGTGCCATCGCCGCCGGCAACCTGACGCCCGGCGAATTCACCTCGTTCGTGGCCGCGCTGCTGCTGATGTACGGACCCGTCAAGAAGCTGTCGCGCGTCAATGCCAACCTGCAGCAGGCGATGGCGGCTTCGCAACGCATCTTCGAGATGCTCGATACGCATACCGAAGTGCGCGAGCGATCCGGCGCCGCGCCGCTGCCGCCGTTTGCCGGGCAGATCGAGTTCCGCGAGGTGAGCTTCGCGTACGAAGACGGCCACGGTCGCAGCACGCTGCGCGGCGTGTCGTTCACGGTGCGGACGGGCCAGATGGTGGCGATCGTCGGCAGGAGCGGCGCCGGCAAGACGACGCTCGTGAACCTGCTGCCGCGTTTCTATGATGTGACCGGCGGATCGATTCTGATCGACGGCCGCGACATCCGCGACGTGACGCTCGCCTCGCTCCGCGCGCAGATTGGCATCGTGACGCAGGAAATCGTGCTGTTCGACGACACCATTGCCGGCAACATTGCCTACGGAATTCCGGGCGCCACGCAGGGCCAGATCGAGGCCGCGGCGCGGGCCGCCAACGCCCACGACTTCATTGCCACGCTGCCCGAGGGCTACCAGACCACGATTGGCGAGCGCGGCCAGCGGTTATCCGGCGGCCAGCGTCAACGCCTCGCCATCGCCCGCGCGCTTCTCAAGAACTCCCCGCTGCTCATCCTCGACGAAGCCACGTCGGCGCTCGACGCCGAATCCGAACGTCTGGTGCAAGAGGCCCTCGCCACGCTGATGCTGAACCGCACCTCCTTCGTAATCGCGCATCGCCTCTCGACCGTGCGCCGCGCCGACGCCATCATCGTGCTCGAGCGCGGCCGTGTCGTCGAGGTTGGCCGCCACGACGAGCTGATCGCGCGGCCTGGCGGCGCCTACGCGCGGCTGCACCAACTGCACCTGCTCGAGTCGAAATCCGAAGGCGAGGACATGCCTCAGGCGGAAGGCCACCGGCTGTCGGCCTTCGCCAAAGCGACGGCGGATAAGAAGGCCGAATCGCGATGATCAAGAGCATGACCGGATTTGCGTCGCTGACCCGCGACGACGAGCGCGGCGCCATCGGTGTGACCGTGCGGTCGGTCAACCATCGCTTCCTCGACCTGCAGTTGCGCTTGCCGCCCGCGATTGCCGACGTCGAGCCTCGCCTGCGGGGGCTGGTGCAGAAGCATCTGGCGCGAGGTCGCGTGGAAATCTCGGTGTCGCTGCAACTGCGGCAGCCGGCGGCGCCTCACGTGGAATTGAACGACGAGTTCGCGCAAGCCCTGGCGGCCGCCGTCGAGCAGGCGCGCAGTCGAGGGGTGGTCAGCGGCCCGCTCACCGCCGGCGATTTGCTGCGGTTGCCGCAAGCGCTCAGCATCCGTGAAAAACTGCCGGAGGCCGGTGGCGTGAGCGCGCTGCTGGGCACGCTCGTGGATGACGTCGTGGTCACGGCACTGCAGCAGCTCGACGACATGCGCGTGCGGGAAGGCGCGCATCTGCGCAACGACCTCGACATGCGCAAGGGGCTCCTTGCCGGGCTGATTACGCGCATTGCCGCCGCCGCCAATACGGGCCGCGACGACGTGGCGGCGCGGCTGCTCGAGCGCGCGCGGGAGATCGCCGCGGCGCTGCCGATCGATCAGGCGATGCTCTCGCAGGAAGTGGTGCGCGTCGCACAGCGATCCGACATCAGCGAAGAAATTGCCCGGTTCCATGGTCATCTGGCGCATTGGGATGCGCTGTCGGACAGCCCCGAGCCATGCGGCCGGAAACTCGATTTCCTGCTGCAGGAGATGAACCGCGAGGTCAACACCATCGGTTCCAAGGCCGACGGCTTGCAGGTGTCGGAAGTCGTGATCCAGAGCAAGGCCGAGCTCGAGCGGATGCGCGAACAGGTGCAGAACGTTGAATAGCGGCCGCAGCAGGCGCAGATGACGCACAACTATCCAGAGCGCGGGCTGCTGTTCATCATTTCGGCGCCGTCGGGGACGGGGAAGACGACCCTGGCCGAGCGGCTCGTGCAGATCTTGCCCAACCTGAGCATGTCGCGCTCGTATACGTCGCGGCCGGCGCGTGCCGGCGAGCGCGACGGTGTCGACTATAATTTCATCAGCCGCGCAGAGTTCGACGCGATGATCACTCGCGGCGAATTCCTGGAGTGGGCCGACGTGTTCGGCAATCTGTACGGCACGGGGCGGCGCGACACAGAGGGGCTGCTGGAGTTGGGGCTGGACGTGGTGCTGGTGATCGACGTCCAGGGCGCCGCGCAAGTGAAGCGCAGCGCGGTCGATCACACCTCGATCTTCGTGCTGCCGCCGTCGTTCGAGATTCTCGAGCGGCGCTTGCGCGGACGCAGCGCCGACAGCGAGGCGGCGATGCAAAAGCGGCTGGCGGCGGCGCGGGCTGAGGCCGGCTGTTACGTCGACTACGACTACGTCGTGATCAACGATCAGCTCGAGCCCACGGTGGTCCGGCTGCAGGAAATTATCGCCTCCGAGCGATCGCGTGTGCACCGGATGGGACCGGTGGTTGAGAACATTATCAAGACGTTTCGAGGGGACAGGGGATCGGGGATCGGGGATCGGTGACCGGGGATTCGTGACATGGCACTAATTGCCCTTGGCGTATGCGGCGGAATCGGGGCCTACAAGGCCGTCGAAATCGCGCGCGGGCTGCAGAAGAACGGTCACGATGTGGTGGCCGTGATGACGAAGTCCGCCGAGCGTTTCATCGGCCCGTTGACGTTCGAAGCGATCACGCGGCGTGAGGTGATCACCGACCAGTGGAAGCCGGGCGCCAACGCCGATATCGAGCACATCTCGATTGCCTCGAACATCGACCTGCTGATCGTCGCGCCGGCCACCGCCAACACCATCGGCAAGTTTGCCAACGGACTCGCCGACGACTTTCTGTCGTCGTTGTATACCGCCACGCGGGCCCCGGTGCTGATTGCGCCGGCGATGAACACCAACATGTTCGAACACCCGGCGGTGGCCAAGAACCTCGAGACCTTGCTGGCTCGCGGCGTGCAGATCGTCGATCCGGGCTCCGGCTATCTCGCCTGCGGCTGGATTGGCAAGGGCCGGCTCGCCGAACCCGAAGATGTGGTGGCCGCGGCAGAGCAGGTCCTGCGATTGAAGACGTCCGCCACTCTGGCGGGACGGAGCATCCTGATCACGGCCGGTCCAACCTTCGAAGACATCGACCCGGTGCGATTTGTCGGCAACCGGTCAAGCGGCCGCATGGGCTACGCGATAGCGTCGGAGGCGCTGCGGCGCGGCGCGACGGTCACGCTCGTGACCGGCCCAACTCACCTGACGCCGCCGCACGGCGCAGAGGTGGTGAAGGTGCGCAGTGCCGCGGAGATGCACGCGGCCGTGATGGCGCGGACCACCGGCCGTGACGTCGTGATCATGTCGGCAGCGGTCGCTGACTACACGCCGGCGGAACCGGCGAAACAGAAGGTGAAAAAGGCCGAGGGTCCGCTGACCATTACCTTGCAGCGCACGCAGGATATCCTCGGAGAGCTCGGCCGGCTGCCGTCACGACCACAGCAGCGCCCTGTCCTGGTGGGCTTTGCCGCCGAAACTCGCGACGTGGTGTCGTATGCACAAGACAAGCTGAAGCAAAAGGGCGTTGACCTCATCGTGGCGAACGATGTCTCGCGCACCGACGCCGGCTTCGACGTCGACACCAACGCTGTCAGCCTCGTGTCGGCGAGTGGTGTCGAAGAGTTGCCGCTGCAAGCCAAGACTGCCGTGGCCGCAAGAATCCTCGATCGCATCGAACAGTTCCTGATCGCGGACCATGTCGCGCGAGCTCGCTGACCACCTGAAATATTTCGCCGAGATCGGTGTCGAAGGCGTCAGCCGCGATCCGCAGTGGAGAAGGCGGCCCTTCGACTCGGATGGGGCCGCGGCGAGCGGCGGCCTCATCCTCGCTCAGGACAACGGCGACAGTCTTGAAGCCATTCGGACAGACATCGGACCAGATTGCCGGCGCTGCAAGCTCTGCACGCTCGGCCGGTCGCAGATCGTCTTCGGTGTCGGCAATGCCAAGGCCCGCCTGATGTTCGTCGGCGAAGCGCCGGGCGAGGAAGAAGACAAGCGCGGGGAGCCGTTCGTCGGCCGGGCCGGCCAATTGCTGACGAAGATCATCGAGGCGATCGGTCTGACGCGCGATCAGGTTTACATCGCCAATGTCATCAAGTGCCGGCCGCCCGGCAACCGCAACCCCGACGGCGACGAAGTGGAGCAGTGCGAGCCGTTCCTGTTCCGCCAGATCGACGTCATCAAGCCGCGCGTGATCGTCCCACTCGGCAAATTCGCAGCCCAGTCGCTCCTCAAGACGATGGATCCGATCACGCGATTGCGCGGGCGGCAGTACGACTACCGCGGCGCGGCGCTGATTCCGACATTTCATCCCGCCTATCTGCTACGCAACCCCTCCGCCAAACGCGAGGTTTGGGAGGACATGAAGAAAGTTCGGGCTATCCTTCAGTCAGAGTAGTAAGTGCCTGACCGTTTGGTTTCTGTGGCAGTCCCGGTGCCGCAGCTCGGCCTGCTCACCTATGCCGTGCCGCGCGCCCTCGACATGCCAGCCACCGGCGCGCGCGTGGTCGTGACGGTGGGCAGCCGGTCGCTGACCGGCGTCGTGATGGGTGCTGCCGCTGCGGCGGAAGTGGCCTACACGATCAAGCCGCTGTCGCGGATCCTCGACGCGGCGTCGTTCGTGCCCGCAGATGTTCTCGAGCTCGCGAATTGGGCATCGGAGTACTACCTGGCCGGCCCGGGCGCGACCCTGGCGGCGGCGCTGCCGCCGCACGGCCTCACCGGCCGCGTCGATCGCTTCAAGACCATCCGCGTCGCGACGCTGACACCGGCGGCCCTCGACGAGTTCATGCCGAAGCTCACCGGGAAGCAGCGCCAGGCTGTCGAAGTTCTGCGCGGTGCGCCTGAGGGATTGCCGGTGTCGCGGCTCGCGGCGCGCGGCATCCGCGCCGCCGTGATCGCGCGGTTGACGACGCTGGGCCTTGTCTCACTGCGGCAGGATCGCGTCGATCGCGACCCGTTCACGCACGCGGTTCCGGACATCACCCCGGCGACTACACGCGAGGCCACGGCCAATCAGCGCGCGGCCCTGAATGCGCTGCTGCCGCTGGCCGCGTCGCGAGCCTTTCGTGTCGCGCTGCTGCACGGCGTCACCGGCAGCGGCAAGACCGAGGTCTATCTTCGTCTCGCCGAGACCGTGCGCCGGCAGGGCCGCGGCGTGCTGATGCTGGTGCCGGAGATCGCGCTGACACCGCAGGTGGCCGCGTGGTTCCGGGCCCGTTTCGGCGCGGCGGTCGCCATCCAGCACAGCGGCCTGTCCGACGGCGAGCGTCACGACCAATGGCACCGCATCCGCCGCGGCGAGGTCGACGTGGTGATTGGTACCCGCTCGGCGATCTTCGCCCCGCTCGCACATCCCGGCCTGATCATCGTCGACGAAGAACACGACAGCTCGTACAAACAGGACGAGACGCCGCGGTATCACGGGCGCGACGTCGCGATCATGCGCGGCAAATTCGCCAAGGCGCTGGTGGTGATTGGATCGGCGACGCCGACCATCGAGTCGTACGCGAATGCGGCCGACGACAAGTACACACTGGTGTCGATGGACACGCGTGTTCTCGATCGCCCCCTCGCCGCGGTCCGCGTCGTCGACATGCGCGAGGAGATCGCGCGAACGGGCGAAGACGTGGTCGTGAGCCGGCCGCTGCTCGACGCCATGGCGGCGCGGCTCGAGCGTCAGGAGCAGTCGCTGATTCTCCTCAATCGTCGCGGCTTTGCGACGTCCGTCATCTGCAGGCAATGCTCGAACGTGCTCGACTGCCCGAATTGCAGCATCTCCCTGACCGTGCACAAACGGGGAAAGGGATTTCAGGGCCGCTGCCACTACTGCAATTTCACGAAGACCGTTCCGAGTGCCTGCGAGCGTTGTGCGGCGCCGTACCTGGAACGAATCGGATTCGGCACCGAACGTGTCGAAGCTGAGGTGCGAAGGGTGTTTCCCGACGCCCGCGTCGCGCGTGTCGATCGCGACACCGTCCGCCGGAAGGGCAGCCTCGTCGACATCCTCTCGAGGGTGGCCCGCCGCGAAGTCGACATTCTGATCGGCACGCAGATGATCGCCAAAGGACACGATTTTCCCGAGGTGACTCTGGTCGGAGTCATCTCGGCCGATGTCGGCCTGGGTCTTGCCGACTTCCGCTCGGCCGAGCGGACTTTTCAACTGCTGACGCAGGTGGCCGGCCGCGCCGGCCGCGGCGAGCGCAGCGGCGAAGCGATTGTGCAGTCGCTGATTCCCAACCACTACAGCATCAAGCTCGCCTGCGCGCAGGACTACCGCGCCTTCTACGACAAGGAGATCGAGTTCCGGCGCGCGATGCGGTATCCACCGCAGGTGGCGATGGTGAACGTGGTGGTGCGTGGCCGCACGTTCGAGGAGGCGATGGACGGCGCGCGCGATCTCGCCGACGGCGCACGCGGCGCGAAAGGGTTTGCGATCCTCGGGCCGGCGCCCGCGCCACTCACGAAATTGCGCGGCGAACATCGAGCGCAATTCTTCTTGAAGGGCACCATCCGCCGCGTCATGCGCGAAGCGCTGCAGCTGGCGCTGTCGCGCCACCCGAAGCTCCTCAGGCGGATTTCGATCGACGTCGATCCGCTGTCGATGCTTTAGGAATGCAGAATGCAGAAGGCAAAATGCAGAAACTTTTCTGCATTCTGCCTTTTGCATTTTGTATGGTCATGACGTTCCCGTCACGAAGGGCCCGATCGGTGCCGGCGTGAAGCAGAGCAGCAGGATCACCATCGCGATGGCGGCGACAATCAACCTGCGGCGGTC